>Ga0187861_10002932_pt1 | contig 15585 bp, 11 predicted proteins | sample June2016WEW_10_1_3_FD_132986 | JGI IMG/M metagenome (GOLD analysis project Ga0187861, IMG submission 132986) | Peatland microbial communities from SPRUCE experiment site at the Marcell Experimental Forest, Minnesota, USA - June2016WEW_10_100 | ecosystem: Environmental > Terrestrial > Soil >...
CTGTTACGGCATAACTATGAACCATGACGGCATGAAGTACTCGCTGCCCTCTCGCGAACTGATCGCCGACTCTGTCGAATCCATGGTGGTGGCCAACAAGTTTGACGGGCTGGTGCTCATCGCCAGTTGCGACAAGATCGTTCCCGGCATGCTGATGGCGGCGGTACGGCTGAACATCCCCGCCGTTTACGTCGGTGGCGGCCCCATGCTCACCGGTTATCACCGGGGCGAGAAAACCGACCTGGTGAGTGGGACGTTTGAGGCCGTGGGGGCGTTTGCCCGGGGGGCGATCAGCGCAGAGGACCTGGACGAATTGGAGCAGAACGCCTGCCCCACCTGTGGCAGCTGCGCCGGGATGTTCACCGCCAACACCATGAACTGCCTGGTGGAGGCGCTAGGCATCGCCCTGCCCGGCAACGGCACCATCCCGGCGCCCTACGGCAAGCGCAAGGCTCTGGCCAAGCAGGCCGGCCAGCAGGTCATGGAACTGGTACGCAACAATATCCGACCGCGCGACATCATGACTGCAAACGCCTTCCGCAACGCCATATCCCTGGACATGGCGCTCGGGGGCTCTTCCAACACGGTGCTGCACCTGTTGGCGATTGCTCATGAAGCCGAAGTGCCCCTCGAAATGAATGTATTTGACGAGATCAGCACTGCCGTCCCCAATATTTGCAAGCTGGCCCCTGCCGGTACCGACCGCATCTTCGACCTGTACATGGCCGGCGGCGTCTCAGCCGTGTTGAAACAGTTGGGCGATAGTGGCTTGATATCATTGGCGGAGAAGACTGTTGAGGGTACGACGCTGGGGGAAAGCATCAGCAAGGCGGCGGTTAAAGACCCGCAGGTGATCCGTCCGCTGGACGATCCCTACAGTAAGGAGGGCGGCATTGCTATCTTGAAGGGGAACCTGGCGCCGGACGGGGCGGTGGTCAAGCAGTCGGCGGTGGCCAAGGAGATGCTCGTGCACCGCGGGCCGGCCCGGGTGTTCGACGGGGAGGATGACGCCTTCGCTGCCATTACCGGAGGCAGGATCAATAAGGGGGACGTGGTAATCATCCGCTACTAGGGACCCAAGGGCGGACCGGGGATGCGGGAGATGCTCGGCCCGACGTCGGCCATTTCCGGGATGGGGCTGGACAAGGATGTGGCGCTGATCACCGACGGCCGTTTTTCCGGCGGAACACGCGGCGCCTGCATCGGGCACGTTTCCCCGGAGGCCTCGGAGGGCGGTCCCATCGCCCTGGTGCAGGAGGGCGACCCGATCGAGATAGACATGCCAGGCCGCAAAATTATGCTCATGCTTTCGGATGAAGAGATCGCCACCCGCAGGGAAAAATGGACCGCCCCCCTTCCCAAGGTGACCGGGAAAAGCTACCTGGCGCGTTATGCGTATCTGGTAACTTCCGCCAGCACCGGGGCTGTTACAAAGGTGCCGGAGTAGAGGTGTTGACAGGGTTTTGTTTTTCATGCATAATGGGTTTTGGCGATGCGGGGTGGAGCAGTGGTCAGCTCGTCGGGCTCATAACCCGAAGGTCGTTGGTTCGAATCCAGCCCCCGCTACCACTTTATTTGAACGGAGGCGGAGTAGCTCAGTTGGTCAGAGCATGCGGTTCATACCCGCAGTGTCGGGGGTTCAAATCCCTCCTCCGCTACCATCTTAGCCGTTAGCGATTGATCGTTGGATAGATGTTAGAAATGGCCCGTTGGTCAAGTGGTCTAAGACATCGGCCTTTCAAGCCGGTAACAGGGGTTCGAATCCCCTACGGGTCACCAGATAATATCCCGCCTACAAGGCGGGTTTTGACTTAAATGCAGCCAATTTGTCGGAGAGTCGCCGCACCCGGGCGCAGATTACCCCAAGATTCCCGCAGAGCCTGCCTTATAATGGATCAGATTGAGATCTGTCCAGGAAGGGCGGGTGGCGAGAGATGGGTGCTGAATACGTCTGGCTGCGTCATGGCATCTCCGGCAGGTGGTCCCAGGTCAGGGGCGCTGCCCTGTTTCTGCTCTACGCGGTGCTGGGTGTCGCTGCCGGGCGCTCGCTGATCGGAGGTCTCGCTCCCTTTGCAGTGCCTCTGGCAGTGGCAGCGGCTTTCCTGGTGGCGCCCCTGGATTGGGCGGTGGTGGCCGGTTTGATGGTGGGAGTGTTCACCCATTCCGGCGCCGCGCCCGCATACGGGCACCCGCTGATTCCGGCGGTGGGGAGTGCCCTGGCGGTGGCTGCGGCCTTCCTGCTGGCCAGGTCCTTTCGGGACCGATGGTCCCAGCCGCTGCTTTCCGGAGCCTTGGCCGCCGGCGGCATCAACATCCTGGTCAAAAGCGTCTTCCTGCTGTGGCAGAGCCACGATCCGGCGAGCGTGTTCAGTCTGTTCAGCGAGTCCGCCCTGGTCAGCCTGTTCACCCCGTTCACGCTCTATGGGTTTACCGGCGCATCGAGGGTCAAGGAGCGGCACAAGGAATTGCAGGCGCTGTTGGCCCTGGTTTTTGTGATGTGCGGCCTGGGTGACCTGCACATCGGCCCGGTTGCCCTCCGGGAGGTGCTGGCCCGTCTCGTGCTGATCACCATAGCCTACGGCTGGGGCGCCGGCTGGGGGGCGGGGGCCGGGGTGATCCTGGGACTGCTGGGCGGCGATATACAGATGATCCTGCCCCGAACCGGCTTCTACGCCGGCATCGGCTTCTTTGCGGGCGTCTTGCAGGGCTTTGGCCGTACCGGGGTGATCGTGGGGTTCTTCCTGGCCAGCCTGCTCTTTTCCATCTTTTACGGCGACCCGGGCGAGGTGTCCGGGCACCTGCAGGCCAGCCTGCTGACCGTGGTGATCTTCTTCCTGGCATCCCCTTTCATCAACCGGTGGCTTGGCCGGGAGAAGACGACGGCTTTGCCGGACCTGCCCCTGGAGGCGGAGATCGGCTTCTCGCAGAGATCCAAGTCCACGGAAGTTTTTTGCGGCGACAGCTTCGCCGTGGCGCACCTCCCCGAACCGGGGCACCTGCTCCTGACTATCAGCGACGGGATGGGGGCGGGGATCAATGCTCTGCGCGAGAGCAGGATTGTGGTAAAATTACTGGAACAGATCATTAGCAACGGGATCGGCCCGGAGGCGGCGGCGGGGATCGTCAACACCGCCCTGTACCTTCGGGGCGGCGAGGAGAGCGCCGCCACCATCGACCTGGCCGAGGTCGACCTGGAGGGACGATACGTGGATCTCTTGAAGGCGGGGGCGCCGCCCAGCTTTCTAAAGCGGGGCCACAGCGTCGAGACGATCCGGTCGAACTGCTGGCCGGCCGGCATCCTGGACAAGGTGGAGGCAGAGGTATACCGACGCCAGGTACTGCCCGGGGACATCCTGATCATGACCTCCGACGGTGTTACCGAGGTCGACCAGGAGGCATTCCTGCCGGACAACTGGCTGTACGACTTTCTCAAGGACTTGCCATTGGAGGACGCCCAGGCGGTGGCCGACCTGGTCCTGAAGCACGCCTTGAAGGCTGTCGGGCTGCAGAACAGGGACGACATGACGGTGCTGGTGGCGCGCTTCGGCGATGGGCGGGAACTGGGGTGAACAGGAACGCAGGACAATCAGGAGCAGGCATTGATCTCCAAGATCAGATCATTCAGCGCCAGGCACGGGATGTTTGGCCGCGGGATGAAGATTGTGGTCGGGGTTTCCGGAGGGGCGGACTCGGTGGGCCTGCTGCAGGTTTTGCGCCAGATCGCCCCGGAGTATGACCTGCGACTGCACGTGGTGCACCTCAACCACATGCTGCGACCGGAGGCAGCGGATGATGCCGCATTTGTCCGGCAGCTCGCCCACCGTTTTGGCCTGCCGGTTACTATCGGCTGTGCCCGGGTGGACACTATTGCCAGGCGGCTCAGGACCGGGATCGAGGAGGCCGGGCGGCTGGCCCGCTACCGGCTGCTTGAGCAGGTGGCGGACCGGATCGGCGCCCAGCGGATTGCCGTGGGACATCATGCGGGTGACCAGGTGGAGACGGTGCTCTTAAATCTTATGCGAGGCGCCGGGCCCGGGGGCCTGGCCGGCATCCCACCGCGCCGCGGCAGGGTGGTGAGACCGCTGCTCTGCGCCTCCAAGGAAGAGATCGCCGCTTACTGCCAGGGTGCCGGGCTGGAGTGGCGTACCGATGCCTCCAACCTCTCCCCGGAGTTTCTGCGCAACCGGATCCGGCATCGCCTGCTGCCTCTGCTACGAAAGGAGTTCAACCCCCGCTTCGACCAGGCGGTCCTGCGCCTGGCGGAGATCGTGGGGGAGGAGGACCGCTGGTTCCGGCGCCATGCGAAAGTATTGCTCAGTCAGTTGCTGGCGCCCGGCACGGGCAAATGTTCACGGCAGTCCGGGCAAATGACAGCTCCGGGCGTCCCGGGTGTCAGGCCGCCGTCCGGATCAGTGCGCCTGACCCTGTCAGCTTTTGTATGCCTGCCCCTGGCCCTGCGGCGGCGTCTGCTGCTGGTGGCGGGCCGGAGGGCGGGGGGCAGCCTGCGCCACCTGGGGTATCAGAATGTGGCAAACTGTCTGGATTTCCTGAGCCGGGGCGCCCCGGGCGGAACCGTGCAGTTGCCGGGCGGCGTGCGGGTCAGCAAAAACTCCACCTGCTTTACGGTGGCTGCCGTATCAGAGGTCAGAGGCAAGAGGCCGGAACAGAGGTCAGAAGCAAGAGGTCGGAACAGAGGTCAGAGGCAAGAGTTCAGAGGCAGGAAAAAACTTGGAACAGATGTTCCCTTGCCGGTGCCCGGTAAGGCGCTTCTGCCCGGGCTAGGGCTGGTTATCCGGGCGCGGGTGGTCGATATCACCCCCGGCGGGACGCGGCACGAAGCGGGGCAGCTATGGGATGCCGGCGACGGTAGCCGGGTCTGCTTCGACTACGATCAGTTGGAGGCGCCTTTGGCCGTCAGGACCCGCCGGGCGGGAGACCGCCTCCGGCCTTTCGGGATGCAGGGCGCCAAAAAGCTCAAGAAGCTCCTTGGCGAACTACGGGTTTCAGCCAGCGACCGCGACAGGGTCGCCCTGGTGGTCTCCGGGGGTGAGATCATCTGGGTGGCAGGCTATCGGAGGTCTCAGGCGGCGCCGGTTACCGAACAGACCAGGCGCATGCTGATCCTGGAGGCCGGGAGACTGTGATTGAGAAGTGAGAGGCGGGTGTCCAGGGTGGTTCCGCCCTGGGCGCGGTGAAGGCAATCCCCCACTGAAGCCAAGAACTCGTTGAACCGGCTTGCTCCTTGCAAAATAAATTGAATCCCTTTGAGAAGTCATGTTAAAATATAACGTATGCGGTACGGAGCCTGTATCAGAGGTCAGAGGCAAGAGGTCGGAGGACAGAGTTAAAAGCAAAAACCAGTCGACATCCGTTCCGGCATCCGACATCTAGCATCCGACTTCCGTTATGTTAGGAGGGTTAATGTGGGCCGCCTCCTTAAGAATTTATTTATTTACCTGGTCATTGTTGTGTTTGCCGTGCTGGCCATCAAGATGTTCATGCCCCCGCCAACCAACGAAAAGGCCTGGGATTATAACGACTTTATCACTGCATTGTCAGCGGGGAAAATTGCTAAAATTTCATTGAAATCAGGTGATGGGAGCTATCATGTAGATGGCACGACCACCGACAATCAAGATTTTAGCACCGACATCCCCGCCAACAACCCGGATTTACAGAAGTTGCTGGATGAAAACGCCAAATCCGGCAAGTTGATTATGACCTATCCTCCCCCCCAGGCCACTCCCTGGTGGGCGGGATTGCTTTCTACGCTGCTGCCGATCCTGTTGATCGTGGGGTTTGTCTTTTTCATGCTCCAACAGACCCAGGGGGGTGGCAACCGGGTGATGCAGTTCGGGCGCAGCCGGGCGCGCCTGCTGGATCCCGAGAAGAAGAAGGTCACCTTCGCCGACGTGGCCGGGGTGGACGAGGCCAAGGAAGAACTGGAGGAGATCGTCGAGTTTTTAAAAGATCCGAAGCGCTACAACGACATGGGCGCCCGGATTCCCAAGGGCGTGCTGCTCTTCGGCCCGCCGGGCACCGGCAAGACCCTGCTGGCGAGGGCGATCGCCGGCGAGGCCGGGGTGCCCTTCTTCAGCATCAGCGGCTCCGATTTCGTGGAGATGTTCGTCGGGGTGGGCGCCGCCAGGGTGCGGGACCTGTTCGAGCAGGCGAAAAAGAACACCCCCTGCATCATCTTCGTGGACGAGATCGACGCCGTAGGCCGGCACCGGGGCGCCGGCCTCGGGGGCGGCCACGATGAGCGTGAGCAGACCCTGAACCAGTTGCTGGTGGAGATGGACGGCTTCAGCGCCAACGAGGGGATCATCATCATCGCCGCCACCAACCGCCCGGACATCCTCGACCCGGCCCTGTTGCGCCCGGGGCGGTTTGACCGGCAGATCACAGTCGACCTCCCCGACTTGCTAGGGCGGAAGGAGATCCTCAAGGTGCACGCCCGGGGCAAGCCCCTGGATGACGAGGTGGATATGGATGTGCTGGCCCGCAGGACACCTGGTTTCACCGGGGCCGACCTGGCCAACATGATCAACGAGGCGGCGCTGCTGACAGCCAGGCGCAATAAGAAGAAGATCGGGATGAAGGAGCTGGAGGATTCCATCGAGCGGGTGATCGCCGGGCCGGAGAAAAAGTCCCGGATCATGAGCGAGGAAGAGAAAAGGTTGATCGCCTATCACGAGGCGGGGCACGCCGTGGTTGGAGGGCTGCTGCCCCATGCCGACCCGGTGCACAAGATCTCCATCATCCCCAGGGGGCGCATGGGAGGGTACACGCTCTCACTGCCGGTCGAGGACCGGCGCATCCACACCAAGTCCTACCTGCTTGACCTGGTCACCGCCCTTCTGGGCGGGCGGGCATCCGAGAGCCTGGTGCTGGTGGACATCAGCACCGGGGCGCACAACGATCTGGAGCGGGCGACCGACCTGGTGCGCAAGATGATCACTGAGTACGGCATGTCCGAGGAATTGGGCCCGATCACCTTCGGGCGGCCAGAGGAGCAGGTGTTCATGGGGCGCGACCTGGCTCGCGCCCGCAACTACAGCGAGGCCACCGCCTACTCCATCGACAAGGAGGCGCACCAGATCATCGAGCACTCTTACCAGCAGGCGAAGAAGCTGCTGGAGGATAATATCAGCAAGCTGCACCGGGTTGCCTCCACCCTGTTGGAGCAGGAGACGATCGAGCGCAGCCAGTTCGAGGCGCTGATGCAGGAAGCCTGATTCGAGGTTCGAAGCTCGAGGTCTCCTCGAGGGACAGAGGTCAGACTTAAAAAGCGAAAAGACAGAAAAGCCCTGACTTCCAAATTAGAAGGGAGATACGTGTGCCACAGATGGAACGTACTTTTGTCATGGTCAAGCCGGACGGGGTGCAGCGCCAGTTGGCAGGAAAGATCATCGGCGCCTTCGAGCGCCGCGGCCTGAAGATCGTCGGTCTGAAGCTGCTCCGGATCGCCCCGGAACTGGCCGGACGGCACTATGCCGAGCACCGGGACAAGCCATTCTTCCAGGGGTTGGTGGACTTTATCACCTCCGGGCCGGTGGTGACCATGGTGCTGGAGGGGAAGGACTGCATCGCCATGGTCCGGGAGATGATGGGAGCGACCGACCCGCAGAAGGCCGCCCCGGCTACCATCCGCGGCCGGTACGGTATCGACATCGGGCGCAACCTGGTGCACGGCTCCGACTCCCCGGCGAGCGCCGCGCGGGAGATCGCCCTGTTTTTCAAGGATGAGGAGTTGCTGCGCTACCCGTTGGATATCCATAAATGGGTCTACGAATAAATAGATTAATAAAAATTGATAATCTCATGATTGGATGGCAGGAGATCCAGGATTAAGTAGCGAATAACAGATTTATCATAAGGGACACAAGCGATGATTTCTTCCCATGCCTGTTGATGGATTAGGCTGGAAGATTTGCTTTTCATTAAGATTACGCACCATAAATTCCCATTTTGCTCACCGACTACCCTGCATAGCTAGTTAAAAATAATCGAGATAGTTAAGTAGGAAAACTAGGAAAGACAGCGAATGTTATCCTAGTAAGGGTTATGGAAAAAAGCATGCTAGTGCTGCAACTGGGTGGTTTCCATTTCGGGAAACTGCAAATCCTTTGTTAAATTTGCGTTTTTTGGTTAACCTAAAACCGAGATTTTCATCAAGGAATTGGGTTGTAACCATTAGATAGGTTCGGCAGGGGGGTGTGCTGGGGGCTCAAAAGTATAACATTGTTCTTCAGTTGTGACAAGAGCGTCAAGCGGTTTCAGGTAAGCAGAAAGAATCCGTAAAATATGAAGGGAGATGTTGGTTAATGCCTTGGGATCCAACCAAACTGGCTGACTGGCAAATAGCTGAAGAAGCCGAAAAGAACATGCCGAAGCCGTATGAAGTGGCTGACAGGCTCGGCCTGAAGCAGGAGGAGGTAATCCCGTACGGCAGGGTATCCAGGCTCGACTACATGAAGATCCTGGATCGCCTGAAGGATAGGCCGGACGGGAAGTATGTGGAGATCACCGCCATCACGCCCACCCCCTTGGGCGAGGGCAAGACCACGACTACGATGGGCATCATCGAGGGCCTTGCCAAACGCGGCAAATCTGTAGGCGGCGCCATCAGGCAGCCTTCTGGCGCCCCGACCTTCAACATCAAGGGCACCGCTGCCGGCGGGGGCAACGCCTTATTGATCCCGATGACCGAGTTTTCGCTGGGTCTCACCGGCGACATCAACAACATCATGAACGCCCACAACCTGGCCATGGTCGCCACGACCGCCAGGCTCCAGCATGAGGATAACTACACCGACGAGGAGCTGGCAAAGCGCGGCCTGAAGAGGCTCGCCATCCATCCCAAGAAGGTGGAGATGAAGTGGGTCATGGACCTGGGCGCCCAAGCGCTGCGCAACATCATCATCGGCATGGGCACCGAAATGGACGGCCCCCTCTTGCAGTCCGGCTTCGTGGTCACCGTGGCCTCCGAGGTCATGGCCATCCTGGCCATGGTGCGCGACCTGAAAGATTTGCGGGAAAGTCTCGGCCGCATGATCGTCGCCTATGACCGCAAGGGCAACCCGGTTACCACCAACGACCTGGAAGTTGCCGGCGCCATGACCGCCATCATGAGGGAGTCGATCAACCCGACCATGTGCTGGACCGCCGAGATGCAGCCCTGCATGGTCCATGCCGGGCCGTTCGCCAACATCGCTGTCGGCCAGTCGTCGATCATCGCCGACCGGGTCGGCCTCAAGCTGTTCGATTACCAGTGCACAGAGTCCGGATTCGGCTGTGACGTCGGCTTCGAGAAGTTCTGGAACGTGAAGTGCCGCCACAGCGGACTCAAGCCCAACGTCTCGATCATCGTCACCTCCGTCCGCAGCATGAAGATGCACGGCGGCGGTCCGGCAGTGGTGGCCGGCCGTCCGCTCGACGAGGCCTACAAGTCGCAGAACCTGGAGCTCTTGGAGAAGGGTATCGTCAACCTGCTGCATCACATCGGCATCGTCAAGAAGTCGGGGATCAAGCCGGTTGTCTGCATCAACATCTTCCCGACCGACACCCCGGAGGAGCACGCTCTGATCAAGCGCTATGCCGAGCAGGCCGGCGCCCGCTGTGCCACGGCCAGCCACTGGCGCAAAGGCGGCGAGGGAGCGCTGGATCTCGCCGACGCCGTTATAGACGCCTGCAACGAGAAGGTAGACTTCAAATTCCTCTACTCGCTGGAGATGCCCTTCAGAGAGAGGGTCAACCTGATTGCCAGGGAGGTCTACGGCGCTGACGGCGTGTCCTGGGCGCCGGCCGCCGAAGTCAAGGCCAAGCTGTACGAGGAGCGGTATCCCGACTTCTACACCATGATGGCCAAGACGCACCTGTCCCTGACCCACGACCCGAGCATCAAGGGTGTGCCAAAGAACTGGCTGCTGCCGGTCCGTGATGTTCTAGTATACGCTGGCGCCAGGTTCCTGGTGCCGGTCTGCGGCGAGATCCGGCTGGTGCCCGGCACATCCTCCGACCCGGCCTTCCGGAGAATCGACGTCGATGTCAAGACCGGCAACGTTCAGGGCCTGTTCTAACGCGAAAACAGGTTAAATAATCACAAAGCTTTCAACGACCAGGGGGCAGGCGCCCCCTGGTCCTTTTTGAGTGCGCGCCGCTATATGGTTAGACCTGTGCGCTGCCGTAGTGGGTTTATCACATCCAGTGGGTTTTGGCCTCCCTGTTGGCGCTGGATTGAAAGCAGTGGAAAGTTCTGGTTGGGGGTTATTGCAGGAGCGGGGAGCAGTGGTTATAATAGTGGCGTAGTCAGTAGTATGAAGTTTTTGGGACTTCAGTAAATCTTGCTGCTTTGGTGGTGAGCGAAGTGAACATCAGGCTGCCGGTGAGCATCGGGCTGCCCGAAGACGCTGAACATCAAGGTATCAGAAGGGTGAACATCAAGCCTGCACAGATAGTCAACATCAGGTTACCCGAAGGGTGAACATCAGGCGTACACAGATAGTGAGCATCAGGCCCGCCATGAATGGTGAACATCAGGCGTACATGAGGGGTTTAACTACAGAATAGGAGAGGGACATGGAAAAAATAGACGCGATCGTCCGGGACCCCTTGTTCCAGGACAGCCTGACACGGATCAGGATGCTGGAGCAGGACCGGGAGTTCTGCAAGCACAACCTGCAGCATTTTGTGGATGTGGCGCGGATCACCTACATCCTGATGCTGGAATCCGGGCAGATTCAGCAGTTTATCAAGGAGGCCGGCTTGAGCGGACCCGATGCAGCCAAGGAGGTCATCTACGCCGCCGGCATCCTGCACGACGTCGCCCGGTGGCGGGAGTACGAGACCGGCGAGGACCATGCCCCGCTGGGGGCGGCCATGGCCGGGGAGATCCTGGAACGGAACGGTTTCAGCCCTCAGGAGATCGGGGTGATCACCCATGCCATATTTGAACACCGGGAACAGAGCATCCAGATGTCCCGGCTGGGGGAACTGCTGTTCCGGGCGGACAACCTGTCCAGGGCCTGCCACGAGTGCAGCGCCCAGGAGAAATGCTACAAATTCTCCCGGATGGAGACCGGCAATCTCGTCCTGATCTATTAAGTGAGAGGCGGAGGATGGATGGAGAGTTACGACCTTCACAATCTGAGAGTAGTTGAGATCGCCAACAGGGTAGAGGCGCGTCGTGCCATCAAGGAGATCGGCTCCGATGCCGGCGGCGTCGCCTGGATGACGCCCAAAGCGGTGCACCGCCTGCTACGGGTGGAAAACCTGTCCACCCGGGCAGCGATCATCCTCAAGCAGGAGATGCTGTCCAAAGGGGGCGAGGCGGCGATCAACCGGGAGGCCGGCGCTTTTTCCGTGGACGTGACCGACGTGCTGCTGATGGGTACCTTGAGGCAGTACGACCAGCTTTGCCAGAAACTCAAGATGCAGCCCTTCGGCCTGGCCCGGCTGGCCCAGTCGATCAGGGATGTGTTGGACAACCTGGAGTGGCGAGAGAGCCGCCAGTTGCGCTGCCGGGACCTGTCGCTGACGATCGGCGAGCGCACGCTGATCGTGGGCATTCTCAACGTCACCCCGGACTCCTTCTCCGACGGCGGCAAATTCAATCAACTCGATGCCGCTGTGGCCCACGCCAGGGAGATGGTAAGCGAGGGGGCGGACATCATCGATATCGGGGGCGAGTCCACCCGCCCGCAGACCTGGGACGAGGCGCCGCTGTCCGCGGAGGATGAATTGAGCCGGATCATGCCGGTGTTGGAACGGCTGCTGCAGGAGATTGACGTCCCCATCTCCATCGACACCTATAAGGCGGAGACCGCCCGGGTCGCCCTCAAAGCCGGAGCCCACATCGTTAACGACGTCTGGGGATTCCAGCGGGAGCCGGACCTGGCCAAGGTATCGGCGGGCTATGACGTGCCCGTAATCCTGATGCACAACCAGCAGGGGACCGAGTACCGGGACCTGATGGGGGACGTGATCCGCTCCCTGCGGCAGAGCGTCAAGATCGCCGAGGATGCCGGGGTGCGCCCGGAGCAGATTATCATCGACCCGGGCATCGGCTTCGGTAAGAACACCGAGCAGAACCTGGTGGTGCTGCGCCGCATGGACGAACTGCGCTCGCTGGGCAAACCGATCCTGCTCGGCACCTCGCGCAAGTCGGTGGTCGGCAATACCCTGAACCTTCCCGTCGACCAGCGCCTGGAGGGAACCGCCGCCACGGTCGCCTGGGGGATTGCCAAGGGCGCTGACATCGTCCGGGTGCACGACGTCAGGGAGATGAGTCGCGTCGTTCGCATGGTAGACGCCATAATGGCGGTTGGTGGTTAGTGGTTGGTGGTTGGATGGGCAAATTGGTGGTTAGCCGTTAGTGGTTGGTGGTTGGAAAAATACCAGAAGCTAACGTAAAGCATGCAGACAGACATGCAATTCCAACGACCGACGACCAACGACTGAAAGGATACATCCAACGATGACCAACTGCCAACCACTAAATTGGGGGTGATTTGGATGGAGCGCGGTCACGACAAGATCATCATGCAAGGCATGGAATTTTACGGATATCACGGGGTGCTCCCGGCGGAGCAGGAGATCGGCCAGCGGTTCCTGGTAGACCTGGAGTTGGCCACGTATCTGGAACACCCTGGTCGTCTGGATGACGTGTCGGAGACCATCGACTACTCGGAGGTCTATGGCCTGGTGGAGAAGATCGTGACGGAGGAGCGCTTCAACCTGATCGAGGCTCTGGCCGAGCGGATCTCACAGGCGGTGCTGGGCCGTTACTCGGTGGAAGAGGTGATGGTGCGGGTGAAAAAGCCGCACGCTCCCCTGGGGGGCATCTTTGAATACGTGGGCGTGGAGATCCGCAGGGGGCCACAGCGCCATTGAAGCAGACAGTTCGGGCTTTTATCGGGCTTGGCTCCAACATGGGTGACCGGGTGGCCTATCTGGAAGCGGCCCGCCGGATGCTGGCCGACCATCCAAGCGTGGAGCTAAGCAAGGCGTCCTCTCTGTATGAGACCGAGCCGGTGGGCTATGCCGACCAGGGTTGGTTCCTCAACCAGGTGGTCGAGGTGGCCACGTGGCTCGATCCTTACGCCCTATTCCGAGCACTGCAAGGGATCGAGCGAGATCTGGGGCGGCAGCGGCTGATCCGCTGGGGCCCCCGGGTGATCGACTTGGATCTGCTGCTTTACGGCGATGCAGTTGTTTCCGGTCAGAAGTGCACCATGCGGTGGAGTTGGCGGCCGGTGCCCAAGCTGATCCGGGTTTCCGGTCATGAGCTGACCGTGCCCCATCCCCGCATCTACGAGCGGAGTTTCGTGCTGGCGCCCCTGGGCGAGATCGCCCCGGACCACGTGCACCCGGACGGCAAGACGACTTGGGAACACTTGCAAGCCTTGGGGGCTGGTCAAAAAATAAGATTGTTCCAGCAATCCCAGTCATGATAAAATGAAACTGCAATCATGACCTGCCCGAGAGCAGACCGGATGGTATCGGCAACGACCATACCGGGGGCTGCCGGAGCGGGTGCCGCTTAAGGCGGCGTGTATAATTCAGCCAACCGCTTGTACCTGGAGAGGACGGAGACGGAAGGCGCCATGCCGGAATAGCCGGAATTGTGCGGCCTTCTGACCTTCGTCAGAGGGTTTTCTATTTTAGCAGATGACTACTCGCTCTAATGCCCCCGCTTCTCTGAAGCGGTGGGATAAGAGCGACTACGTCACTGCATTAACGATTTCTAAGCTTCAGTGGGGGAAGGCAAGCCCCCACTGAAGCCAAGAACTCGTTGAACGGCAGGGAGGTTGTAGGCATGAAGGCTGAAGGAACGGCGGAACCGGATAGGCGCAAGAAGATCGGCTTTATCGGCTGTGGCCGGGTGGGTTCGGCCCTGGCCCTGCTGCTGCAGCAGGCGGGCTACGAAGTGGTCGGAGTGGCCAGCCGCCGGCAGACCTCGGCGGAGATCCTGGCGGAACGTCTGGGCTGTCCGGCCATTGACGGACCTGAGGTGGCCCGGCGGGCGGACGCCCTGTTCCTGACCACCAGCGACGATGCGGTAGCCACAGTATCTGACGCCTTGGCGGGGGTCGCGGCCTTCCATGACGGGCAGATCGTGCTGCACCTGAGTGGTGCCCTCACCTCCGAAGCCCTGGCGCCGGCGGCGGCCCAGGGGGCGATCACCCTGTCCCTGCATCCGATCCAGTCCTTTGCCAGCGTGGAGCAGGCGATTGCCATTCTGCCCGGGTCCTATTTCAGCATCGAGGGGGATTCCCGGGGCTATGACTTCGCCAGGGAGGTTGTAGCCCGGCTCAAGGGGCAGTCATTCCTGCTGGATTCGGGCGCCAAGGTACTGTATCATGTCGCCTGCGTGGCTGCATCCAACTATTTCGTGGGCCTGCTGGCCTCCAGCCTGGACTTGCTGGAGGAGGCGGACATCCCCGAAGAGATGCGCCTGCCTGCCCTGCTGCCCCTGGTGGCGGGAACCCTGAACAATATCCGTACCCTGGGGATTCCCCAAGCCTTGACCGGGCCGATCGCCCGGGGCGATGCGGGGACCCTGGAAAAGCACCTGACAGCCCTGGAGGGCCTGCCCGAGCAGCTCAGGATCTACCTAAGCCTCGGTCTGAAGACGGTCGACGTCGCCAGGGCCAAGGGCACGATCACCCCGGAGCAGGCCAAAGACCTGCGGTTGCTGCTGATGAGCCACATTGGCCGCATTGAAGAGAAAACACCGGCCGGCGTTTAGCAATTAGCCGGGGCGGGGATTATATCTCAGAAGTCAAAAAACAAAGGAGCGATCAGCGATGGGGCGGGTGACAACGGCGACCCTGATGGAGATGAAGGCCAGGGGCGAGAAGATGACGATGCTGACGGCTTACGACTATCCTACGGCCGTCCTGTTGGACGAGGCCGGTATCGACATGCTGCTGGTGGGTGATTCGGTGGGCAACGTGGTGTTGGGCTACGAGGACACCCTGCCGGTGACCATGGACGAGATGATTCACCACACCCGGGCGGTGGCCCGGGGGACACGGCGGGCGATGGTGGTTGGTGACATGCCGTTTTTATCCTACCAGGCCAGCCTGCCCGAGGCGATTCTGAATGCCGGGCGCTTTCTGAAAGAGGGCGGCGCTCAGGCGGTGAAGCTGGAGGGCGGCAGCGAGCGGGCAAGCGTGGTGCGAGCCCTGGTGGAGACGGGGATTCCGGTGATGGGCCACCTCGGCCTCACCCCCCAGTCGGTGCACCAGCTCGGGGGTTTCCGGGTGCAGGGGAGGGACGAGGCAGCAGCCCGGCGCCTGCTTGACAGCGCCCTGGCCCTTGAGGAGGCGGGGGTCTTCGCCCTGGTGCTGGAGGCCGTTCCGGCGGCGCTGGCGGCGCAGGTGACCCCCCGGCTGCAGGTGCCTACCATCGGCATCGGCGCCGGCCCCGACTGTGACGGGCAGGTGCCGGTTGTTCACGACATGCTCGGGCTGTCGGCGCGCCGGGTGCCCAAGTTCGTCAGGCAGTACGCCTCGCTGTGCGATATCGTCAAAGAGGCGGTGCGTGCCTACCAGGCGGATGTGAAGGATGGGAGTTTCC
>Ga0187861_10002934_pt1 | contig 15576 bp, 13 predicted proteins | sample June2016WEW_10_1_3_FD_132986 | JGI IMG/M metagenome (GOLD analysis project Ga0187861, IMG submission 132986) | Peatland microbial communities from SPRUCE experiment site at the Marcell Experimental Forest, Minnesota, USA - June2016WEW_10_100 | ecosystem: Environmental > Terrestrial > Soil >...
GACGTTACCGCTATGAATGCCCAGGATGGCGGCGACGGTATTCAACAAATTTGCTTCCACGGTTCCGAATTCGGCGTCGGTGAGATGATTAAACACCGCCAGCCAGCCGAACAGGTTTGCGCCCTCGGCCATGGGAACCACAACCATCTGCCGCACCAATGGATAAGGCCAATCGTCCCGGTTGGTAATCAGGCGGTTTATCACAATCGGACGGAGATTATTCTCCACGTCCAAATATCGTATCAACGCCGAAAACTCTTCATTATCCACTGGACAATCGCCGTGGGTGATTAAGATCGTGGAATTTCGGGCAGTGTGAGTCACCGATTTATCGGCGTCGGAGATTGGAATAAGCTGTAACGCCAATCCTTTCGCGGGCAGCACTTCTTCCAGCCATTTGAGCGTGATCTGCCCCAATTCCTCATCGCTTTTCGATATTTTCAGGTTATGGGTAAGGCGATAAAGCAGGCTGATTTCTTCGTAGGTGCCCGTGAGATGGACGGAGAGGCTGCTGGTTTCCTCCTGCAATTCCTTGATACGTTGTCGCGATTCCACGTAGTCCAATAATAATTCGCAAACGTATTGCAGGGTTTCCGGCGCCCAGGGAATTTGTCGCAATGCCCACTGGACCGCTTCCTCGGACCTTAAACCCAAAAGCGCGGCCTGCCGTTCCAACGATTCGGCCGGAACTATGCGCCGGGTTACAAATATGCTTACCGCCACTATGCAATTTCCCTTGCCGTCGGGAATTGGCAGGGCCAGCATAATGAAGGGGTCTTCTTCGTCCAGAAACTCAGGTTTGCCGTGGAGGGCTACGATGCGACACACTTCGCCGCGCAACGACCAATCGCAGGCAGGCAGTTCGGGCGACTCTTCCAAAACTTCGCCCGTAACGCCGTCGAAAATCGCAAATCCCGCGTGAAAACTCCGATCGAGCAGCTTTCTAAGATCGCTGTTTAAAGCAATAGAGTTGCTTTTTACAGCCGTGCTGTTATCGGCGGGTGCAAGTGTGTCGGAAGCCGGCATGAAAAACCATTAAGTTCCGATGTTTTGCCATTGGCAACCTTAACCTAGATACCTAGATAAATTTATGTCACAGTATCCTAGACGGCAAAACACTTTACGCTTCCTATGCTTCTGAGGTGGATAGTTATATTGTGGGGATTAAAGACGCTTTTGATGATAATGAGGGGAATAACCGCTTTTTGACCCACTTAAAGAACCACCACTTAAGTATGGCCCGTACCTATTATCCTTAACAAGATGTACTATTACGGCTGATATTGCCATCGCATGGCACTATTCTGCAGCTCACGTTTTGCATGTCACCGGGCATCTTGGATGAAAAAATGCACATATTTCTGACGACTTCCTCAACGTCCAGAGAAATGGCCCTGGAGCAGGACGAAGAAATACGCCGAAAACAACCAAGAAACCGCTAGCGGTTTTGCGAGCGTGCCCGCCCCAATTTTGTTGGACGTTCCAAAAAATCAGCCGCTTCGAGTCCTGCCCTTTTTAGGATGGGCTTCCAGCGAACAGCATCGTTTACAGCGAAATTGCTGCGAACTTAGTTTCCCCCCGCATTTGCTGCAGCGGCGGGATTTTAGCTTTCTGGTAAATTTCGTACGCGGTCGAAGTCCCATATCTAGACCATCCTATGAATCGTTAGGGTTAATATTCTCACTCCCAAGTCGGGGCGAGAGGATTTGAACCTCCGACTTTCTGGTCCCAAACCGGCCCCGCCACTTGCGTAACTGCCTATTGTTTCTGTAGTTATGATTCTACATTCGGCAGGAAAATGTGTCAATATGTAGCCTTTTGGAAGGCAGTTAGTGCATTTTTAGTGCATAGGTTCGGGGCAATTTTTGCGACTGGTTTTTAACGAATGACCAGAATGGCGTTGCAACTTGCTACTCAATTGGACTGTCTAGTAAATTCAAGAGTGCCTTTCGTCTGTTCCTTTCGTCCGGTTAAATACTTCCCCGTCAATCTGTCAGGTGGTGATCCGTGAATATCCAATATAGCCGTTCCGTAGTGCATATCGAGGTCCGAAACTAGAACACTAGGCTCATTTAGGTAGGTATAAATAAGTCTACACCGGCCGGTTTCAGGATCAATAATGAAGTTCGCCGTCACGCTATTCGAGTGCGATGTCAACGTGAGTGCATTAAAGGCAATGCTTATATTTGTGAAGGTCTGGATTATCTCAAGATGCACCTTGATTGGTTTTTCTTGTTCACCAGTGACCGTATCGACGTAGCTTGATGATGCCGTGCCTAACCACCGTCCATTCAGGTCTGGTATGTCAACAAGCCAATTCCTAAACCATTTCCACCGCCATAGCCAACGCCGAAAGACTTCCCAAAGCCCGAAAACTGTAGTAGCTACTACACCAATCTTTGTAAAACCAACCCAAACACCCCGCCATTCAACTATTCCCAGAATTTTATACAAGGCCAAGGTAACTACGCTAGCGACAACAATAAAAACGAGAATCAGCCTGCGCCAGTTGGGCTGGTGTTGCTGCATTGCTTAATTCCTATAAATATAGTCCCAGACTTGGGACACGAAATCAATCGCGTCGCCAACATTCCAGAATTCAGAGTGGAATAGAACATAAATATCATTAGCTTGTTTGTAGGAACGCAGGTCGCCACCGTCGCGTTTCTCTTTCAAGTCTGTATACAGATATTTGAGTACGTCTGGCACTACGATTTCGTAGCTATCGGAAAAAATATGAGTTGGCACATTCCATAGGAGGCATTCAAGGTAATAGGAAGGGGACCGCTCTTTGCGCCAAGTCCCTTCCTCTACCATTGCATTACGTATGCGTTTGAAAATTCGTACACAGCCTTTAAGTTTGCCCCCAGTATTGCCGTTTTTAGAGGTAAGATTTTCGTAATGTTGGTCTGGAAAATTGACGTAAAGCTTTCCTTGTTTGGAGTAGAAAGCGATACCTTTGGAGTAATCTGAAGTACGGCCTGTATAATTCCAATAGTAACGATACTCAACACAGGGTAAAACATCGGCATTCAGCCGACTTGAGTTGCCCGGAATAGTTATCGCCTTGTTGCCGTCATAAACGGTTTGATATTTGGCGCGAAGTGCTGCTAAAACATCGGAACGATATTGCTGAAAAGTAAATCCTCCGACGCTCGTTTTCGACTCATACAACGAGCGCTGTGTCTGCGATAGCTTTTCAGTCTCCCCGATGTATACCTCCGCTGTCCGGGAGTTTATATCAACATCGCTATCTTGCCGGACGTTTGTAGAATTCTTGTAAGAACCTTGGAGGTAGGTATCAACATGGTAACGGTTTAGATTCTGGACCGACTCAAGATACTCCCGGATTGTTTTATGAGTCCGGGCAGCATTTTCCGTCTCTGTCTTGCTTGGGGCTGCCGACAGTTTTTCAAGGTCCACGGTAGCAGTGATTCGTGACATTGATTGGAACTCCGTTCCCAAAATGAAGTTATTTTAAGGTTGCCGATTTTATTAGCAAACTGTATGCCAGTGATAGTCCTACTTCTAGTGATATCACAACCCTCTACTGTACAAGTATTTACATTTAGCTCGGTGTTAGGAACACAACTTATTGGTGATAAAAATTCCTGGTTACAATGTCAAATTGACAGTCAGTTGCGCGTATCCCTGCCATAATGGCAGACCGTCACCCATTAAAGAGTCCAACTTTGGACAAAAAGAAACTCAGCCCATGCTGTATGAGATTGAAAAACGGCCAGTGATAAGAAACGGCCCCGATAAACTATGCTGTATCCACAACAATATCAGACTCATGCGGAGAGTGGCCGCAGACTTTTCTTATCAAGTGGTCGAAAGCCAAGACTATCCCGTAGTGAAATGAATGTCTGCTTGGCATTTAACCTTTCGTCTTCACTTTTGCCCGTGTCATGTAGCATATCCGAAAGTAGGCTTAATTTGTCAATTTTATCCCTACGCACGCCATCGCCCCGAGGACCATACTTATCCCCGTCCAGTAGCCAGGCTTCCAGAATGGTTCCCGGGCGCTCAGTTCCGGTTGCAAAACAAAGGTACAACCCATACTGATAATCAAAATACTCCACGTATCCGGCCAATTTCCAAAAGTTGTATACAGATATTTCGTCAACACGATCTGGCAACTTAACTACTTCAGATACAAGAAGATTCGGTCCGTCCAGCCCCCGACGATGTACATTAAGGTCGGGAAAAACTGACGATTCACCCGTAATCTTTCCTGTATTATATGAACGGGGCCTAAAAAGCCTTTTTGTCTTGTTCTCTTCATCACGATATGCACGATTGTACTCTACATCGACCCTATAGCCGGGTGGCGGTGGTCTATCCTCAAAGTCAAGTTTCTCTGATAATAATAGAGGCTCCAGTTGATGCGCAAGTCTAGCACAATATGTTCTTTGGTGTGTTTCTGTTACGAAAAGGTTGCTGTCATATTCAATTAAAAGTTTAATTGATTTAGTCAAGATTTCCGCGAGTTTGTCCCATTCCATCGTTGAGGCTCCGATTACATCCATGCGCCTAATTTCCGACTACCTCAACTATAGCTTGCCAATTGGTGCCTTTGGGCATAACGAATAAACATGCCCCCTTGCTTCGATCCGCCCATAATTCCCCAACCGCGCGTTTTTCCTTGGAATCGTCGTTACTCCAAAGATGTTCGCCTTTATACTCCACAACCAGATACCGTCCATCGTTAAGTAGAGCGACAAAATCTGGATAGAATTTGTCGGTGGGGGTTTGCAGCCAGAATGATGAATCGGCCCGGCGTTCCAAGTTTCTAATCCAATACTTTACGGCGTCAAGCTGATCCAAGAAAACTGCGCAATCATGCTCTTCACCTTCGATCTTGAGTTCACCAATCCGTGGTGGGGGAAAGAAATGCTTGCGAAACTGGTATGCGCCTTCGTAATACCAGTTTGCCGGGTATTTATCTTCGGAAAAAACGCAGCATATATCTGAACTAACTTCGATCTGTCCCGCTTCAGCGGAAAACAATACCCGCTGATAGGCTTTCATAGCCGCTGCCCGCCGGTGTTGGTCGATTTTTTCGGCGATTGCATTACGCAAACGAAATTTCTGACCGGCTAATTGTTCAACCTTCAGCCCGCGCGATTCAATCAGGTTGGACAACAACCAATGAATAAATAACGTCGATTCGGTAAGTGTAATGTCAGGGTGGGAAATCTGCCGGTCTAGCCAATTGGTCAAACCGGCCACGTCCCAACCGGGTTCGATGCCTAGCAAGCGCAATTGACGATGAATCTGGTCTACAAAGTGAACCTCTACCTTGCCTTCGTCCGATACGTCGATTTCACCCGTGGCACCACTGACATATTCGGAAGGGAATTCGCTATCCGATAGGCTGGCTTCACAATCCGATAGTTTCCAAGCCGTATCAAGAAAGTGGCCTTCCTCGAATAACTCAAGTTGACCATCAACCCGAATTGCCAACATGGGCACTCTGAATGGGCCGCGCGTGGCTGGTGCTTCTTCACCTTTGACTGCCCGACCGTGTGAAGCCTGATATAGTATTTCCACTGCCTGCTTAGCTTCGGGCGTGGTAAAGCATTGTTCCAATGCTACTTTGTCTTGTTGGGTCAAAGGCTTTGTCACGGTGAGGGTGCTTGTCCGCTGGTCGAAAGTTACACGTTCCCGAAGTTCCGCCGATAGTTGCGTTAAATCAGGCTTTTCAGTAACCACCTGTTCAGCCTCAAAAAACAGGGTGCCAGCCCCAAAGAATGTCGCTTGTGCATCCTCACCCGCGACATATAATTCAGCCTCCATGCGCTGAAAGCCGTTTTCAATCAGTGCGTCTTTAAGAGAAGTTGCCGCCTCAATAAATCGCTGAGAGGCAGCCAGCGCGTATGCACAGTTCAACTCGGCGTGTTGCTTGCGCGTGGCCCGTGGCAATCGCAATATGCGGCCAAGTATTTGCTCCACAGCCCGGGCCGTGCCGATTTCGGCTACCGAACACAGTACATAGGCAAACGAGCAATCCCAACCTTCTTTGAGCGCAGCCACCGTGATTATGAAACGAATCTGGCACTCACGGTCAAATAAGTCAACATCGTCGATTTCCCTGGTTTCGCCTGTTGCAACCGCGATTTGTTCTTCGGGAATCTTGAAATCGTCGATAAGCGATTGCTTTATCACTTCGACGGTGAGGGTTTCTTTTGTTTGACTTCTCGATTGTGCCTGTAGTAGTACGATAGGCCGAATATACTCCCCTGTTTGCTTTTCCTCTTCCAAGGCCACGGCCTCAAGGGTTCGTTGTGTTTTCAAAGCTTCAGTCAAAACCTCTTTCCACTCCGAACGGGTTTCCAGTTTGATCGGGAGCTTTACCATATCTTCGGCCTTGAGTTCAGCCGCCGAAACATGGTGCAAGATATTGCTGGCAAACAGACCCCGTTCAGGCTTATGGTTAGTTTCCGGCGTTGCTGTAAATTCTATGATGCAAGAAGGATTAAACCTATCGAGTGTATCGAAAGAAAGCTGAGTCCGGGCATTGTGGGCTTCGTCCATAATCACAATTGGCCGATGCAACCGTAGCACATTGCAAAGCGAATATGGAATTACACTATCGCCATTTTTCTCAAGTTGTGCTTCTAATTCAGCCGAAAGCCCGCTGAAATGATCCATTAAAGCGCCTGCCGTTTCATAAACTTTTCGGCCTTCAGTGTCTTCGACTCGAAACGCGGCCAGTGTAGAAACGATGATACACGTATCACCTGTCAGATTGCCGCGTGTGACATAAAGGGCTTCCTTCAGGTCCATTACACTGACCTGCCCGCCGAAATGCTCATCAACAACTTGTCGATACGGGTGTTGCCGATTACGTAGCGCGGCAAGTGTTTGATCCTTGATTGTATTCGATGGAACCAACCATAGGCAAACTGCCCGATTAGCCTGCAAGTATTCCTTGCAAGCTATCCCTAGGGCATGACAAGCCATAAAAGTCTTGCCGCCGCCGGTTGGAACCCGCAAGCATACATAAGGCAAGGCCGGAAGTTGTGGGACTGAACGGTAAAGGCGTTCCGTCTGGTGAAGAAAAGCCATTTTCGCGCCGTGTTTAACAACCAAGCGAAGATAGCTTTCCAAAGCGTCAAGGCTTCGCCGCTGATAGTCCCGCAATTCTAACATGGTTAGGACACCTTTATTCCGTATGGTATCTGTTTGAAAACAATTCCTTCGCGTTTTAGCCGTGCTTTGCCTAGTCGGCAACCTTCACCATAAATCACCCGTGGCCCATCGTTTGGTGGAAGCGATTTCAATACGGTATTGGTCAACACATTCCCACCGCCCGGGCTTCGGTCGCCAAGAATGCCATTAAACAGTAAGTAGATTGCCTTGCTGTTGTGAACACCTAAGAGTGGAGATTTGCCGTTCTTGCGCGTAGGGATCGGTTCGCCGGTTTCGGCAAAATATACATGGGTTGCAAGTTCGGAAAAAGACACGCCCGCGCGGATGTTACCTGTTTCATCGAAGATAGGTACGCCCAATCGGCAGTAGCGATAACCACCACCCAAAGCTGGAATGTCATTGTGCCCTTGGACAACGCGGGTAAGCCTCTGCGCGGTCACAGCCTGACAAATAGACTCTTCTATTTCGACAAGAATAAACTGTCGGTTGCCCCCGTCCGCTTTGTTCAAGTCTAAAACCGCATGGCCGGTTGTGCCGCTACCAGCGAATGAATCCAAGACTAGAGAATTCTTGTCGGTAGCGATTTCAAGGATTCGCTTTACCAATTTAGTGGGTTTGGGAGTAATGAAGACTGAAGCTGAGTCTGGAAAATCACAAATGGCAACAAGTTCTTTCTTGGCATCCTGAGTATGGCCAACATCTTCATACTTCCATAGTGTTTGCGGCACAATACCTTGTTTGACTTCTTGTAAGAAGCGTTTAATTTGTGGTATTGAATTACCATCTTTTCCCCACCAGATTCGCCCGTCAGAGTCTAGCTTTTTGAAATTTTCTTCTGAATATCGCCAATATGATCCTTTTGGCGGTGTCTGAATAACACGACCTGAAGGGCAGGTTATAGCATAGGTGCCTTTACTATACGGATTCCGTGCTGAAAGGTCGCTCGTTTTCCAAGGTCCGCGTGGATCATTGTCTGGGTTCTTGTATGCCTTGTCTTGCTTGGAAGTACGCGAAACAAGATGGGGTCGCCATTGTTCGGAATTCTTGGCATAAACAATGATGTAATCATGGTCTTCGGAAAAGTGCCGAGCCGAATTCTTGGGTGAATACACCTTCTGCCATATAACCGATGCAATGAAGTTTCGCGGCCCAAATATTTCATCCATGACGTGGCGCAGGTTGTGAACTTCATGGTCCGCAATGCTGATGAAAATAGCCCCGTCATCCCGCAGAAATTCCCGCAACAGCACCAAGCGTGGGTACATCATGCAGAGCCACTTGTCATGGCGGGAAAGGTCTTCGGCTTCGGCCCCTACCACTTTGCCCAACCATTTCCGTATCTCTGGACTGTTGACGGCATCGTTGTAAATCCAGTTTTCATTTCCGGTGTTGTATGGCGGGTCGATGTAGATGCACTTTACGCACCCGGCGTAGTATGGCAACAGGGCCTTCAGCGCAAGCAGGTTGTCGCCCTGGACTAGCAAGTTCCCGCTGCCCGGGTCGCCTACCGATAGTTCCTTATCACATTTCAACAAGTGATAAGGCACTGCCCGGTGGTGATTCACAACCGCCTTTTTTCCAATCCAATCGAGTGTAGGCATTCCAAGGTAGTCCCGTATCGGCGGTTTAAAAGAGAATGGGCGTCAATGCCACATACTAGACCAGTTTAGCTATTTTGCCAGCTTGCGTTAAGGGGGACTGGTTGTAAGCTTCGGCCCAAATGCAAAAGATTGTATCATACACTGGGATTTCTACTACCAGTAGATTGCTACCGTGGCAACTCGGAAGAACTTTATACCTACAAGCAGCAACGGTCCACTTGGGATATGATTCATCCAGAGCGGTCATGGGCGATGGAATGCCAAGCAAACAAATAATCCAAAAATAAATTTCTTAAAATACTTCGGGAATCAATTGGATAGCGTTTTTTACTTGCCGATTATAAATAGAGTTTTGGCAGAAAAACCACTTTTCGATTTCCAAGGAATGGTTGGACCGAACAAGCGTTGAAAGTCAATGGAATAGGTTTTTGCATCCCAATTATACTTAACCATAACCCGAAAGGGACTTTTCTGTTTTGGCAGGATAGGATTGAACTTGGTAAGTGCTTCACTGCTTGTTACTAGTTCTTCTCTTGCATCAAAAAGCATTACAATACACGCGATGCTTTTTAATGGGATATCACCAATATTCTCCACCATGCCTTCCACAATAACATAATCGCTTTCGATCCTGGATCGCATATTATGAACCAGTAGCAAGGGCTTTGTTTCTGTTTGCTTCTCTTCGGCAATTACCGAACACGATAACGCCAAGGCAATAATAATCCAACTGAAAATAATCAAACTGTATCGAACCATTTTGTTTCCTTTCCATTATTAAGCATTTCGCTGTTAAGGCTATACAAAAATATAGAATTAAATCAAAAATTCACTCCAGGGCGGTCATGGGCGATGAAATGCCAATCAAACAAAAAACGAAGCCGATAATCTTAAAAATGTTTAAGGATAGTGTATGAAGGTTATGGTATCGGTGATTCAGGAAGATTTGTGTCCGCCTGATATTATATGGCAGTGCCATGATAGCCACTTTTCAAATCGGAACCACAGTTTTTGCACTTAATTGCACCTTTAACAATCTCACCCCCGCAGAAAGGACATTTCGGATTCTCGTTTGGACCAAGTGCAGTGACTAACCAGCCTATAGGTCCTAATAGAAAGCCAAAAATCGCTCCTGTACCGACTCTGCCCTTAGCTTGGCCGATAAGAGCACCAACCAGAGTGCCGATGACGATCCAAATTATTAGTTCCATATCTGCATTTTCCTATTTCTCGTATTGCTTTCCACCCGTTGACCAAAGGTAAAGCGTTTCTGAATATCCAAACCTGATAATTTCTCTTTCCTTAATTGGTTCCGCCAGTTTTGCAAGCATTAGACCTCTTCCGAGAAGTGATACACCTGCGCCTGCATTATCTAACAATCCATCAGCGGAGGCTACAAAGGGGATATTTAATCCACTTCGCCAATAGATAATAGTAGCACCATTTGGAATTGCACCTAGCGGCTGAATCACGAAAATACCGCAAAACAGCCGGAAGAAAAGCAATAAGCTACTGAAGGTGCAAACCAAAATGATGGTGAATCGCTTTTTGTTTTTCATCTTTTCATTCCCTTCATATCTAACACTAGCATTATCAGAATACGAATACCAATGCCAAACGCAAGCAGAGTGCTTACTAAGGTGAAAGATTTGCCCATTTATAGCCCCTCCTAAATAAGAGTAGGTCAAAATAAGTCCAATTGTTTCCCACTTGCCGCGTCAAGGGATGGTCTGAGTTGAAAAATCACAGTCAAAAGAGCACGGCGGTGGGCGTTTGTCAGAAAATTTGTTGCAAAAGTGAAATCTGACCCCACCCGGTAGGAGATTAGCTAGTATAAAACAGAATCAAGGTCTAGCGATAACGTGTTACCGACAGCATGTAAGAAAATTAGACGCTGATATTTAGTTTGTGAGTTGGACAACACCACGGCACGAATTTCAAGGGCTAGAGTTCTATAAAAAAACAGCAATACACTGTGAACAATTGAAACCAGTTCATATTTTATATGATTCTAAATTCAACGATTTACCATATTCAAAAGAGCAAGGCCGGACAACATAATCGAAAAACTGGTTGTCAAAATGAGATTAGACCCCACCCGGTATGGATGGGATCGGCGGCCAAGGATTAGATGCCCCGTAATGCCCCACAATTGCTTGTAATGCGTTCTAATAAGATAGTACGCGCATGACCTGGACTTGCGACCACGGGCAACCACGGCGGGTTGTATGCCCTTGACTGTTCAACTTATCGGCAACGGCCTGTTGACTCATGCCTGATTGCTGCCATTCCTGCATGGTCGGCAGTAGATCGGTATAGGCTTGCCTTGCCTTGTCGGCTATAACCACGGCAGCGGCCTTGCGGCCTCTTGCACGGGCAGTAGTGGTAAGGTTGCGGCACTCTGGCCGACTACCGCCAAGTAACCCGCCACGGCGTTTATACGCGGCTAAGGCGGCTTTGGTTCTTTCGCTTATCATTCGTGCTTCATGCTCCGCAACAGCGGCCAGAATGTGAAGCGTAAAGCGTGAAGCGTGGGGCTGGTCACACGCGGTAAAATCGGCCCCCGAATCCATTACTTGTGATATGAAAGCTACATTTCTGGATAGCCGATCTAACTTTGCAACCACAAGCATGGCACCCGACCGCTTGGCATGGGCTAAGGCTCTTGCTAGTTCAGGCCGATCATTATGTCTGCCTGATTCCACTTCTTTATAAGTGGCAAGTATACGGCCCCCATGCTCTTGCTGATAACTCCGCAAGGCTTCCTCTTGACCCTCTAGCCCTAAACCGCTTGCCCCTTGTCGTTTGGTACTGACACGATAATAAGCAATGATGTTTTTCATGGTAGTAGCTCCCTTCTATTGATATAATACATTTCTTTCAGCCAGCGGTCAAGGATATGTATGTAGATAATTTGCATCCAAACCAGAATAAAGGTCGGATTGGTCTAAGGGATTGGTCTAGGGGATTGGTCTAGGGGATCGGACTAGGGGTCGCGGCGGTGCCGGACGGTCGGCCATTCTGGCCATTAAAACAGCAATTCCGGCCTATGATGATTTATAACAGGATATTATGTATTTAATGCCGCATTATTACGGCGGCTGTCGTAAGAATAAACCTTGCATAATTCTTTTGGTGACAGGGTTTACATAATATCCGTCATATTTGATAAAATTGCTCAACAAAATAACTAACCGTGAGCGAGAATCGCTGGTGATTGGGGCTATTTATTCGTCACTAATTTAGTGAATTATCTAGGGATGCAGAGGGGTATGGTAACTAATTTATATAAGTCCTTGTCCAGTATGGATTTATAAAATCCGATCTCAAAACCTTAAAATCTAATGTCATTCTTTCGCATATAGTGTGTTCTTTTTTTATGTAATGTATTATACACACATAGCATATTTATATAGCAGCCTATATGTAAAAGAATGAAGCCAAAATGACACCCGACCGTCCCGAGGGCACCTAAGTCCTTACTGAATAACACTTATTGAATGTTCACTAACAAACCGATACTGTAATTCACTAATTTAGTGATGATTGATAACTTCTTATGTTGTAAAGACATAAGGTGTAATTCACTAAATTAGTGATGTATTTTACGCTACTTTTGTCGTCTTGTCAAGGGCACCGATTCTGACCACTGCCAAAAAATCGCCCATGTTGCTGGCATGTTAGCGTGTCGCCATGCGTTATCCTTGTGATATGAGAACCAAACAACAACTAATCGAATACCTGCATGAAAAAATGATACTAATGGAGCCATTAAGCGATGCTCCTAAGCCCGATCTAGCAACCTGCCAGGATGTTGCAACCTATGTCAGCAAAATGTCCGCGCGACATGGATTAGGGGGCGATATTTGCAGACTAGCACAATCTGTTAAAGGGCCGGAAGATACACTAGCCCTATTAGCTGATTGCTTGGCGGCATTGCAGACAGAGGGCAACGATTCCGGCCCATTTACCGTGGAAGAGGTTGCGGAACGGTGGAGCGTTTCTGTCCGAACCGTAGGCGACCTTATCCGCAACGGGCAGCTAGGTTGCTTTCGACCGGGCAACGGGCGTGGTGTGGTCCGCATTTCCACTGAACACATTGCCGAGTATGAACACGGTCAAACTAATGGGCGGAACGGACGACACCGCCACTTATAATTTCCAAGGCATTTCGCAAGAGTTTTCTATTGCCAGAGATATGACCATATACGCGCGAAACCATGCTTGTATCTCTGTGCCCCATTAACGTCCCCACCGTAACCGAATCCACACCCTTTTCTAATGCGCGCGTGGCGAAGGTGTGACGGAAGCTATAGGCGAAGATTCTTGTACCCAATTTTTCCGATAGTCGGCGGAACCTACAAATAATTGCATTGCTAGTCCAAGGTTTTCCCCGTATATCCCGGAACAGTTTTCCCGTGGGATGTTTTTCCATTAAACGTTTTGTAATTCGATTAGCACGGGTGGATAAATGAACAACACGATTGTATCTCTGCCCTTTGCTGTCGATCTTATTAAACACCCAGGCTGATCCGCGAATATGACTAGCCTCTACAAACCGTGCCTCTTGTGGACGGCAGCCAGTTTCTTTTAGGATCATTAGAAAATCCCGAAATGCTCGATCCTTAACTGTTTTTCCGATTTTATTCCACTGTTTTGTGGTAATAACCGTTTCCCTTATTTGTGCGCGCGGTTTTTTCATGCGGGCAATCGGCGATACTGAAATGTAGCCTTGTTCTATGGCCCAATTTAATGAGGTTTTTAGCGTTGTAATTGCACGATTTTTAGACGTGCTCCCCCATCGGGTTTGACTATCAAGCCAGTTTTGAACGTGTAATGGTTTTAGATCGACTACAAGCAAGCCCGCCCGAATAGAGTTGTTAAAAGACTTGATGAAATCTCTGTAGGTTCGATACGTTTTTTTACTTCGATTTTTACTCACAAAATCAAGATACTTATCCAGCAAGTCATCAACTCTGACAATTCCTTGTATGCCTTCCGCGCCTAGTAAAAACTCATAGCGGTCTTTGGCTTCTTCTTCGTCTTTGCCAAGTGAGTGTTGTTTCCCGGCAATCGTGCAATAGTATGTTTTGGTTTGCTCTCGATACCAGATTCGTGGCTTTGCCATAATGAAACCCTCTCATAAAAAGGTAGCATTTTGGCAGGCTGTTAGTGCATTTTTAGTGCATTTTGACTTTTGTACTCCAAGTAGCAAATAAAAAAGCCTGCCATAACTGATTGTTACAACAGGCGTTACAACAAGTCGGGGCGAGAGGATTTGAACCTCCGACTTTCTGGTCCCAAACCAGACGCGCTAGCCAGGCTGCGCCACGCCCCGGGAATTGCTAATTTTACCACGCTTTTCACCGGCTGCAAGCGGCCGGGCTATTGAGTCTCAGGTAATGAATGTCGTGTTTTAGCCTCAGAGCCGGGCCGTGTCGGCCCGGAATTACCGGGGCGACACGCCCCGGCTCTGACTTTTTATGCGACATTCTTTTTCTGAGACCCAATAAACGGGCACATGGAATATATGAACCTATCCCACTTGACTGCGGACATCCGCATTCGAATTGCCGCAAATATGTTCCCGCACCCGCTCGAACTCCTCATGATCGCGGAAGTGGATCACCAGTTTGCCGCGTCCCCGGGCGTTGGCGGTGATTTGCACCTTTTTAAGCCCCAGTGCCGCGCGAAATTCCTGCTCCAGTGCGGCCAATTGTTCGTTTTGGCCCCGGGCGATTTTCGAAGAGCGTCCTTCCCGGTCGACCACGGCCAAGGGTTCCCGGTCCACGGCGTCGATCATCTGCTGCACTAGAGTTTCGGTCTGTCGCACGTTCAGCCCCTCGCGTTTGATCCGCGCGGCGAATTCGATCTGTTCGCGTTCATCGCCCAGGGGCAAAAGCGCCCGGGCGTGTCCCGGGGTAAGCTCGCCTCGGCGCAGGGCGTCTTGCACCGCGCCGGGCAGTTCCAAGAGGCGGATCAGGTTTGCAATGGTCGAGCGATCCAGATTCAAACGCGACGCCAGTTCTTCCTGCGTCGAGCCGTACTGTTCCAGATACCGCTGAAAACAAGCCGCCTTTTCCAAGGCGTTCAGGTCCTTGCGCTGGAGATTTTCGATAATGGCCAGTTCCGCGGTTTGGCGGTCGTCGGCCTCGACGATATTGACCGGCACTTCGGTCCAGCCGGCCTGTGCCGCCGCGCGCAAACGGCGCTCGCCGGCGATAATCTGGTAACGGTCGTTCACGCGGCGCACCACGACCGGTTGCAACAGCCCGTGGGTCGAAATGCTCTCGGAAAGCTTTTTCAATTCATCCGTATCGAAATCCTGGCGCGGCTGGTTTGGATTACCGTCGATCTGATCGATCCGCACTCGCGGGGGTTCCGTCCGCGGCGCCGCCGTTTCGACCGGCTGCCCAAAGGGCTGAGCGGCAGGCTGGTCCAGGGGCGTATTTATCGCAGACAAGGAATTTCCACCCGGATATTCAAAAAAGTCGGGCGGCGGCGCAGGCCGAGGATGCGGCGCAATCCCGATGGGTTCTTCTTTCGCCTGCCCTATAGGCGAGTCAAGTGCGTTGGGTGCACGGTTGTATTGTGCCGGCAATGCGGACTCATTCCGGGCGGAAATCTGCCCCAAAAGCGCTTCCAATCCGCGGCCTAGTCGTTTTTCCTTACTCACGTTCAAGCACCTCCATGCAAAGTTCCATATAAGCTCGACTGCCCCTTGACCGGGGCGCGTAATCTATCACGGTTTTTCCGTGGCTGGGCGCTTCCGACACCGCCACGTCGCGGGGAATGACCGTGCGAAACACGATCTCCC
>Ga0187861_10002937_pt1 | contig 15571 bp, 13 predicted proteins | sample June2016WEW_10_1_3_FD_132986 | JGI IMG/M metagenome (GOLD analysis project Ga0187861, IMG submission 132986) | Peatland microbial communities from SPRUCE experiment site at the Marcell Experimental Forest, Minnesota, USA - June2016WEW_10_100 | ecosystem: Environmental > Terrestrial > Soil >...
AGGCCCTTGTCCGCGTCCGAGCTTTGTCTACCGGCCAACCTCAAGCCCGTCCCCTCTTCGGCTTTCGCTACGCCGCCTTTGAGCGACTTGTCCGCCGAGAGGCCGAAAGCCTTTTCCCGTGCGGCGCCCTCCTTTTCCACGAGCGCAAGTTCCTTCCGCTTTAGCTCGTCACCTTTAGCCAGCTCCTCTTCCGGAGCAGCTCCCGGTCGAGCCGCGGCCTCATCGCGGGCGGCGCCGGCGGTAAGTTTGCGGTCAGCACCTTCTGCCGCAGTGAAAGGTTCGAGGACCACTTGCTTAGCTGGGGCTGGGTTCTCTCGGGCCTCTTCTGGTGGCGCGCCGAACTTGCTCTTGGCCCTGCCGAACTCCCCGTCATTCTTGGCCAGCTTCGGGCTCGCGGGCTGCGTCGGGGCAACGAAGTTCTTGGGACGGAACCCACCAGTAGAGGTAGCGATATGAGTTTGCGGGCCGGTTATGCGCATCACGAAAGCCAGAACGCACACCAGCAGCAGCGCCGCAATGCCAAAAAGCACAGGGCGCCACAATGAGATGTCGCTCACAACATTTGGTGCGGGTGTGGATGTGTCCAGAAGCTTGGAGAAATCCCGCGGTGCGGGCTGCGCCAGCATTTCCTGGCGCACATGCACGGCCAAAGCTGGCGGGGCCTTGAGTTTGGGCAGGCCGGTTACCGCGGCGCTGGCCGCCTTCAGGTCCGCGAGCACAGCGCGGCAAGCTGCGCACTCGCCTACATGCGCTTCGCACGCGGTGCGCACGGAGTCCTGCAATTCGCCGTCCAGGTACGCGCTCAACTCCGCCTGAGTGTTCTCGCAAGCATCCATGTCAGTCCGGCCTGGTTCTTCCCTTCAGTGCCCTCGCCCGCAAGGGGAGAGGGTGTAGGGCGAGTTGCCAACTCGCCCCACGATGACTATTGCAGGTCCTTCAACACCCGCGCCAGTTCCAGTCTGGCGCGGTGCAAGCGCGACTTGACCGCGGCACGCGAAACGGAAAGCGTGTCCGCGATGGCGTCGTAGTCAAGACCCTCAACGTCCCGCAGCAGCAGAATACTGCGGTAGTCCGGGTCAAGCTGCTGCAAGCCCTCCTGAACGCGCTCGCGCAGTTGCTGTTTCTCCAGTTCGACGGCTGGGTCACAGTCCGCCGGGGCTGCCACAACGTCGCGCAGGCCCTGGACCTCGCCCGCAGGGTCACTGGGCGCATCGAGCCGCACGGCCTCGAAGCGCTTGTGCCGCGCGTCATGCCGCCGCCGGGAGAAAGCCGCATTCATGGCGATGCGGAACAGCCAGGTGTAGAACTTGCTCCCGCTGCGAAAGGCGCCCAGCGCCCGGTACGCTTTCAGGAATGTCTCCTGAGCCAAGTCCTCCGCTTCGTCCGCCGAACTGCAAAAACGCGCCAGCAGGTTGAAGACGCGGTCCTGGTAACGCAGCACCAGCGTTCCGAAGGCATCCGCGTTCCCAAGAGCGGCTCTGCGAACAAGTTCTTCGTCGGCCTCCTCCTGTCCCGCTGCGGCCTCCGCGGCCGCAGCGTCGAGGCTGGGGCTCCGCGTCAACGGCATCCCGCCGCCCTGTGTATTAGACTCCGGTGCGGCCACAGCAGATTCGCGTTTTTCGCTCGACAACATAAGAATTCAGCCCGCGCAGTCCCTCAGAGAGACGTGTGAACGGCCCGGATGCAGGCGGAAAAATCAAAATGAGCAGTGCGGGCACAGTCTCAAGCGGTTGTCGGCTGTGCGGCCTGCGGGGCCGGTTCCTGCGGAGTCGGTTGCTGCGGAGCCTCGCCGCCCGGCGCCTCGATCCGCTGTTCCATGACCTTGCCGGCCTTGAACGTGACCACCTGTTTGCTGGGCACCATAACCTGTTCACCAGTGCGGGGGTTGCGCGCTTTACGGGCCTTTCGAGTGCGCACCTCAAAGACACCGAAATTACGCAGCTCAATGCGCTTATCGGTGGCCAGGACATCAATAATCCCGTCCAAGGTCAACTGGACAATCTGCTTAACCTTCTGCTGCTCAACTTCGGTCTTCTTGGCGATGTCAATCACCATATCATTCTTAGTCACTGTTGCCCCCCGCGATGTCACAGGTCAAGGTTGGGCTTGGCCGCAAACGCCAACAAAGCACCCCGTTCCCCTGACTACCCCGCACCCTCTTCTTCTTGGTGCCCACGTCTCTGTCTACCAGTCCGGCTGGTCCTGTCAAGGCACAACTCCAGCCGCCTATCAGCTTTATCGTGAAAGATTGCATACTGGGCCTGACTTTGCAAGTGAAAAAAAAAGACGGCCCAAGGATTGCGCCGCCGCCCGTGCCCCGCTATACTGGCCCCGGTAACGCGGCGGCAGCGCGAGCCGCGGCTGGCTTCTGATTGAAAGGGCTTTGCCTACGGCTTTCGAAGACGCAGAGGTTGAACTATACCTCTCCGAGATCAGCAAATATAAACTGCTGACACCGGAAGAGGAGAGAGAACTGGCGCACCGCGTGGCCGACGGCGATACCGAGGCGCGCAACCGGATGGTGCGGTCCAACCTGCGGCTGGTCGTCAGCATCGCCAAACACTACACCGACCGCGGCATGTCTTTCCTGGATCTGATTGAGGAGGGCAACCTCGGCCTGCTCAAGGCCGTCAGCCGCTTCTCACCTGACCAGGGCTGCAAGTTCTCCACGTACGCCTCGTGGTGGATCAAGCAGTCCATCCGCCGGGCCTTGATCAACAAGGTCAAGTCCGTGCGCGTGCCCGCGTATATGGTCGAGTTGCTCTCGCATTGGAAACGGGCCACGGCAGCCCTGGCGCAGAAACTGGGCCGCGAACCCAGCCTTGAGGAGATCGGCAAGTATCTCGGTCTTACCCCCCACAAAGTTTCCATAGTCCGCCAGGCCCTCAGCGCCTCGGCCCCGCCAGGGCGCAGCGGGGATGCCCAGGACAGCTTCGACCTGGAAGACATCCTGGCCGGGGTCCCGAGCCGGGAGCAGGAACCCGGCTCTCTGGGCGACTATGACCGCGAAGCCCTGCGCAAGGCCCTTGAGTTCGCACTGACCGAACGCGAACGCCAGGTGGTCGAACTGCGCTACGGCCTGGCTGCTGCGGATGCAGGCCCGGCCAACCAGCCCAGTACGCTCGAAGATATCGGCTATAGGATCGGTCTGACCCGCGAACGCGTACGGCAGATAGAGAACCAGGCCCTCCGCAAACTGCAAATCTATCTGCAAGAGAAAGATGAGAGCGAAGAACTCGCCCGGGAGGAGCGGCGGCGCTTGCGCGCGCTGGACGGCAATTCCGGTCCCCCGCAAGCCGGGCACGAAGCGCCGCAGTCCCCTGCGCAGGCGCAGCCGAAGGCCGTAAGATCCAGACGCAAGACCACAGTGCGCATACCGCGCGTCCCAAGCCTCAAGCGTCAAGCCTCAAGCCTCAAGCCTCAAGCCTGACGCCCCAAGCCACGTTTCACGTTTTGCGTTCTGTTGCCCGCAGGGTATATTATGAAGGTGCTGCGCGAGTGGCTGGGAGAGCCAGAGACAAGGGGAGGTCCGCCATGAGTTTCTTCGATCGCTTGACTTCACAGTTCATCGAAATCATCGAGTGGGTGGATGACAGCCGCGACACCATGGTCTACCGCTTTCCCGTGTACGCGAAGGAGATAAAGAACGGCGCCAAACTGGTGGTGCGCGAGGGCCAGGCGGCAGTCTTCATCCGCGAAGGCCAATTGGCCGACGTCATGGGACCAGGCACCTATACCCTCGACACCAAGAACCTGCCCGTCCTGTCCACGCTCCTGGGCTGGAAATACGGCTTTGAATCGCCCTTCAAGTGCGAAGTCTACTACACGGCCACCCGGCAGTTCACCGACCTCAAGTGGGGCACCCAGAACCCCATCATGATGCGCGACGCGGACTTCGGCGTGGTGCGCTTGCGCGCCTTCGGTTCTTACGCCTTCAAGATCAGCGACCCCGGCAAGTTCCTCAAGGACATCGTCGGCACCGATGGCCTGTTCGAGACCGAAGAGATCAGTAATTATCTGCGCGACATGCTGCTGCAAGCTTTCGCCACGGCGCTGGGCGCGGCCAAGATCGCGGCGCTGGACCTGGCGGCCAACTACAAGGAAATCGGCGACAAGCTCACCAACGCTATCAACCACGATTTCGGCCAGCACGGCCTGACCCTGACGCGTTTCCTGATCTCCAACATCTCCGTTCCGCAGGAAGTCGAGGCCGCCTTGGACAAGCGCTCCGAGATGGGCGCGGTGGGCGACCTGAACCGCTTCACACAGTTCCAGGTGGCCAGCGCCATACCCGATGCGGCCAAGCAGCCCGGCGGCATGGCGGGCATCGGCATGGGCCTGGGCGCGGGCATGGCTATGGGCGGACAGATGGCCAGCGCGGTCGGCCAGGGCCTTGCCGGCGGCGCCGCTGCCGGCGGCGACGACACGCTCGGCAAGCTCGGGCAACTGAAGAAGATGCTCGAGGCGGGGCTGATCGAGAAAGAGGAATACGACGCCAAGAAGAAGGAGTTGCTGGCGAAGATGTAGGTTGGGGCGTGGTCAGTAGTTCGCTGTCAATTGCCTGGAGGGAATGTAAAGGGAGGCCCCTTGACTTGGAGTTGTCCTTTGTTACCATTCAACCATGAAGAAGAACTGGCCAATCATCATTAGAACCCCTCGTCCGTCACGGGAAGAACTGCTAAAGGAAATGGGAATCTCCAAGCGCAGGGCGGCGGAACTGGATGCCGCCGTCCGCAGGTGGAATGCCGCGATTCAGCAGGCCGAGCCAACGGAGCCCCAAAAGCAGGGCTCTGCCAGTGTGCGCGCCGGACAAAAAAATGCGCATAAGCTTAACAAGCAGAGCGGCTTGTCAGCAGTTTGTTCGCCTCAGGTTCGCAGTCTCGCAACTCGAGCCCGAGCAAAATGAGTTTGGCTAACCCCAAGCGTACGCTCGCGCCCAACCACGACGTATTCTTGAACGTCCCTTACGACAAGGAATATGAGAGCCTCTTTATCGCCCTTATCGCTGGACTTTGCGGTTTGGGTTTGAAGCCGCGTTGCGTGCTTGAAATACCATTCTCTGAGGATGAGGGCGGGGGGCCACGCCTTAAGCGCATTTTCAAGCTCCTCTCGGCGTGCTCTTTCTCTATTCACGACCTGTCGCGCGTTGAGTTATCACCAGAGTTGCCGATTTTCCCGCGGTTCAACATGCCATTTGAGCTGGGTTTGGCGGTCGCACTGAGTATGCACTGTCGCGGCCACAGATGGGTGGTGTTTGAGGCCCGCGGACACCGCCTGACCAAGTCCCTCAGCGATTTGAACGGCTGGGACCCATTTATCCATGGGGGTACGCCAGAAGGAGTTCTACGCGTGATGGAGGACGCTTTTCGTCGACCGAACCGCCGCTTTCGATTTAAGCACTCCTTGACGCTGTTCAAGAGCCTTGCAGGATTCGCGAACGAACAAAAGCTCCTTTACCGCGAGAGCAGTTTGTTTAGCGGGAGGATGTTCGAAGACTTGGTGTTCTTCGGACAGGAGCGAGCACGCGAGATGGAGGAGAATAGAGTCCCGGATCTTCTCCGGCGCACAGATGCCGTTCTTGGTCACCCAGGCCACCATGGATAGGATCTTCTTTCGATGAGTGAACCTCTCCCACAGACCGCATCCACGAAAGACTCCGCCAAGGAGCGCAAGTTCCCCTGCAAGTCCTGCGGTGCGGACCTGCTCTTTGACCCGGCCGCGAGCGAGCTCAAGTGTCCCTTCTGCGGGCATGAGCAGAAGATTCCCCAGACCGCCGAGGAAATCAAAGAATACAGTTTCAACGACTACCTGGCCAAGCCCCGCGGCCTTGGCTATGGCAAGACCGCGGGCCGCGACGTGCGCTGCGACGGTTGCGGCTCCGTCACGCACCTGGACGCCTCCGTGCGCGCCACCACTTGCGCTTTCTGCGGCAAGCCGCTGATTACAGACGATCAGGCCGGCGTTGCCGGCGGCGAGGACGTGATTGCACCCGAGGCCCTGGTCCCGTTCCACATTACCGCCGCGCAGGCCCAGGAAGCTTTCCGCAAGTGGATTGGCGCACGCTGGTTCGCCCCCGGCACCTTGAAGCGCGAATCGCACCTCAGGCAACTCCAGGGCGTCTACAGGCCGTACTGGACCTACGACGCCCACACCGTCAGCCATTGGACGGGTGAGCGCGGGGACTACTACTGGGAGACCGAAACCTACACGGAGTACGAGAACGGCAAGCCCGTGACCAAGACGCGCCAGGTCCGCCGCACGCGCTGGACGTTCGTCTCCGGCGTGCATAGCGAGTTCTTCGACGACGTGCTCATCCCCGCCGGCAAGACCATGGACTTCGCCACTACTTACAACCTCTCCGGCCTGAAGCCCTATGCGCCGGAGTACCTCAGCGGTCTGGGCGCGGAACGTTACGTGGTTTCGTGCGAACAGGGGTGGGGCAAGGCCAAGGAGGTGATCGCGGACGCCATCTACAGCGCCGTGCGGGGAGAGATCGGCGGCGATGAACAGCGCGTCCACTCGGTCAACACGGCCTACAGCGGCATTACCTACAAGCACATTCTGCTGCCGCTGTGGATTAGCTCTTACCGCTACGGCAACAAGACCTATTCGTTCCAGGTGAACGGCCAGACGGGCGAAGTTGCCGGCGTGCGCCCCTACAGCTTCTGGAAGATCTTCTTCCTGGTGTTGGGGATCGCGGCGCTGATCACGGTTGTCGTTATCCTGGCACACCACCCGCGGTGACGGATTTCGAAGTTCGAGTTTTGAGTTTCGATCGGTGGCGCTACTCCACGCGCAGCAAGTGGTAGTCCTTCTTCCCCTTGCGCAGGACAATGTACTTGCCGTGCAGCAGGTCGGCGGCTGTGACCTTTCTCTGCATGTCGGCCACACGGAGATTGTTCAGGTTCGCGCTGCCCGCTTGGAGGGAACGCTTGGCTTCGCCTTTTGAGGGCCACAGCTTCGGCGCTTCCACCAGCAGGTCCACAATCGGGCAGCCTGCCCCTTCCAGCCGCTGCCTGGCGAGAGCGGAACTCGGGGCCTCCTTGACCACCTCCAGCAGCGTCTGCTCGTCCATCTCCGCCAGCGGCTTGCCCTTGCCGAAGAGCGCCGCAGCCGCTTCCTCGGCTTTCAGGCGCTCCGTCACACCGTGCACGCGCTCCGTCATCAGCCGTGCCAAGGCGCGCTGCGCGGGGCGCTGCGCGGGCGCGGCCTGCTGTTGTGCTTCGAGCGCCAGGATTTCTTGCTGCGGCAACTCGGTGAAGAAACGCAGATACTTCAGCGCGTCACCATCGCCCACGTTGATCCAGTATTGGTAGAAGTCATACGGCGACGTGCGCTTGGGGTCGAGCCACAGCGCGCCCTTGGTGGTCTTGCCGATCTTCTCCCCGCTGGCGTCCGTGATCAGCGGCGTGACCAGCCCAAAGGCGGCCCAGTTCTCGAGCGGCTCGTCCTCGGGCCGTTTGCGGCGGATCAGTTCGATGCCCGCCGTGATGTTGCCGTACTGGTCGCTGCCCCCGATCTGCAAGCGGCAGCCGCAAGTGCGGAAGAGATGGAAGAAATCGTAGGCTTGCAGGAGCATGTAGCTGAATTCGGTGTAGCTGAGGCCGGAGGCGCGGTCCTCGAGGCGCTTGCGCACCGATTCCTTTTCCAGCATCACGTTGACGGTGAAGTGTTTGCCGGCGTCGCGCAGGAATTCGATCAGGCTGAGGCCGCACAGCCAGTCGGCGTTGTTGAGCAGCCGCGCCTGGGCCGCGCCGGGCGCAAAATCCAGGAAACGCTCCATCTGCGCCTTCATGCCCGCGACGTTCCGTTCCAGATCTTCGCGGCTGAGCAGGCTGCGCTCCTCGGATTTGCCCGACGGGTCCCCGATGAATCCGGTCCCGCCGCCGACCACGGCGATGGGCGCGTGGCCGGCTCTCTGGAAGCGCGCCAGATTCAGCAATGAAATGAGATGATGCGCGGCCAGGCTGTCAGCGGTGGGGTCGAAGCCGCAGTACAGCGTGAACTGCTCCCGCAGCAGCCGCGTACCCAGGCTCTCTTCCGTGATCTGTTGCACCAGCCCGCGCCAGCGCAGTTCGGCAAGGATGTCAGTCGGCATTCAGGATACTCCTCTGTGAAGCAGTGCGGATTATAGCACAGGTTTGGGCACCTGCACCTGTGCGGTTGCATATTTCTGGCCGAGAGGTAACGTGGAGATTGTGGATACCAGCACTCTGTTCCTCTCGTTGCTTATTTCGACCGTGGGCTTGGTCTATTTCCTTTACGGCCGCAAGCGCCCCTCGTACCCGTTCATGCTGGCGGGCGCGGTGATGATGGTCTTCAGCTACTTCCTGGATTCCGTCTGGCTATCGCTGCTGGTCTTCATTGTTTTGGCGGCCTTGCCGTTCTTTATCCGCTGACTTCCGCCAGTGGCGCCCTTCTCCATCGGCCGCTATACTCGCAGCCGCAAGGGGAACAGTGTCGTTGTACGCTGCAAACCGGAACCGCGGATGAGGAGGCGCCTGCATGGCCCCGCAGTACATCTACCAGATGGCCGATCTGCGCAAGTTTTACGACAAGAAGGAAGTGCTGAAAGGCATCTGGCTGGGCTTCTATCCCGGCGCGAAGATCGGCGTGCTGGGCGTCAACGGCTCGGGCAAGTCCACGCTCCTGCGCATCATGGCCGGGGTGGACAAGGACTTCGACGGCCAGGCCGAGCCGTACAGCAAGGCCAGCGTGGGGTTCGTGCCGCAGGAGCCGCAGCTTGACGCCTCGCGCGATGTCCTCGGCAACCTGGAAGAGGCCGTCGCGCACGTCCGCGCGCTGCTGCAACGCTATGAGGAGATCAACCAGCGGCTGGCGACCGAGCTTTCTGAAGACGAGATGACCACGGCCTTGGAGGAACTCACGCAGGCCCAGGAACAGATTGACGCCTGCGACGGCTTCAACCTCGACCGCAGGCTCGAAATCGCCATGGACGCCCTGCGCCTGCCGCCGCCGGAGGCCCAAGTGGAGACGCTGTCCGGCGGCGAGAGGCGCCGCGTGGCCTTGTGCAAGGTGCTCATGCAGGCGCCCGACATTCTGCTGCTCGATGAGCCCACCAATCACCTCGACGCCGAATCCGTGGCGTGGCTGGAACGGCACCTCAAGGAGTACAAGGGCGCGGTCATCGCCGTCACCCACGACCGCTACTTCCTGGACAACGTGGCCGGCTGGATCCTGGAACTCGACCGCGGCAAGGGCATCCCCTGGGAGGGCAATTACTCCTCCTGGCTGGAGCAGAAGCAGAAGCGGCTCGCGGACGAAGAGAAACAGGAATCGGCGCGCCAGAAGGCGCTCCAGCGCGAACTGGAATGGGTGCGCATGTCGCCCAAGGCGCGCACGGCCAAGAGCAAGGCGCGGCTGTCCGCGTACGAGCGGCTGGCCGCGCAAGAAGTGGAAATGCGGGAAGAGGCCATCGAGCTGCGCTTGCCGCCCGCGCCGCACCTGGGCGACAAAGTGGTGGCCGCCCAGGGCGTGCGCAAAGGCTACGGCGACCGTGTCTTGATGGACGGCTTGGAGTTCTCGCTGCCGCCCGGCGGCATAGTCGGAGTCATCGGCCCCAACGGCGCGGGCAAAACGACGCTCTTCAAAATGATAATCGGCCAGGAGCAACCGGACGCCGGCACGATCGTCGTCGGGGCTTCCGTGGTCTTGAGTTACGTGGACCAGAACCGCGACACGCTGGACCCCGGGAAGACCGTGTACGAGGAAGTCTCGGGCGGCAACGATTTCGTGTACTTCGGCAAACAGCGTATTTCCGCGCGCAGCTACCTGGCGCGCTTCAATTTCAAGGGCACGGACCAGCAGAAGCTGGTCGGCCGGCTTTCCGGCGGCGAGCGCAACCGCGTGCAGCTCGCCAAGCTGCTCAAGCGCGGCGGCAACGTCCTGCTGCTGGACGAGCCGACCAACGACCTCGACGTGGACACGCTGCGCGCGCTGGAGGAGGGCCTGGACAATTTCGCCGGCTGCGCCGTCGTCATCAGCCACGACCGCTGGTTCCTGGACCGCATCGCCACCCACATCCTGGCCTTTGAAGGCGAAGGCCAAGTGCGCTGGTTTGAGGGCAATTTCCAGGCCTACGAAGCCAAACGCCGCGAGGAACTCGGCGCGGAATACGACCGCCCGCACAGGCTGGTGTACAAGAAGTTGATGCGATAGCCGAGGGTAAGCAGCGTCCTTGACGTACAAGAATGCAATGGTAGAATTCTGATGGTTAGTGAGGCTGCGGGCTGTTGAGAGCTGCGCGGAATGCGAGAACCAGGGGGCGAATCCTGGGAGGTGGGTTTATGGCCGAGACAACAGTTCACCGGGATTACAACAAGGCGTCCAACCAAGGGAAGAAAAGCCGCATATCGGCCACCCTCTACAAAGGCGAGGGCCGGCTAGGCGCAAGTTTGCAGACAGTTACGGACCAGGCCACATTGGCCGCAATGGGCAAGGCGTCAGCTCCGGCTGATGCCGCCTTGCGGGTCTATCGCCGGCCCGCCGGAAATCCAGTCAACGCCAAGACCCAGGAATCGCCACAGCAGGCCGTGCCCCGCGAAGGGACGCTGAAGAAGCGCACGTACGAGGATAAACTCTGGGAAACGTACTGCAAGACACGCAGCAAGGAGGCCCGCAATGCGCTGTGGGTCTATTACTTGCCATTGGTGCGCTACATCGCCGAGCGGGTTAAAGCCAGACTGCCGGGGTGCGTCGAGTTCGTGGACCTGGTGAGCGCCGGCTCTTGTGCTTTGCAGGAGGCCATCGCTAAGTTCGATCCCAAACTCAGTATCCACTTCCAAACTTATTGCCTGACGCGCATCCGTGGCGCGATCCTGGATTACGTCCGCAACATGAACTGGATCCCGCGCATAATCCGCAACAAGGCCCACCAGTTTGAGAAGGTCAAGGGCGAGCTGGCCGCAAAACTGCGCCGCGATCCGACCGACGAAGAGATCGCCCGCAGACTGGGCATCAGCGCCCAGGACTTCCAGGAACTGCAAAAGGAACTGGAGGTCAAAGCGGTGATTCCCGTCGGAACCTACAACAAGGCCAGGCAGTTTGTGAAGGTCAAGGGCGAGTTGGCCGTAAGATTGCGCCGACAGCCGACTGACGAGGAGTTCTGCCGCGAATTGGGCATCAGCCCTCAGGACTTTCAGGAACTACAGAGCGAACTCGATGTGAAAGGTGCTGTGTCATTGCGTTGCTTTGAGCGGCAGCGCAAATGGCTTTTCAGTCAATATCCCGGCAAGTTTGTTCTCTACTACGGTCCGAAACGCGAGGGCGTGTATGACACGGACCAAGAAGCGCTAGCTGCTGGTTTCAGGAAATTCTCTGGCACTGGTTTCTTTGTCAGGAAGATCACTCCGTCATCGCCGCAGCTCTATTTGGACCTTGAGCTGCGCTGATGGAAATTACCTACTGCAAGCCAGGATCTCGAGTGCTTGCCTGTCTGGGACCGGTTCTTTCCGTTCGCGTTGGCAAAGCCTTCTCCAGTGCGGATGAACATGCGCGGGATACTCCTGCGCCTGCTGTAAATTCGCACACCTCCGTCAAGCTACAGGCCAAGGTTGACACAGGCAGCTATGCAACGGTTGTGCCGCTCAAATGCGTCGGTAAGGGAGGCCTGGACCTGGATCCTGTCGGTACGGTGAAAACAAATACAGCTTCCCACAAGGGCGTCAGGGCTGACGTGTTTCTTGTTTCGATTGAGATACAGGGCAAGTTGCACATCCCAGCATGTTACGTACTGGCTCTGGACACTTTTGCAGATACGTGCCTGATTGGCCGGGACCTGCTTCAAACGGGCTGGCTCGACTATCGCGGGCAGGCAGGAGAGTATACCTTGCACTTGGGAGACGATCTGGCCAAAGGTCGTTTCTATCCCTTTTGGCTGGTGTGAGATGCCCTCACTTCGGCTTGAGAATCCACGCCTTCCACTGCGTCTCGAGTTCCGCGAGCGACGGCGCGCCAAGGGTCCTCAGCAGTTCCGTGCCGGCGTCCCCTTGGGCGGCGATGTTCTTGAACATTTTGACCGCGGCTTCCAGGCCCTTCTGCTGGATCACGTATTCGAGCAGCCCGAAGCCTTCGGCGTAGAAGAACTCCGGGTCGGGCGGGTAACCAGTCCGGCTGAGCAGTTCGGGCAGCGGGATGAAATCCTGGCTCTGCAACCGCGTGCGCAGGAAATCCAGGTAGTACTCGGCCCGGAAGTGCGGCTCCATCAGCACCGCAAAACCCTCGTGCAAGCACATCGGCAGCCGCGCGGGATCCGTCATGTTGGAATAGATAACCAAGTGCGCAATCTCATGCGGCAGCACACAGGTCAGCAAGCGCGGGGAAGTCTGCCAGGAATCAATCTCCAGAGCAGCCAGCCCGCGGTCCGCCCCTACGACCCTGGAGGATCCGCCCGCCCATCCCGGCTGGCCGGTTTTAGAGGTATACTCGGCCTGCGTGCGGTGCAGAAAGAAGCGGGCCTGGCCCTTCCAGCCTTCCAGGCCCAGCGCGCTCAGGATGCGCTCGCGCGCGGCTTCGGCTCTCGCCCCCACTTCCTGCGCCAGGCCGGCGTTGTAGTAGACCACGGAGAAATGCTCCGTCCCCAGTTTCTGGGCCGGGCCGTCGGCGGCCGCGGCGTAACCCAGCGTCTCGGCGAAGCTGGCATCAATCTTCCAAGACCCGCCCTCGAGACCTAAACTCTCCTCCACCCTGCGGCGCAACTCTTTGGCGTATTCCGCCGTTTGGCTGGCCGCGCGCGTGCGCAGGGCCTGGGCGTAAGCGGCGGCGGCGGCGGGGATGTTGCCCTGCGCTTCCTCCACCAGCCCGGAGACGTAGAGCACGCTCTTGTTAAGCGGCGCCACTTCAAGGACGTGCTTCAAGTCCGACCGTGCGGAGACCAGGTCCTTTCTGCCCAGGCTGGCCAGGATCTCGGGCAGAGCGCAAGAGGCATAGAAAGCCTCCAGCTTGTCGCTCAGCGCCGGGTCGAGTTGCAGCGCGGCCTCGATGTCGGCGGCGGCTTTTGAGACGCGGCCCGCACGGGCGCGCTCCCGGGCGCGTTCGACATGGCATTGCGCCTGCTCCGCGGCCACGCGGCTCCGGAGATCTGGGGTGCAAGCCGCCGCTTCCTTGAAAGCTGCGATGGCCTTGTTCCATTCTCCGGCCACGGCCAAGGCGCGCGCCTTGGACACTTTCTCGTCCGCGTCCTTCCGCAGCGCCTGCAATTCTGCGAGGGCGCGGGCCGCGTCGGGAAGCGCGAATTCGTTCTTGGGGTCGAGCTGCTGCAGTTTCTCGAATACGGCCCGCGCTTCGGCAAATCGGCTCAGGTCCTTGTATTTGCGCCCTTGCAGCGCGTACGCGCCGGCCAGCGTCCTGCGGGCCTCGGGCGCGTTGCGGTTGTCGCGCCAGATTTCCTCACAAAGCGCCACGGCGCGTTCCAGATTGCCAAGCTGCATCTGGCGGCGCGCCAGCCGGAGCTTGGTTTCCAGCGGGCTTTCGCGCTCGATGGCCTCGACGTCCTCGGCCCGCAGCTTCACTTCGCCGTCGGTAACGCGGACGATGACCACCACGCCATCGTCCTTGATTACTTCGCCTTCCAGCGTCTTGCCGTTCTTGAGATAAACGGTGTCCGCGGCGGCCTCGAAGAGGGGAGCCACGAGAACCGCGGCAGTGAGAAGCAAAACGCGCCGTAGCAACATGGAAGCCTGCATAGTCCATCTCCAGATGGCTCAATGAGCCGCTGAGACATCTCCCGCCAGGAGCGCGCGCGGCCAGCGCCGGCACATATAGGCCGCCGCGCCCGGGTCGTTGACCACGCTGCGGCTGAGGGATTCGTGGTGCAGCAGCACGGCGTGAGGCGTGTAGACGACAAGCAAACCGCGCTCCCGCACGCGCAGACAGTAATCCACGTCGCCATAGGCCACGGGCAGGTCCGTTTCGTTAAGCCCGCCGAGTTCCTCGAAGAGCGCCTTGCGGGTCATGAGGCACGCGCCCGTGACGGCGGCGCAATTGCGCACTTTGTCCGCGCCGGGCTCTCCGGCGAGGCAGAGGTGAAAGGCGTGGCCGGCCACATCGTCCTGGCCCAGGACTACGCCGGCGTGCTGGATCAGTCCCCCGGGATAGAGCAGTTTGGCGCCCACAGCCCCCACTTCGGGGCGCTGGCTGTGTTCCAGCAGCGCGCTCAGCCACCCCGGCGCTATGACCTCGGTGTCGTTGTTCAGGAGCAGGAGGTGTTCGCCTCGGGCAGCCTGCGCGCCGCGGTTGTTCAGCCGCGCAAAGTTGAACGGCTCATCCACGCGCAGAACGGTGACGCCCGGTGCAGCTTTCTCGCGCGCCAGCAGCTTGAGCGTGCTCCTTGCCTCGCTGCCGTTATCCAGCAGTACGAACTCGTAGTTCTTGTACTCGGTCTTCTCGCGGATCGAAGCGAGGCAGCGGGCCAGCAGCTTGGCGCCATCGCGAAAAGGAATGAGGATCGAGACCAGCGGCTGGCCCTGGATGACCGGCTGCAGCAGCGGCAGGGCCGCGGAGACCGGGCGCAGGGAGCGCTTCGCCGGCTGAGTGCGCGCTGCGGAGGTCCACAGGCCGCGTGCTTTTCTGAGCAGTTTCCAGGCGGGCGAGGCCACGATCTGGTTCAGGCGTCCGTGCAGGAAGTTTGCGCGGTGCTCGCCGGCGGCGATCACGGCCTCAAGCTCTTCGGCATAGCGCCGCCAGGCGTCGGGCGGCGCATTGTCAAGCGGGCGCGGCGGCAGGCCGCGGCGTGCGCCGGCTGTGTTCATAGGCTGCCAGTTGTCAGTTTTCATTGGCCTGTTGCTCTGCCTTCACTTCGCAACCGGGAACCCGCGTTCCGCCAGGCTGCGCACGGCGACAACGTAACGTTGAATCTCGTCCGCGCTCAGCGCGCGGTCCAGCACCAGCACTTCGTCCAGCGTCATCGGCGGCTGATTGCCGCTCGCGCCCAGTTCAAGGCGGTCCGTATCCTCGGCGCGGAAGGCGCGTCCTTTGGGGGCATACAACGTGCGCAGGCTGCCGTCCCAGTAGATGCGGATTTCGGCGGCGCCGCTCACCACCAGGGCGGTGTGATGCCAGACCTGCGGCTCAACCCACACGCGCCCGCCCCAGACGTCGTTCCAGTTCTCCATCCCGGCGAAGCTATACACTTGAAAGCAATAAGTGGGCTCCTTGAGCCCGCACCATTCGCCCTTGCCGCGCACGAAATTCGAGATGTAGCCTTTGTTGCCCGAAAGCGCGAAGATGTTAAAGCACGTTTCCTCTTTCATCGGCTCATCCAGCCGCCACCAGAACATGACGGTCAGCGGCTTGTGGGCGCTGAGCGCCGCGCTTTGCAGCCGGAACGCGCCTTTCTTCCCGGCCGGGCCGCTCCCAGTCTGGTAGCCGTTCCCCGTCAGCCCTTTCGCCGCCGGCAACTCCACAGCGTTCACCTTTGCCCCGAGCAGGTTGATCTCCGGCTGCTGCACGCCTTTCTCGAACGAATGATAGAAGACGACGCGGCCTGCGATGCCGGGCGGCAAGTAGACGAAGTCTTCAACCCGCGCCGTGCTGTCTCCAGCCAGGCAGAGGC
>Ga0187861_10002938_pt1 | contig 15571 bp, 13 predicted proteins | sample June2016WEW_10_1_3_FD_132986 | JGI IMG/M metagenome (GOLD analysis project Ga0187861, IMG submission 132986) | Peatland microbial communities from SPRUCE experiment site at the Marcell Experimental Forest, Minnesota, USA - June2016WEW_10_100 | ecosystem: Environmental > Terrestrial > Soil >...
CTTCAGCTCATTGGACTTTTCCAGCATCCCGGACTGGCGTGCCAGGGGATATGTTTTTTCTGCCTGCCTGTAACAATCGTAAAGGGTCACTGTATCCGATTGCCCGTAAACGATAGACTGTATGATCAACGATCCCAGCAGGAATGCGATTTTCTTCATTTTTTTCTGATTGCGTTCATGATAAATACAGGAAGTTCTTTTTTTCTTTTCTCAATAAATAGGTCATATTCTTTATCCGAGAATTTAAGAATGTGCTGTAACATCGGTCTGGCAACGATCGGGAAGATGCACAAGGCAAGGATATTGATAAAAAGTTCGCGGAAATCCGTTTTTTCAAGTTTCTCATCTTGTACGGTTTTTCTCATTCGTTCAAATAACATGTAAGGTGATACTGGGGTAGATTTGAAGACTTCAATAATCTTTCCGGGGTTCTGGTTCATTTCTGCCAGGATAAAGCCCGGGATATAAGAATTCTTCTGAAGAAAACTGATGTATTCATTGATCAGGTTTTTCAGTTTTTCTTCCAGTGGAACATCGGCGTCAACGGTCATAAATAATTTTGGGAAGATTTCCCGGAATGCAGCCTTAAAAACGTCATCGAACAGGTTTTCTTTAGTCCGGAAATAATAATGCAACAAGGCTTTGTTGATCCCGGCTTCATCGGCGATCTCCTGCATGCGTGCGCCTTCAAATCCCTTTCGATGAAAGACTTTCTTCGCAGCTTCCAGGATCTTTTCTTCGGTGGTTAATGCTTTTTTAACCATTAGGTTTAACCAGATAGTTTAACCAGTTGGGCAAAAGTAATACAAATTTTATTCAGTTGAGATTTTTTTGAGAATTTTTTTGTTGTTCGCTGTTCGTTGTTCTCAATCTTCCATCCTCGATCCTCTATTCTCTGATTTCCAACTTCTGTCTTTCGCCCTCTGATCTCCATCTTCCGCATTTTGCCTTTTTTTGACCACAAGACGCCAAAAGTTTTTACTAAGGCACACAAAGGGAATAATTTGAATTAACCACCCATAACCCAGCTGAGCAGAATTTATAATTCCGTTCAGAATATTGCAGAATTTCAAAAATAAAAGCTTCAATCAATAAATCCCGGCAGGATGAAAAAATATTTCTGATTTCATCCTTTTTCTGGATTTTTTTTTGCAACTTTCGGTCAGGTTCCAGCCACTCATCTCCCCATCATGAAAAAACTTACTCTCCTGGCATTACTCATTCTTCTATCTGGTGTTGCCTTCCCGGCATTTGCGAAGTCAAAACCCCTGAAATCAAAGGTAAACCCGGAAGAAATCACCAACCTTCAATTCTTCGAGCCCTTTGCCTTCATCAGTTATATCGAAACGAGCAACGAAGCTGTGCTTAATGATTCGATGTCATGGATCAGCAGGCATTTACTTTCAAAACTTCTTACCGAATACAGGCAGGAGCTTCATCTCAGCGGAACTATTTCCTTCCAGGATACTGGCATACGGCATAAGGTGATCCGTGAGCTGGAATCCGTCATCAACCCGGTAATCCGGTACGGTAACCTCTATTGCCTGAAGCCAACCCCGGTCATCGATTCCATCCTGGCGTCCCGGGGGAAACGCTTCGGACTCTGCACCGTGAGCATCGGCTTTACCCGTGTGCGGGGGAATTACGGGAAGGAATATGCGAAAAGCAAGGCAATAGCTTTTTTAACGAATGGCTGGGATTATGAAAAGCCGGTGCCGCTGAACTCATCCCTGTTTGAAATCATTTTTGATGCAAATGAACACGAGGTGGCTTTCTCCGGGGCATCAGGCAAGCCTGAACATCCGTTGAAAGAAGAATTGCTGAGGAAACGGTTCCGGGAAGCATTCAAGGGATATTTTGTCTTACCTTGATCATGGTGATAAATTGCTGAAAATTCAATTCAACTCACGCTATAATCAACTAAATCCTCAACCCCATGAAACTGAAATTAAGCTTGTCCATCGTTTTCCTTATGTCTGCTGCGTGCCTGCCAGCCCAGGACTTCATGCTTCCGAGAGAAGGTTTCTTCCCCGGTACATTGCACTACAAAAACGGGAAGGTCAGGGAGGTGTTTGTGTCCGCACCCAAGCACACAAAACAAGGAACGATCATCATCCGGGCAACCAAAACAGCGAAAAAAGAAAAAGTACCGAGCGCATCGCTTGATTCCATTTCCATCACCCCGAGAAAGGGAATCACTCACTATTTCGAACACCTGCCCTGGTATTACAAAAAGGGCGGAAATCCAAAGAAAGCAATGTGGTTCTATGTTACCATCAAGGGTTATGCAACCCTGTATTTATGGTATGAAACCTTTATCATAGACAGGAACGGAAACGCAACCGATGTTAGTTACACTACCCAGGGCTCCGGCATCGTATATACTTACATGCTGAGAAAAAAGAACGAAAAATCAGCGGTCTACTTTGCCCATGTTCCTTCTCATACGCTTGCAATCGGTTTTAACGCAGCCCTGAAAAGAGCGGCTACCTTGTATTTGTCGGAGGATAAAGATCTAGTGGATAAGATCAACAAAAAACTATTGAAAACCGAAGACCTCGAGGAGATCATCAATATCTACAATGACTTTATGAGCCAGAGAAAATGAGATTTTAGGAACGCACCCAACTGATGAGCGAAATTTGTAATTTTTCGAGTTTTAAAAAAAAGAAGCTATCCTGATTTTAAAAAGTAGCCCAAAATGTCAACTGGCTATCAGATCAAGGATCAATCAGCAGCGAATTTCCTGATATTTCAGGTTTTTCAGGCATTCTGCAAAGCCTGATAATCTTAGTTTGTTATATCCTGTATAAATTAAATCATCCCACTGAAAACAATTTATATATTGATCGGCCTGAAAGGAAGCGGGAAAACCTATATCGGAAACTTGCTTTCCGAGCGTTTATCCATTCCATTCCTTCGGATTGAGGATATTTTCCTGAAAATAAAAACGAACGACACGCTCGGGGATCAAAATTATATTTCGGCCGGGTATAAAAATGTGGAATCAGAAATAAGAAAGCGATTGTCAGCCTGCAACCAAATCACCATCGAATCCACCGGGATTGCTTTGCAGTTCAAAGAAATGATTTTCAGATTAAAGAAAGACTATTCAGTAAAACTGGTAAAGATCGAAGCAGATCCGGATCTATGTTTAAAGAGGATCAAAAGCAGGGACCAATCTCAACATATCGCCGTATCGGATGATAAAATAATTGAAATAAATAAACGTGCTCAATCCGTATCTTTCGATTATGACCTGGTTATTGATAATAATGCTGCGACGGATGATGAGATAATTAAATGCGCAAGGACGTGCCAAATCTAAAATCAATCAATCGTAATTCGTACTTCGTAGATCGTACTTTACTTATTTCCCCGGTTCTATTTTGATCTTCTGTCCTGCTTGGATACGTTGGGTATTTTTGATATTATTCAGGGTTTTTATCGCGGAAACAGTTGCATCGTATTTTTCAGCGATATCCCATAGATTATCCCCTGACTGGACGGTATACCAAATATATCTTGCTTTTGGCTTGGGGGTAGTTTTGGCATTTGTATCGGCAGGATGGGAAATTGTTTTGGCCTTGGTTTCAGTGAAAGAGGTCGTTTCCCCTGAGGAAGAATGAATTTTTAGTTTTTGTCCGACCAGGAGGTTCTGGTTTTTCAGGTTATTCCAGGTCATCAGGTTCTCAACGGTACAGCCATGTTTCTGGGCGACGAGTGCCATGCATTCGCCTTGCTTTACTGTATAAATAATGGCGTTTGATGAAGACGGAAGAGGGGTTTCCTTTTCTGGCTCTGTATTGGCAATGACAGAGGAAGATTTTGCCGGTTCAACGCTTTCAGGGAATTTTGATTTTACCGGGCCATTATAGACCAGGAGGCGTTGTCTCGGCCTGATATAGTTTTTCTTTAAACTGTTCAGGGATTTCAGCTCAGAAGTACTCATGTGGAATTTTTTCGCAATTCCTGCCATAGTTTCCCCGCTCTTTACCCGGTATTCAATGGTTTCACGATTGTTTCTCAACGCCAGCATCATCAGTGAATCTTTCTGAATTCCTGCTTTGGTCTTATAAGCATACAGGGCAGTTTCATTGTTGATGAAATCGCCGATGTGTTTTTTCCGTAACCTTAATTTATAGGGTGTTTCGGAAGTTGCTGGGATAACGCCCTGTTTGAATGCCGGGTTCAGGAACTGGACTTCTTCATAAGGGATTTTTAGCATTTCCGAGATCTGGTCAAAGGTTAACGGGTTCTTCACTGTTACTGTATCTATTTCATAGAACAGGATTCCCGGGTCAACAGGGGTGATCCGGTGTTCGGAAGCATAGGTCATGACATAGCTTGCCGCGATGAAAGCCGGAACATATGAACGGGTTTCCCTCGGAAGGTACTTTTGAATAATCCAGAAGTTCTTGGCCCCGCCTGCCCTCCGTATGGCTTTGTTCACATTCCCGGCGCCTGAATTGTAAGCAGCCAGCGCCAGTGACCAGTTTCCGTAAATATCATAAAGATCGGTGAGGTGTTGGCAGGCGGCAACAGTAGATTTGACGGGATCAAAGCGGTCGTCGGTATAAGAGGAAATTTTTAATCCATAAACTTTCCCCGTCCCATACATAAACTGCCATAATCCTTTTGCGCCTGCACGGGAATTGGCCACAGGGTTGAGAGCCGACTCGATTACCGCCAGGTATTTCAGTTCAAGCGGCATGTTGTATTTGTCGAGTTGTTCTTCAAATAAAGGGAAATAGATTTGCGACAACCCGAGGATACGTGAGGTCAGTCCTCTTTTTTTATAAGCGTAGAGGTCGATGAATTTTCTGACATCGGCATTATAAACATACTCGAAAGGCGATTGAAGGCTCATTCCCGTGATCCTTTCCCGGTAAACGGAATCAGAAAAATAAGGGACCTCACCGGTGTTGTAAGTGTCTGAATTCTCGTCGGCATCGGTTTTCAGGAATTTGGAATTTTCAAATATTTTCAGGCGTGCAAGGCTGTCGAGCATAGAAGCAACAGGATCGTCTTCCACAAAGGATTTTTTTATATTAACGGAATCGGGTTGAACGGGATCTTGTGCCCGAAGAAAAGGTGATAAAAAAAATAATAACAGGATCAGGATTTTCCTCTCAGCCATAAAAGCGGAATAAATCGTTTTTAAAACAGCTATTTGCAAAGTTAGGAGATAAACCTATACAAGTTGACAGGCAGGAAAAAATTGATTAACATTCTGTTGTTAATCAAAGAACAGATAACGCGGAAGAGATAAATAACAAGGCTTACATAATTTCCACATGGATCGTTACCTCAGTTTGATCCAGCGTGTTTTTTATCGCTTCTTCGATGGTATCGCAGAGATCATGAGCTTCTTTTACGTTCATCCCGGCCGGGACATTCAGGTGAAAATCCACATACCGGTAATTCCCTGCTTTTCGTGTACGCAGCCCATGGTAATTGACCGTTTCGGAACAATACCTGTCGATAAGGGTTTTTATGTCTTTTACCTCTTCTTCCGAAAGGGCTTCATCCAGCAGGGGAGCATAAGCTTTTTTAAATAAAATGAAGGATTCCCGCAAGATCAGCAGGGCGACCAGGATGGCAATGACCGGATCAAGATAATGGATCAGCGGGCTTTTGATGAAATAACCCAGGACCAGCATCAGTAATAGTCCTGCTGCAACACCTAATGAGGTATAGACATCCACCTTCAGGTGAAGTGCATCCGCTTCTAACGCAATGGAATTGGTTAATTTTGCTACTTTGTATAATCTCCGGGAAATAAAAAAATTCACTGCTGCCGAAATGACCATAATAATAATACCCAGGCCGATCTTTTCAATCGCATAGGGATGAAGTATTTTTCTTACAGCTTCAAAAATGATCCATCCCGATGCAATAAAGATCAGGATGGCTTCAATGACACCGGAGATGTTTTCGAATTTCCCATGACCATAAGGATGCCGCTCATCGGCAGGAGTATCCGAGATCCTCACGGAAAAAAATGAAATAAGGGCTGCCAGCAGATCCATGAAAGAATGAATGGCTTCCGAAAGAATGCTGACGGACCCACTCAGAATTCCCACGATCACTTTTATTGCGATCAATAGGGAGTTGGAGAGAACCGACAACCGGGCAGCACGGACTTTCCTGTTCATTTGTGAGAAATAATCAGCAAAAATACATACCTGGTTGTATTATGGGATTTTTTCACATAGAAGTTATTACCAGTTTTAAAAAAATTTACGATTTTCAGATTTTCGATTTACGAATAAATTTACGAAGATAATTTTCGATTAATCGTAAATCGTAAATCGTCTAATCGTAGATATGTTCTATCTTTGTTTTCCAAATCGATCCCTAATGCAAAAATTTTATTTTCTTATTTTAATTTTCTTTCTTTTAGCGATCCGGGCCTCCGCGCAGGAAAAGAAACTGGAACCCTGGCAATATGGTCACTGGCTTTCTGCCGAAGAAATGCTGCATAAAAACGAGGTTGGACTTGACTTCGTTAAAACGCCTCCTCCTATTAGCCCCGTGCGCAATGTTGCAGAATTTGACAAGATGCAAGGGGTATTGGTTCGTTATCCTTTTGGCATCCCGATCGACCTGATCAAGGATATGGCCACGGATGTCATGGTCACCACCATTGTCCTCAATTCCACCCAGCAGGGTACAGTCACCAGCCAATACCAGGCCGCAGGGGTCAATATGGCTCATTGCAATTTCCTCCTGGCGCCAACTGATTCCTATTGGACAAGGGATTATGGGCCCTGGTTTGAATCTGACAGCAGCAATCATATCGGAATCATTGATTTCCCTTATAACCGGCCCCGCCCCCACGATGACTCAATTCCGAAACAGGTGGCAGAAATGCTTGGAATTCCCTGGTTCGGGATGAATATCATTCATACCGGTGGAAACTATATGTCCGACGGTATGGGAATCGCTACCTCCACTACCCTGGTATGGGATGAGAACCCCACTCAGACTCATGATTCCATAGCAAAACAGATTCACGATTACCTCGGCGTAGATCCTTACCTGGTTGTACCTGATCCCAATGGTACTTATATCAATCATATTGATTGCTGGGGGAAATACCTGGCACCCGACAAGATCCTGATCCGGAAAGTTCCTACTTCAAATCCGCAGTATTCCGAGATTGAGGCTACTGCAAATTATTATGCTAACACGCTTTGTTCCTATGGTTATAACTACCGTGTTTTCCGCGTGAATACCCCCAATGATCAGCCTTATACCAATTCACTGATCCTGAACAATAAAGTTTTTGTCCCTATTATGAATTCAAGTTGGGACGACAGCGCCGTTGCCGCCTATCAGTCTGCCATGCCGGGATATCAGGTCATCGGCATCCTTGGGGCTTCTTCTGCTCCCTGGGTCTCCACCGATGCCCTGCATTGCCGCACCATGGGCATTGCCGATCTCGGGCAACTTTATATTCATCATATCCCGCTTACCGGAAACCAGCCGGCCCAGGATAATTTCCTCCTTACCGCCGAGCTTATCCCTTGCAGCGATTCAGCTGTGTATAATGATTCGGTGCTGATATGGTACCAGGTCAATTCAGGGAATTATCAAAAGATAAACATGGTGAATACTTCTGGTTTCCACTATACCGGCCTGATCCCGAAACAGCCTTCAGGAAGCGTCATTCATTATTATCTTTATGCTGCCGACAAATCGGGACATAACGCCACCATGCCTTTCATGGGTCCCGCCGATCCGTTTTCTTTTACTGCTGTTTATACCGACATTACCGCGATCCCGGATACACTCTGGTTCCGGACTATGGTAGATCTCTTTGAAGGAAAAGCAACCCGGCTGTATAATTTCACAATGACAGGCATCAACCTGGATACTGTGCAGCAGTCGGGCAAAACAGGGTGGTGGGTTGATTCCCTTTCGGTAACCAGTTTTCCGCACATGATGAACCCGGGTGATTCCGAATATGTACACGTGCAATTCCCGATACCCGTTTATAAGGATACTCCGGAATACTGGATCGATACTATGAATGTTGTAAGCGAACTCGGCACCCACCGTGTGATCCTAATGGTTAACAGCGAACTTTACAACGGTATTCCTGCGGTTTCCGGAAAAGCAGAATCATTGTTTATTTACGACTACCCGAATCCATTCACAGGTTCAATGATTATCCATTACCAGATTCCGGAAAGAACAAAGGTAAAACTGGAAATCCTGAATACGTTGGGAAGGGAAATTGTCACGCTTGTGAATTCTGAACAGCTTGCGGATACCTATAATGTCACTTTCAATGCAGGAGATATCCCTTCAGGGTTTTATTACCTGGAAATTACTACCGATAAGGAAACCGTCACAAAAAAGATATTGTTGATCAGGTAGATCTTTTTTCCGGACGCATTTGCGGAAAGAACAATACATCCTGTATGGATGCTGAATTGGTCATGATCATGGTGAGCCGGTCGATGCCAATACCCATTCCTGCAGTCGGCGGCATTCCGAATTCCAGTGAACGCAGAAAATCTTCATCGAGCACCATCGATTCCATATCCCCGCGTTTTCCTAGTTCCAGCTGTGCTTCGAACCGTTCGCGCTGATCGATGGGATCGTTGAGTTCTGAGAATGCATTGCAGATCTCCTTGCAGTTGCAGATGGTTTCGAACCGTTCCACAAGCCCAACCTTGCTCCGGTGTTTTTTTGCCAGGGGTGACATTTCCAGGGGATAATCGGTGATAAATGTCGGTTGGATGAGATTAGGTTCACATTTTTCCCCGAAGATCTGGTCGATGATCTTCCCTTTGCCCATGGTCGGGTTAATTGGTACATTTAAGCTTTTCGCAATGGCAACCAGTTCCTGTTCAGTTTTCCCGGCAATATCGATCCCGGTGTAATGCTGAATTACCTCATACATGGTAAAACGTTTCCAGGGCCGTTTGAAATTAATCCGGTTTGCTCCTGCCTGTATCTCGGTGGTACCGTGCAGGTCAATGGCGATTTTTTCCACCATTTCTTCCACCAGGTTCATCATCCACTCATAATCCTTATATGCCACATATAATTCCATTTGGGTGAATTCGGGATTGTGAAACCGGTCCATTCCTTCATTGCGAAAATCTTTTGAAAATTCATAAACACCATCGTACCCGCCTATGATCAGTCGTTTGAGGTAAAGCTCATTGGCAATACGCAGGTAAAGTGTTGTATCAAGGGCATTGTGAAAAGTAGTAAAAGGCCTCGCTGCTGCGCCTCCATACAATGGTTGGAGGACAGGGGTTTCCACCTCAAGATAATTCCGGAGATTAAGGAATGAACGCATGGAATTAATCAGGATAGCGCGTTTCTGGAAAATTTCACGCACCTGCGGATTCACGATCAGGTCGACATATCGCTGGCGATAGCGCTGTTCAGGATCGGTGAATGCATCGAAAACTGTATCTTTCTTTTCTTTCACTATCGGAAGTGGCCGTAATGATTTGCAAAGAAGCGTCAGCGATTTTACATGAAGGGTGATCTCGCCCATCTGCGTGATGAATACATATCCTTTCACGCCAATGATATCCCCGATATCAAGTAATTTCTTAAAAACCGAATTGTAAAGGGTTTTATCTTCCCCTGGGCAGATATCATCCCGTTTTACATACAGCTGGATCCTGCCGGTAGAATCCTGGATCTCAACAAAGGATGCTGCTCCCATGATCCTGCGGCTCATGATCCTCCCGGAAAGGCTTATATCCTGGAAAAGCGATTGATCTTCTGCAAATTTTTTCTTGATTTCTGCGGCATGCGCAGTGACTTCAAAGGTATCGGGAGGATAAGGATTTATTCCTAACCGTAAAAGTTCATTTAATGAGTTGCGACGGATCATTTCCTGTTCGCTCAGCACCTGTGACATTGTTCCTGATTTTGGGCAAAGATAACGAAAACTTGGATGTAGAGGTTTATCCTAGTACCTTATGCAGTATATGATGGGATTGAATTTCCCTGAATCCCGGCACATGCAGATGGTAATAAAAGAGAATTATTTCCAGTAATGAATCCCGGGTTTTTGCAGAAAGCTGGATGGGAGCATTGGCGCCTTCCGGGGTCCGTAAAAGCTGAAAGAATAGTTTGCTCATTGTGGGTTCCAGGAAATCACGGTGTTCAGGGGCGTTTGTTTGGAAAATTCCTTCCCGGAGGTTCAGAAAAGGGGTCTTGCCCGAATAATTTAACTGCGGCATGCAACCAAGGTAACGGGTAAGCTGCAAGGAGAAAACAAGGTGAAAAAGTGAAAAATTGTCGCCTGCAGCATCCAGGTTGAGACAGGTGTTATAGAGAAATAAAAAGAGTTCCGGATGGGGTTCTTCTTCATGGATGGTTTTGTAAAAAAGTTCGTTGATGAAGAGTGCAATGGAACTTTTCCGGATGTCGAAGGGAATAGCCTGGTAAGGATGGGAATAATTCGCTTCTTTTAAATTTTGAAGCGACGATTTTACCTTGTGATAAACCACAAGGTCGAGAATTGTCAGAGGTTGAAAAAGCCCGGGTTTGATCTTTGCATTCTTTTTCCGGACTCCCTTAACAATGTACGACTGAAGTCCGAATAGTTCGGTATAGATCTTTACAACACTGCTGGTTTCCGAGAATTTGGTTGCATGTAAGGCAATTCCCCTGGTCTTGTGAAGCATTAATGAATAATGAGGATTTTGGTTACGATTTTCTGGGTTCCCGTATCGTTACCGGCATAAACCAGGTAAACCCCGCTTTTTGCCTTTCTCCCGCTGAAGTTCTTTCCATCCCAAACCGCCTGGCCTCCATCAGCTTTTGTGGAAAAGATGAGATTTCCTTCGATATCGGTAATCCGAACCTGGGCACTGGTAACAAGGCCTTTGATCCCGATTAACCCGTCATAATCTTCCCTGACAGGATTGGGAAAGGCATAAACACCGGAGAAGGTGTCGCTTCCTTCGGTGGCAGTTCCTTTATAGGAGATCAGTCCCTGGTCGGTGCCGATAAATACTTCCCCGGTTTCCGGATCAATTGCCAGTGCAAGAATATTGTTGGATAGAAGCGGGCTGTTATCAGTGGTAAAATGATAGATCTGTTTTGTTCCGTCTTCCGAAAATAAATACAACCCTCCGCCCTCGGAGCCAATCCATTTACGGTTGGCGCCATCCACGGCAATAGCAGTCACTTTCTCGTTTTCCATCAGGTACTGAACATAGGCCCCCTGCTGGACAAGGATCTGTTGTGCATCGAAGTTTGACCCTGTAAAAATGTTTTCAGGGTTGAAGAAAACGCCAATTCCTGCTTCAGTTCCAACCCATACCTGTCCGTTTTTATCCACAGCTATCGCATAAACAGCCTGTCCCGGAACATTCCCGCTACCCGCTTGCTGATTAAGCATGATGGCCTTGCTGCTTGCGGGAGTGGTGGCATCTTCTTTAAAAACCAGCAGGGAATTGGCAACTGTAGTAGTAACCCGCATAATCACCCATTTCTGGTTATTGTGATCGATGATCATTTGGCCAAGGTCACTCTGTTGGATGATGGGGACATTGTAACCGGTCCATTTTTTCCCGATTTTTCGTGAGATACAGCTATCGTTATGGGAATTCACCACCCAGAGATTCCCGTCGCTGTCAAAGGCAGTCCCCCCGATGCGAATGTCGCTGGTATCACTAAGACTGTGGTGCCTGAGCGTACTGTTCCATTCACCGTAACGTTCTACCATTTTGTCGTTGTATAATTCAGCCAGTCCACCACCCCATGAGCCGACAAAGATTCTTCGCGTATCACTGGGGTCAACGCTTACTGTGCAAGGGTTCGTAATCTTAGCCAGACCGGGATCTGTATTTGCAGTCATGTTGTTCCAGGAAGTGTTGTTGTAGTGATAGATCTCTCTTAGATATGTAATGTTGGGAGTATATGAAAGGTCCCTTCCTCCCGGAACAACATAAACATCATTTCCAAAAGCGGTAATGGCAAAAACGAGGTTGGAAAGAGGTCCACCAAGATTGAACGGAGTGGCGTGTGACATTTTATCCACAGAGATCAGCCCGGAATATCTGTCGGCAATCCAGATCAGCCCGCTCTTGTCGATAATGGCATCTGATGGGTTGACCCCGCCACCGTTATAGTCGTATACTCCACTGATTTCGTTAAAATCTGCATCATAGTATTTCACGAAATAGCTACATGCGATAATCAGCTTTTCATAGTTTGCTTCTAAGTGTTCAACAGGTGTCGAAAAACTCAGTACCCATTTTGTCCATTGGCCATTTGAATAGCGGAAGAGGCTATCACCGGATGCCTGAACCTGGCTCACGACTACCTGCCCGCTGAAGTTGATTATGTTATCGTATTTTGCTACTTTGTTCAACCTCGTATCTTTTTTCCAGGATTGATAATTGGCAAGGTTTGCATTTTTAGCATAAGCAAGGTAAATGCCTTGTTCTGTCGCGGCAAAGAGGGTGTCATGATCATCTTTTGTCAGTCCGAGCACGTTTATTTGACTCCCATTGTCCCCGATGTAGTAAGTATCATGGATCTCTTCTTTATTCACATCCAGTACCACAATGCCGAAACCACACGAAAGATAGGCATATGGACCGATGAAATAAATATCGTTAATGGTTTTATTCCCCAAAATGGAGGCCCGCTTGATATCCGAAATGTTAATGATTTTATTGTTCTTGATAAGATCGATATTGGCATTGGTATAAGCGATCACCAGGGTGTTATACGATGCATTATAGTTGATGGTGGAGATCCCGATATCCGAAAGGCCGTTGATCTTGTTGATCCGTTGAATGCTGTTATCCTCTTTATCGTAATAAAAAAGGGAATATACCGTGGCACAGTAGATCCTGCTTCCGACTTCTTTCACGGCAATACATTGGGAATATGGAAGATGGTCCCTCCATTGGCCAATGCCCGTTGTTTGTGCAAAGCCTGTGATCGTTACCCAAAAAAGGAACAGGGAGATAAAGGAATTCCGCATCGTTATCATGAAATAAAAATTAAGAAATACTCATATGAATATTGTCAATGCAAAACATGCATGCTGATAATCGGTATTCCCTGCGGCAGGCAGGCATGGGATCATTGAAATCAAAATTATTAACACATAAAAAATAAGCGTCTCCTGAATAATCTGATTAACGCGATTTTTTCCTGTTTATTGCAGAAAACATATGATTAAAGGATCATTCCCGCACCAACTGTCTCGTTTGTGCCTTCATCAATCAGGATCAGGCTGCCGGTAATCCTGTTCACGGAATAAGGATCATAGAACAGGGGTTTGGTGGTTTGTAACACAACACAGGCAATATCATTCAGTTTCACGGTTTTTTCTTTTTCCTGTTTTTTAAGCGTATTGATGTCCAGGATGTATTTAACCTCCCTGACTATGCAGCGTAAATCCCGGGTTGTATGTTTTATCGCATATTTCCCATTCACCTGCAGCGGGTGCTGGTTCATCCAGCAAAGCATCACTTCGATCGTTGTATTTTCCCGGGGGATGTTATTCTCTGGTACAATCATGTCGCCCCGGCTGATATCAATATCATCTGCAAGAGTGAGAGTTACCGACATGGGGGCGAATGCTTCCTTTTGCGTGTTGTTAAAGGTATTGATAGATGTTATGACCGATGGGATCCGTGAAGGCAGGACAAGCACCCGGTCGTCTTTGTAGAAGATGCCTCCGGCGATGCGTCCGGCATACCCCCGGTAATCATGAAATTCATCGGATTCGGGACGAATGATGAATTGAACCGGGAAGCGACCATCTTTGAGGTTATAGTCATTTGAAATGGGTATATTCTCCAGTGTCTGCAAAAGGGTTCCTTCCTGATACCAATCCATGTTCGCCGAGGGATCCACAACATTATCGCCATGCAATGCGCTGATGGGGATAAAACGTACATCTTTCCCTGGGAAAATCTGGTTAGAAAAGGATTTGAAATCTTTTTTTATCCGGTTAAAAACCTCCTCTTTATAATCCTGAAGATCCATTTTGTTAATGCAAACTATGATGTGCGGGATTTCAAGCAGGGATGCAATGTAAGCATGACGGTGGGTTTGTTCGGTTACGCCGTTCCGGGCATCGATCAGGATGATGGCTGCATTGGCCGTAGAGGCACCGGTAACCATATTGCGGGTATATTGAATATGCCCCGGGGTATCGGCAATAATGAATTTTCGCCGGGGTGTTGCAAAATAGCGATAGGCAACATCAATGGTGATACCTTGTTCTCTTTCAGCGCGAAGTCCATCGGTGAGCAATGCCAGGTTAAGGTGTTCACTTCCTTTTTTCAGACTGGCTTTTTTGACTGCATCCAGTTGGTCTTCAAAAATGGATTTGCTGTCGTAAAGTAAACGCCCGATCAGTGTACTTTTCCCATCATCTACGCTTCCGGCCGTTGTAAAACGAAGTAATTCCATTTCAAGATAAACTTTGCTTGAAAAATCGCCGGTATAATCTTGATCCTTTATTATCCCTTCCAACCTGATTAATTATTTTTCACCATTCACCATTCACCATTTTAAAAGTAGCCTTCTTTTTTCCGGTCTTCCATGGCTGCATCCGAACGTTGATCGTCATATCTTCCACCTCTTTCTGTCATACGTGTGGCTGCGATCTCCCGGATGATATCTTCGAGCGAGTTGGCGGTTGAAAGCGATAAACCCGTGCAAGTGATGTCCCCAACCGTGCGGCATCGCACTCTACGGATTTCCACTTTTTCTTTCTCTTTCAGTTTCATGAAAGGCGCCCATGCAAGCCACACGCCGTCGCGGTTAAAAACTTTCCGCTCATGAGTATAGTAAATACTGGGTAAGTCAATTTTTTCATGATGGATATATTGCCAGATGTCCATTTCGGTCCAGTTACTGATGGGAAATATCCGGAAATGTTCGCCTATCTTTTTTTTTCCGTTGAAGATGTTCCAGAGTTCAGGTCGTTGGTTCTTGGGGTCCCATTGTCCGAATTCATCCCGGTGCGAGAAGAATCTTTCCTTTGAACGGGCTTTTTCTTCGTCACGCCGGCCCCCGCCAATTGCTGCATCAAATTTGTACTTCTCGATAGTGTCCAGAAGGGTTACCGTTTGAAGTATATTCCTGCTGGCATTATAACCTTGTTCCTCGACCACCCTACCTGCGTCGATCGATTCCTGGACAGAACCCACGATCAGCCGGGCATGAATTCTCTCTATGAGTGCATCACGGAAATGCAGCGTTTCTTCAAAATTGTGACCAGTATCGATGTGAACGAGCGGAAAAGGAATCCGTGCCGGCCAGAAAGCCTTTTGTGCAAGCTGAACCAGCACGATCGAATCTTTACCTCCGGAAAATAAAAGAGCGGGCCGCTCAAATTGGGCAGCAACTTCTCTGATAACAAATATAGCTTCGGATTCTATCTCTTGTAAATGACGTAACTGGTACATTACGTTCTCCCAAAAATTCTTTTCAATACGGACTTTTTCTCTGCCTTCCGGTCTTCAGAATAATATCCATAACCATAACCATGCCCATATCCATAACCATATCCATATCCATACCCGTATCCGTATCCGTATCCGTATCCGTA
>Ga0187861_10002940_pt1 | contig 15537 bp, 15 predicted proteins | sample June2016WEW_10_1_3_FD_132986 | JGI IMG/M metagenome (GOLD analysis project Ga0187861, IMG submission 132986) | Peatland microbial communities from SPRUCE experiment site at the Marcell Experimental Forest, Minnesota, USA - June2016WEW_10_100 | ecosystem: Environmental > Terrestrial > Soil >...
CGGTGCGGGTCATTCGGCGACATATGCCCAGGGCATTTTGGTAATTGGTGGTCTCCTCGAGGTTCGAAGTTCGAAATTCGAGGGGAAAGGTATCAAGAGGTTAGAGGTTGGAAGTTAATGAGAAAATGGCCCGTTTACATGCGCGGTTTGTGATGGGGTGTTATGGGGAGACTAAATGGGCGAGTGTATCGATCCGGTGTGGAATCGGGCATGGTGCCCGCTGCCTGTTATAGGATGCCACCAAATCTTGAGGGATGTGTTAACGGGTTATGAGCGAAAAGCCGGTTGAAGGGGAGCGCAAAGTATTCATGACCGGCAATGAGGCGGTATGCTGGGCAGCCCTGGCCGCCGGAGCGGAGATCATGTACGGCTATCCGATCACGCCGCAGAACGAGATCATGCACTACTGGACCAGGAACGTGCCCAAGTTCGGGAAGCGGTTCCTGCAGACCGAGGACGAGCTGTCCGCCGGTTTCACCACCATCGGCGGCGTGCTGGCCGGCAGGCGGGCATTCACCGCCACCGCCGGCCCCGGCAACGTGCTTATGCAGGACCCGCTGGCCATGGCCGAGGCGATGAGGATACCTGTAGTAGTGGTGATTCAGCAGCGCGGCGGCCCCTCCACCGCCACCGTCATTTACTCCCAGCAGGAGGTCACCCTGACCTGCTTCGGGGGCAACGGCGAGGGCCTGCGCCTCGTCTACTCCACCTCCTCGCACCAGGATCTTTACGACTACACCATCAAGGCCTTCAACACCGCCTGGAAGTACCGTTTCCCCACCTTCGTGCTGGCCGACGGCTACCAGGCCAAGATGCGGGAATCCCTTACCATCTATGATCCAGCCGTCAGGGGAATCGACATGGTGCCCACGGAACCGTTCCTGGGCAAGCCGGGCCGGATCGGCGAGGGGCGGAAGGCCGTACACCTGCGCAATACCTACAACATCGAAGAAGAACTTTTTGAGGTCCTGGAGCATGACATCGCCGACTACGAGCGGGTGGCCCCGGAGATCGTAGAGTACGACTCCTTCAGCGCTGAGGACTGTGACCTGCTGGTGGTCGCCCACGGTGTGGTCTTCCGTTCGGCGGCGATGGCGGTCAGGGAACTGGCCAGCCAGGGTAAGAAGATCGGCTACTTCCGCCCGATCACCCTGCGCCCATTCCCGCAGGAGCAGTTCCGGGCAGCGGTTGCCAAGGCCAAGATGCTGCTGGTAGCCGAGTCCGCCTACGGTCAACTCCTGAAGATCGTGCAGCAGAACCTGTACGGCAGCACAGTTCCGATCCGGGCAATGCTCAAGCCCGGCGTGGGGATCACCCCGGAGGAGATCAGCGATGAGTGTACGGCCATCCTGGCCGGGAACCCCGCGCATGCCGGGTGCCCGCTTGCGGGCGCGGGCGCGGGGTGGGCCTCGTGACCCAGCACTTTCAGTGCTGGGTCACAATCAAGGAAAGGGGGTGTAGGCGGTGGCGGTGGAAATGGAACTGCAACCAAAGATGCCGAAGAGTTGGAACCTGGAGTCCAAACCTCATAAGTTCTGCCCAGGCTGTGGCCATGGTATGGTGCTGAAGGCCCTGGGGCAGGCCATCGACGAACTGGGGATCCAGGACCGGGTCGTGTTCGGCTGTGACATAGGCTGCTCGCTCCTGTCCTGGGACTTCTTCAATGTGGACACGGTTCAGACCCACCACGGCCGGACGACGCCGGTGCTGGTCGGCCTGAAGCGGGCAAACCCAGACCTGATCGTGGTCGCCTACATGGGGGACGGCGGCGGCTACGCCATCGGCGCTCAGCACCTGGTCAACGCTGCCAACCGGAACGACCGGATCACGGCGATCCTCTGCAACAACACCAACTATGCCATGACCGGTGGCCAGATGGCCCCGACCACTATGCCCGGGCAGAAGACCGAGACCACACCATACGGGCGTGATATCGAGGAGGCCGGCTACCCGATGCTCGGGCCGGAAATGGTGGCGGCCATCACCCATGAGGGCGCCTACGTCGCCCGGGGCACCGTCTCCAAGCTGCGCACCTTGAAGGGCTATCTGAAGAAGGCCCTGGAGAACCAGATAGCCGGCCGGGGCTTCTCATTCGTGGAGGCCCTCTCCACCTGCCCCACCAACTGGCGCACTAACGCCGAGCAGACCTGGGCGTTCCTCGAAGATAAGATGCAGGGCTTTTTCCCGGTCGGGGAACTGAAGGTACCGGCAGAGGCAGCCGGCGGAGCCTCAGAAGGGTAGGAGGAGTAAGCGTGGGCAGAGCTGTGAAGATTGCCATGGCAGGCGAGGGCGGACAGGGCGTGCAGTCCGTCGCCCAGATCCTGATGGATGCAGCGATCCTTGAGGGGAAAGAGGCCCTCTACATCCCCAACTTCGGGGTGGAGCAGCGTGGCGGCGTCACCATCGCCTTCGTGCAGATCGGCGATGAGAAGATCGGGGCGCCCAAGTTCAAGATCGGGGACATCGTCCTGGCCCTGAGCGACCGGGCGGTGCGCCGCACCCAGATGTACGTGGGGCCGCAGACATTGTTCGTCTACGACTCCGGCATTGAGGGAGTGGAGGGCGACCTGCCCAAGAACGCCAAGCAGGTGCTGGCCATCCCCGCCCTGGAGATAGCCAACAAGAAACTGCTCCCGAGGGTTTTCAACATCCTGATCATGGGAGCGGTGATCGGAGCGACCGGCGTGGTCACGTTGGACAACGCCAAGCAGGCCATCGAAATGCGCCTGGGATACAAGTTCGAGAAGAACCCGGAACTCCGGGAGTTGAACTTCAAGGCCCTCCAGGAGGGCGCCAACCTGGTTGCCGGAATGGGGGGTGTCATAGGTGAAGGTATTCCCGTACGAAGTCAATGACGGCAAGGTGATCTTCAACATCTTTCCGGGGCTCTGTAAAGGGTGCGGCCTCTGCCGGGAGAAGTGCCCGGAGCGCGCCCTCAGTTGGTCTGAGCGGCTGGGGGTCTACGGCACGCCCACGGTGGCGCCCGACCCGGAACTCTGCAAGGGTTGCCGCACCTGCGAGGTGGTCTGCCCGGACTGCGCCATCCTGGTGAGCCATCAGAAATCAGAGGCAAGAAGTCAGAAGTCGGAAAAAGAAGAAGCAAAGAAGCCTTGCACTCAATAGATATACCTGGTACAGTGATTGAACCTCTCGTGACTAAAGTCACGAGATTCCTGATTCATCGTTCCGTGCCTTCGTGAGAGAGGTCTTACAGGAACTCCGCAGGCTATCCCCGCAGTTCCTGCGGTACCCGGCAGGCGGGGCTGAGTTCCAGCGAACGTGCTGTCAGGCCAGGGTTTGGCTGTGCAAGTAGATTCAAGAAGGGTTCAACGCCGGCGCTTTTGCGTATAATAGAGAACAGGGATGTGTAAGGGGAAGTTGGTGAAAACATGGCACGACGGGAATCTAGCCTGCTTGCCGAGAAGAGGAAGGGAGTCCTGCTTCCGGTATGCATGATCTGTGAGCAGACGCCTCCCAGGGGCATCGCGGGGGGAATGCTGGTTTCCGGCCGCTTCCTTTGCACCCGGTGTGAGCGGGAGATCGTCCGCGTCCAGGTCGGTGACAGCAGGTATATTCAGCTCAAGGAGAAGCTCAAGAAGCTCTGGGCGCGGGTCCGGCCATAACCTGGCTTTTTGGCAATTGCCAACCGGCATTAAAGTATGTAAAATAATCAAAACGGTTATCAAGGCCGTTTCTCTGCAAACTGAAAGGGGAACGCTGTTTTTGAAGATCAAAAGCAGCATGAAAGGGAGAGATCATAGAAACGCACGTCGACTCTTCGGTGCTGGCGGGCGCCCCACCTGTACGGGCGGTGCCAGGATGACGGATGGGGGATGGCCGCCCCTGGCGGCGGGGTTGGTCTCGCATGCCGGGGAGGGCTACCTGGGCTGGCACATGCCCGGCCATCATCAGGGCCGGGCGGCCTGGAGCCCTTGGCGTGATCTGCTGGGGGAGGCGGTATTTGCCCTCGACCTGACGGAACTGCCCGGACTGGACAACCTCCAGGACCCGCAGGGGATCATCAAACAGGCGGCAAACGAGGCGGCGGCCTTCTTTGGAGCGGCGGAGACCCACTTCCTGGTGAACGGGGCCAGCGCCGGCATCCTGGCGGTGCTGTTGGCCCTCTGCCGGGAGGGCGGCGCCATGTCCAGTGGACATGGCGCCGTGCTGGTGCCCAGGAACTGCCACCAGTCGGTGGTGCACGGCCTGGTGCTGAGCGGGGCGACCCCGGTCTACCTGCCGGTGCGTTTCCATCCCGGACTGGGGTTGCCCGGCCTGCTGCGGACGGAGGACCTGAGAGCTGTCTTGGACTCTTTTTCAGGTCGCTGCTTGCTGGTGCTGCCGCACCCGAACTATTACGGACTGGCCGGAGACCTGGCAGAGCAGATCGCATTGGCACATCGGCATGGCTTGACGGTGCTGGTGGATGAGGCCCACGGCGCCCACTTCCGTGCCAGCCCTTTGTTTCCTGCTCCCGCCCTGACCGCGGAGGCGGACTTTACGGTGATGGGAGCCCACAAGACCCTGGGTGCCTTCACCCAGGCGGCCTGGCTCCATTGCCGGGAGCGCGGCGAGGCCGCATTGAGGGTTGGCCAGGCGCTGCGGCTGGTGCAGACCACCAGCCCATCCTACCTGCTGATGGCCTCCCTGGACGTGGCCCGGCACCAGTTGCAGCAGTCCGGGGAGCGCTGGGAGGAAATAGCCCGCCTTGGCACGCGGCTACGGGAAGAGATCTCCCGAATTCCGGGCCTGCGGGCGCCTGGGGAGGAGTTGCTGGATGTGCCGGGGGTTTGTGCCTACGATCCGGCGCGGTTGGTTGTAAACGTGAGCGGTCTGGGGATCACCGGCTTTACGGCTGGCGGATGGCTGGCCAGGGAGCGCCGCCTCCTGGTGGAGATGGCCGACCTGGACAACCTGGTGTTTATCCTCGGCCCCGGGGACGAGGGGCCGGCGGCGGATGCCCTGCTGAATGGACTGCGGGACATGGCGGCTGCCTGGATTGATGCCGGTGGAGAATTCGAAAGTGGTAAAAGTAACAGCGGCGGTAAGCGTGGTGAGCATGGCGGATCCGGTGGATATTGTGGATCTGCCGGGGTTGATGCGGGAGAAAGGTCTACCGGTGACGGGGGATATGGTGGATTCTGTGGACAGGATGTGGCTGTTAGTGGACGCAGACAGTTAGAGCTGTCTGCGATCATCCCTAAACTCTATGAACTGCCGATCCCCCGCCAGGCTCTGACGCCGCGCCAGGCGTTCTTCGCACCCCGGTGTCAGGCGCCACTGCACGATGCAGCGGGAAAGATCGCTGCTGAGACGATCACGCCCTATCCGCCTGGCGTGCCGCTGATCTGCCCTGGCGAGGAGATCGATAAGCCGGTGCTGGAATGTCTAAAAGCCTGGCGCCAAGCCGGAGGGACCTGGCTGGGGCAGGCCGGAGGCGCCATCTACGTGGTAGACGGGAGCTAGCTGTGGTTTAACAGGGCTGCAAAGCCGAATACTGCCCTAAAAATAGAGCAAGGGGACGATTCATATTGCCATGAATAGTTGTTGCCAAATTGCAACATGGCACCGAGAACCGTCCCCGGCGTCATACAGTGAGCGCTGGACAAAGCCGCTCAGGCGGTCGTGTCCGTGTCTATATAAAACGGGCGTTATGTGGTAAGATAAGAACAATATTGACAGGGAAAGACAAATGGTAGGGGATCTGGAGCAATGCCACCTGTTGGTCAGGGTTGAATGCAATGAGTAGTTTTCGGGGAAAGCTGATCACTTTTGAGGGGGTTGACGGAGCGGGCAAGACCACCCAGGTGCTCCTGACCGCAGCCACCCTGGAGCAGCGGGGCTACACCGTGTTGACCACCCGCGAGCCGGGGGGGACGCGTCTCTCGGAGGAGATCCGGCGGTTGCTGCTCGACCCGCAATTCAGCGAGATGGCGGCATCCACCGAGGCGCTGCTCTATGCCGCGGCCCGCTCCCAGTTGGTGGGCGAGGTGATCCTGCCGGCCCTGGATGCGGGCAAGGTCGTGTTCTGCGATCGTTTCGTGGATTCCAGCCTGGCCTATCAGGGTTATGGCCGGGGGCTCAGCCTCGACCTGCTGCGCACTGTCAACGCCTTTGCCCTGGTTGGGCTGGGGGTGTTCTATACCATCATGATCGATCTGGCGCCGGAACAGGGCATACAGCGATTCGCAATCAGAGAGAGCGACCGGCTGGAGCAGGAGGGCGTCAGCTTTCTCCGGCGGGTCCGGGACGGTTACCGCGCCCTGGCTGCTGCTGCCCCGGAGCGCATCCGGGCGGTGGACGGATCGGGCACCCCGGAGGTAGTCCAGGCCCGGGTGTGGGCGCATGTAGCCGCCTTTCTTGAGGGCAGGGAACAGGGAGCGCCTTTTAACAGAAGTCAGAGGCAAGAGGTCAGAAGTCGGAGAAAAGATTTAAAGGCTGCTATTAAAGGCATGCAAGTCTGACATCATGAATCCGATGTCTGTACCGATGGCTTGAGCAAGGCATCTAGGAGACAGAAATAGGAAATGGGAAGCCTTAAACAGAAGTTCAAACCAAAAATGGGGTAGGAAAAAGGCTAATAAGGAATACTGGAAAATATTCTGACATCCGACATCCGGCATCCGACATCCGGCATCCGACATCCGGCATCCGACATGGAGGTGGCTGTATGAGGTTTGGCGACTGGGAACATGAGCCGGCAGTGCGTCAACTGCGCCAGGACGTGCAAAGCGGCCAGCCTGCCCACGCCTACCTCCTGGCAGGCCCCGCCACCAGGTGCAAGCAGGAGGCGGCCAGCACCTTCGCCCAGGTGCTGCTCTGTTTGGCCACCGAGAGGGGAGAACCCTGTGGCGCCTGCGATTCATGTCATGCCTGGGAGCAGCAGGCTCATCCGGATTATCACTTTCTGGAGCCGGATGGAAGCAGCCTGAAGATCGAACAGATCAGGCAGTGGCAACCCTTCTTCAGTTACCGCCCACAGTTGGGCAGGCGCCAGGTCTTCTTCCTGAGCGCCCCGGAACTGCTTACCGAACCGGCCGCCAACAGCCTGTTGAAGATCCTGGAGGAGCCGCTGCCCCAAACCGTCTTCCTGCTGGCCACGGAGGATGAGCGGGCACTCCTGCCGACCCTGACCTCCCGCTGCCGGGTGGTGTTGTTCCGTACCCGCCAGGAAGACCTGCCCGTAGAGGACGGGGACAATGCCACCGCCAGCCTGCGGCAGTTGCTGTGGGGTGGCAGCGAGGCCGAACTGATGCGGCAGGTGCGGCTGATCAAGCTGGACCGGTCTGCGGCCGGCAGGTTGTTGCGCAGCCTGCTGGCGGACCTGGAGCAGCTCTACCGTAAGGCCCGGAATCAGGTTATGGCCGGACAGGGGAATACCAGGATCAGCAGGGGTCTGCTGGAGTGCCTGGATGTCATCCTGACCGGGCAGCAACTGCTGGATGACAACATCTCCGTGCCGCTGCTCCTGGCCCTGACCCTACGGGCACTGCAGAAGCGGCTCCGGGAGATGCCGCCGGAGATCAGGGGAACTGGCGGAGTATGACCCAGTCTTTTGACCCATGACGAATGATCGTGGACTATCCATTCGGGTGAATAACATGGAGGAATAGGCGGATGGCTGATGATAAAGCCAGGCCGGAGGCGAACGACCATGGAACTGCGACCGGCGAGAGGGTGAGCGTAGTCGGGGTCAGGTTCCGGGGCGCCGGCAAGATATATTACTTCAATCCGGGCCAGCTTGAGCTCCGGGCCGGTGACAAGGTAGTGGTAGAGACCGCCCGGGGGATCGAGTTCGGCACAGTGGTCATCGGGGATCGCCAGGTGACCCTGGAGGAGACCGTGGCGCCCCTGCGGGAAGTGATCCGCAAGGCGACCCCCGAGGACTGCGCCAAGATGGAGGAGAACAGGGGGCGCGCCAAGGAGGCGTTCGCCGTCTGCGAGAAGAAGATCGCCGAACACGGGCTGCCCATGAAGCTGATCGACGTCGAGTTTACCTTCGATGCCGGAAAGGTGTTGTTCTACTTCACTGCCGAGGGCCGGGTGGACTTCCGGGAGCTGGTCAAGGACCTGGCGGCCGTGTTTCGCACCCGCATCGAGCTGCGGCAGATCGGCGTCCGGGACGAGGCCAAGCTGCTGGGAGGCCTGGGTCCCTGTGGCCGGGAGCTGTGCTGCAGCACCTGGCTGGGAGATTTCGTGCCGGTTTCCATCCGCATGGCCAAGGGCCAGAACCTCTCCCTGAACCCCACCAAGATCAGCGGCATCTGCGGCAGGCTCATGTGCTGCCTGAAGTATGAAGACGCCTCCTATAAGGGTGGCTGCCCCAAGGCGGCAGGTGGGGCTAAGCCGTGCGCCAAGTGCCCGGGCGCGGAAGAACCTGCCCCGGATCTGCAGGGGGTGGTCTTTGAAGAAGAGGGACCCTCGGAGGAAGGGCTTTAGCGGTGGGGGAACTCTATCTCTGCGCCACTCCACTGGGAAACCTGGGGGATATTACCCTGCGCGCCCTGGAAGTTCTGAAACAGGTCGACCTGATCGCTGCCGAGGATACCCGCCATACCCGGAAACTGCTCAACCACTTCGGCATCCACACCCCCACCACCAGCTATTACGAGCACAACCGGCAAGCCAAGGCTCCGCTGCTGCTGACGGAGTTGGCCGCGGGCAAGAAGATCGCCCTGGTGACCGATGCCGGAACTCCGGGGATCGCCGACCCGGGCTACCAACTGGTACAGCAGGCCCTGTCGCAGGGACATCAGGTCACCGCCATACCAGGGCCCTCGGCAGCCATCACCGCCCTGGTGGTCTCCGGGATCAGACCGCACCCTTTTTACTTCCAGGGCTTTCTGCCCCGCAAGGCTGGGGAGCGTCGCGCCCTTCTAACTGAACTGGCGGAGGAGACCCGCACCGGCGTTTTCTACGAGGCGCCCCACCGGTTGCAGAAAACCCTCCAGGACTTCTGCGAGGTCTGGGGGCCGGAGCGGCAGGTGGCTGTCGCCCGGGAGCTGACCAAGCAGTTCGAGGAGGTATCCCGCGGCAGCTTTGCCCAGGTGGCAACTCATTTTGCGGCTACGCCACCCTTGGGGGAGTTGACCATCGTGGCTGCCGGCCGGGAAGGAGCTGGCGTCCGCTGTAGCGGGCGCGGCGACAGGACGGCTGCCAACGAACCCGGCGCGGATTCGGAGCCCATAATTGGCGATGAGCGAGCGTCAGGGCGTGGACCTGCAGCGGCGCAGAAAACGCCGTCCCCCTCAGCCCCAAAGCAGATCAAGGAGGCAGTCGGAGCCCTTGTCAAGGCCGGCGCCGACACCCAGACCGCCTGCAAGGCGGTCGCCCACGCCCTCGGGCTCCCCAAGAGCCAGGTCTACCGCCTCTATCACGCTTGATAAAAAAATCCTCGCAGCATAATGTTGCGAGGCGCCAAAAGGTTAAACAAGGTGGAAATTTTGAATGACCTGTCCGGTGCGCAGTGGCTAGACAGCCTCCTTGGCCATCTCCTGGAAGCACTCCTTGCAGATGTTCTTGCCGCGGTAGTGCTGCACGTCCTCCGCGTTGCCGCAGAAAATACAGGCAGGTTCGTACTTCTTCAGAATGATCTTCTCCCGGTCGACATAGATCTCCAGGGCATCCTTCTCGGCAATGCCCAGCGTGCGCCGGAGTTCAATCGGGATGACGACCCTTCCGAGCTCGTCCACTTTCCTGACAACACCAGTCGATTTCAAAATTTATCTCCCCTCCTTATTGTAAAGTTCGACAATTTTCTTTGAAATAAAGCGTACCATCTCTTCCATTAATAGTCAACCTCTTATTTGTAAAAAATAATAAAAATTGCTCCTAATTACAAAGATATGGACGGGTTCGCCCGCGGATGTCAGTGCAAGCTGTAGTAGGCATTGGAAAAGATTTTGTGCTATAATTTTCACGGTTACCGATCTGGAAAGGGGTTGAAGCCCGGCCGCGGAGGGTGGCTTTATGAGGACCCGGCGGAGCCGGGCATGTTGATGCCGGAGAAGGACGATAAAGTATTTTATGTGACCACGCCGATCTACTATCCCAGCGACAATCTGCACATCGGCCATGCCTATACCAGTGTGGCGGCGGACTGCATCGCCCGCTACAAGCGGATGCGGGGGTACGACGTGTTTTTCCTGACCGGCTCCGACGAGCACGGCCAGAAGATCGAGCGCAAGGCCCGGGAACAGGGGACTACCCCTATCGAATACGTGGATCCGATCGTGGCCAACTTCAAGCACCTGTGGCAACAGCTTCACGTGGACTACGACGACTTCATCAGGACGACGGAGCCGCGCCATCAGGAGTGCGTGCAGGCGATCTTCCAGCAGATCTACAAACGGGGGGACATCTACAAGTCCAAGTACCAGGGCTGGTACTGCACGCCCTGCGAGACCTTCTGGATGGAGCGCCAGCTCCAGGACGGCAACTGCCCGGACTGCGGGCGCCCGGTGGAGTTCACGGAGGAGGAGAGCTACTTCCTGCGGCTCTCCAAGTATCAGGACCAGTTGCTCCGGTACATCGAGGAGCACCCGGACCTGATCCAGCCGGTCTCCAGGCGCAACGAGATGGTGAACTTCGTCAAGAGCGGCCTGGAGGACCTGTGCGTCTCCCGTACCACCTTCAACTGGGGAATCCCCGTTCCCTTCGACCTGAAGCATGTGGTCTATGTCTGGTTCGACGCCCTGGTCAACTACATCTCGGCCTTGAACTGGCGGCCGGAGCGGACCGATCCCCGCTTCGAGCGCTACTGGCCGAACGCCGTGCACTTCGTGGGCAAGGACATCGTCCGCTTTCACACGGTGATCTGGCCGATCATCCTGATGGCGGCGGGTTTGAATCCGCCCCGGGCTGTTTACGGCCACGGCTGGCTGCTGCTCGAGGGGGGCAAGATGTCGAAATCGAAAGGGAATGTGATCGACCCGCTGGTGCTGATCGAACGCTACGGGGTTGACGCCGTGCGCTACTACCTGCTGCGGGAGCTTCCCCATGGGGATGACGGCCACTACACCGAGGAGAGCCTGGTGGAGCGGATCAACACCGACCTGGCCAACGACTTGGGGAACCTGATCAGCCGCAGCTTCGGGATGATCGACAAGTATTGGGACGGCACGGTACCGCAGCCCGGCCATTACAATATGGTTGACAACAAATTAATACGCACACATGAAGAGGCCGGAAGGAGTTTGGAAGAATCCCTGGGACGCTACGATTTCAGTGGCGCCCTGGCGGCCATCTGGCAGTTGGTGCGCCGGGCGAACCAGTATGTGGACGAGACCGAGCCCTGGAAGCTGGCCCGCCAGGAGGGCGGCAGGGAACGGCTGGCTACTGTCCTCTATAACCTGATCGAGGCAGTGCGGGTACTGACTGTCTGGTGCACACCCTTCATGCCGATCTTCCCGGATCGGGTATGGGAACAGATGGGGATCGCTGACCGGCCGGATCTGCGGACTTGGGACAGCGCGGCGATTTGGAGCGGCTGGTTATCGCCCGGGTCAAGGATCAGCCGGGGACCCGGGATCTTCCCGAGGATAGTTAATGAGGTGAATAAAGAGATGACATACGAGAAGGGTGAGATCGGCGCCACGAGGGATTCTTCGCCCATTACCGGTTCTCCTGGACGGAAGATTATTTTAACAGCCGAAGAGAAAGATACCGCCGGGAAGAGTGAGACTGACGCCGCGAAGGGCATCTCTTCCGTTACCGGTACTCCTGGACGGAAGATCGATATAGGCGCCACAACCGCAGTGAAATCGCCCCGCGATATCAATGCTCATGGCCTGGCCAAACAGCAAGAACAGGAGCAGGATGACAGAACAGGGCAGCCGGGGCAGGTGAAGACGGGGCCGAAGCCTTTATCGAAGCTGGGCGAGAAACCGGAGATCACCGTCGACGAATTCGCCAGGGTCGACCTCAGAGTGGCTCTGGTGAGGCAGGCGGAGCGGATCAAGGGGGCCGACCGGCTGCTGAAGCTGGAGGTGGACCTGGGCAGTGAGACCCGGACCGTGGTGGCCGGGATCGCCCAACACTACAGGGCTGAAGATCTGCTGGGCAAGCGGGTGGTGATCGTCGCCAATCTGGCGCCGGCCAAGCTGCGGGGTGTCACCTCGCACGGGATGATCCTGGCGGCGGTGGATGAAAACGGCCTGGGCGTGTTGACGGTCGACCGCGACCTGCCTCCCGGCACCCAGGCGCGCTGATGTGCTCTCGTTCATTATAAGTTCAGCCATTTTAGGAGCGGGAGAGCAGCCTCTTTGCCGCGCCTGTCGGGCGGACGCCAGGCAGCTATCAGGCACAAACCCATTTGGAGCCGGTAGTGAGGCTTAAAAGAAGGGAAGAACGAAGAGTAACATGAGCAGTCAGGCTGTTTTGGTCGATACACACGCTCACTATAACGACATGGGTTTTGTCAGGGATATTCCCGATCTTCGGCGGCGGGCGCAGCAAGCAGGTGTGGCCGTCGTGGTCTGCGTCGGCTACGAGGTGCCATCGTCGCGCCGTGCCGTGATGCTGGCGCAGAAGTATCAGGATGTGTACGCCACCGTAGGGGTGCATCCACACGATGCGGCAGGGATGACGCCCCGGGCCTGGGAGGCATTGCGGTTGCTGGCCGGCGAGGAGCGGGTGGTCGCCCTGGGGGAGATGGGCTTTGATTTTTTTCGCAACCTCTCCCCGTACCGGGTACAGGAACAGGTTTTCCGGCAGCAGTTGGACCTGGCGCTGGAGTTGCATATACCGGTGGTGATTCACGATCGGGACGCTCACGATGAGACCATGGAAATTTTAAAAGAGTTCCCCGGATTGGCGGGCGTGGTGATGCACTGTTTTTCCGGCGGGCGGCAGATGGCCGAGGAATGCCTTGCCATGGGCTTCTACCTGGGCATCGGGGGGCCGCTCACCTACCCGAAGAGCCAGGCCCTGGTGGATGTCGCCCACATCGCCCCCCTGGACCGGATTCTCCTGGAGACCGACTGCCCCTACCTGAGCCCCCAACCCTGGCGGGGTCAGCGCAACGAACCCTCCTACCTGCCCGTGGTGGCGGAGAAGCTGGCCGAACTGCGGGGCCTGTCCAAAGAAGAGGTGGCTGCGGCCACTACCGCCAACGCCCTCCGCTTTTACAACATCACCCTTTAAACCTCGCAATTTCCCCCCTTCTTTAGCGGTGAGCGAAACGAGCATTGTAGTACCCAAGGATGCATCCTCTGATGGCGCCGCCCGGGTGCCATGGGGCCTGCTTTAAATCTTTTTCCGACTCTGACTTCTGCCTCAGATATCTAATACCCTCTGCCACAGCTTTGCCCTGGAGCGCTGCCTGGCAATCTGGTGCGTTCCGGCCAGTGCGACCCCAGCCTGGCTCAGCAATTCTTCCGCCCGCTCCTGCAGTTTCGGGGAGATGAGCAGGGCCACCCCGCAGTCGGCGCCGATCTCCCTTGGCAGTGGAATCAGCAATGCAGGCAGGTTGGCCTCCTGGAAGGCTTTTTCCGCCTGGAAGGCATAGTGCGAAGAGGGAAAGCTGATCACTGTTGCGGTTAATATCTCTTCCTGAGGATTGCTGCTGTCCATCATTATAAGCATCTCCCGGTTCACTGCGCCCGCCGTTAAAACCCCAACCGTTTTTTGCGGAGGAAAAGGGAGAAAGGGGCGCTTCAATGTTAATGAATATTCTTTGAGGGCAAGATAAGTTCCTGCAATTAGTTGTATAACCTCATGTTATGTTAGAGACAATCAGGGCGTCCCGGCGCCGATGATCGTGATATCGTACATGCCAAGACCCCTTCCATCTGTGTTTTCCTGCCGATCAATGGTTTCCCACCACTATTAGCATCCCCCATCCTGTGCCCTGCATGAGCGGATCCGTGCCGGTAACGGAACTGCGCCGGGTGCCCTCTGGGCGCGGCGCCCGCCGGCTTCTGACTGCAATCGGGTACCATGAAAAACCTGATCAGGTATAACGCGCCCACCTATGGGAAATAATGGTACAGTGTATGTCCCTGAGGGAGGGTGATACCATGATCAACTGGGAAGTACTCGATTTGGTGGAAGCGACATCCGAGTCACAATCGAAGAACAAGACAAAAAGAGCGGCTAACCGCATGGTTTACCGGATCGCTGCCTTGGGCGTCGCCCTGGCCTTGCTGTTACCGGTGTTGGAGGTGCGCGGAGTTTGGGCGGATACCCCCCTGGCCTTGGGAATATTTAGCCAGGGCCTTGGCATCGGGAGCCTGGATCAGGATGTAAAGCCGGTGGTGAGCTATGCCCTGACTTATACCGATGGAGAGGGCTTCGCCTTTCAGAAGCTGGAGGATACCCTGATCAGGGTGCGCGTGGACGGAGCCACCGTCATCACCGAAGACCCGATGCCGCATCTGAAGCAGATCCTCGATGATGCCTCCGTGAGCCTGGGAGACAAGGACCGTGCCCAGGCCACAATGGCGATTGATAGCCAGGGTAACGAGAGCATGCCGGAGATCGATGTCACCCGGGTGCGGGACAAGAGCGTCTGCGAGACAGAGCCGATCCCCAGCCCGGTAACCCGGGTAAACGACGCCTACCTGGCGCCGGGCCAGAGCGAGGTGCGCTCGCCGGGACAGCCTGGGGTGCTGCTGAAAAAGTATGACGTGACCACCGAGAACGATGTGGAGGTCAGTAGACGCCAGGTCGGCAGCGAAGTGCTGCAACAACCGGCACCGAGGGTGATCGCATACGGCATCAAGACCGATGCCGCACAGCGCAGGGCGGCGTCCCGCGCCAGCGGCGCCCAGGTGCTCCGGACGCTGCAGGTGACGGCTACTGCTTACACCCGCACCGGCTACCAGACCGCAAGCGGTGTCTGGCCCTATGTGGGCGGGGTGGCAGTCGATCCTTCGATGATTCCCATCGGGTCGAAGCTCTACATCGATGGCTACGGGCCGGCCCGGGCGGTGGACACCGGCGGGCTGATCAAGGGCAACCGGATTGACCTGTTCTTCGATACAGAGTCCGAGTGTCAAGCCTGGGGGCGGCGCTCCGTTACCGTTTTCGTCATGGAATAGGCTGATGATATAAGGCATGCCGGGTGAAGAGCCCGGCACTTTTTTTGTCAGGGGACGCCTGGAAGCCGTGGTGGGGTCAAGGAAAAAAATCTAAATATCAGCAGGAATGGAGTGGCCTCGCATAGAATAGTACATAGAATATAACATGCATGATTTGTTTTTGCTCTCCAACAGACAACCTCAAATTATATTTAAGATGTCTGGGAATTATATTAAGCCCTGCGGCATGATTTCCAGGTATCTGGCGAGCGGAGGGGGGATCTGATGGAATCCATTTCGAGGAGACTTTCCAGTCTGAGAAGATTTTCCGGCTCGGCTTCGGGTCGGCTGATCATGGCATCCTGCCTGACCGGGCTGCTGGTCTGGGTGGTGCTGGTCCTGGCGCCGGAGCCCGTAATCATCAAGGTTGACGGCCAGCCGATGCTGCATCGGAGCCTCTACCGGACGGTGGGTTCGGTGCTGGCCGAAGCCGGGGTGGAACTGGGGCCGAAGGACG
>Ga0187861_10002943_pt1 | contig 15528 bp, 11 predicted proteins | sample June2016WEW_10_1_3_FD_132986 | JGI IMG/M metagenome (GOLD analysis project Ga0187861, IMG submission 132986) | Peatland microbial communities from SPRUCE experiment site at the Marcell Experimental Forest, Minnesota, USA - June2016WEW_10_100 | ecosystem: Environmental > Terrestrial > Soil >...
CTCGATTTCCCGCATGTCTTCGCCATTGGCCGGCAGGGCATCGCCAAGCTCCAGATGGAGGATGAAGGCCGCGACCTGCGCCCGCTCTTTGAGCTTATCCTGACGCACATTCCGCCGCCGCGCGGGGACGAAACGCTGCCGCTGAAGGTCCAGGTGGCGAACATTGATTACAACGACTACGTGGGCCGCATCGCCATCGGCCGCATCTGCCAGGGCACCGTGCGCGCCGGGCAGACTTACACCATGATCAGCCAGGACGGGCGCCGGCGCGTGGAGCGCGTGCGCACGCTGGAAATCCACGAGGGCCTGGGGCGCAAGGAAGTCGCGTCCGCGCCGGCCGGCGAGATCATCGCCATTTCCGGCTTCGAGGAAGTGCACATCGGCGACACGCTGGCCGAGGGCGAAGACCCCGCGCCGCTCCCGCCCGTGCCGATTGACGAGCCGACGCTGGCCATGATGTTCCTGGCCAACAACAGCCCCTTCAGCGGCCAGGAGGGGCGCTACGTCACCAGCCGGCAGTTGAAGGACCGCCTGGAGAAGGAAGCCTTGCGCAACGTGGCGATGCGGCTGGAATACACCGACGCGCCGGACGTCTTCAAGGTCTCCGGCCGCGGCCTGCTGCACCTCGGCGTGCTCATCGAGAACATGCGGCGCGAAGGCTATGAGGTCCAGATCAGCAAGCCGCACGTGATCACCAAGGAAGTCAACGGCCAGGTGCACGAACCGCTCGAAAGCATCACCGTGGACGTGCCCGAGGACTTCCTCGGCAAGGTGATCGAGCTGCTCGGCTCGCGCCGCTGCGTGCTGGAGAACATGAGCCAGCACGCGGGGCACTGCCATCTGGAATTCAAAGGCCCCAGCCGCGGACTCATCGGCCTGCGCAACCGGCTGCTGACGACCACGCGCGGCGAGGCCGTCCTGCACCACAGCTTCCTCGAATACGGCGAGTACCGCGGCCCGTTGCCGGGGCGCTCCACGGGCGTGCAGGTCGCCAGCGACAGCGGCCAGGTTACGGGCTACGCGCTGCAGAACCTGCAGGACCGCGGCGAGTTCTTCGTCGAGCCGGGAGAAATGGTCTACCAGGGCCAGGTGGCCGGCGAGCGTGGCCAGGACAACGACATCGCCGTGAACGTGGCCAAGGCCAAGCACCTCACCAACATGCGCACTTCCAACAAGGAAGCCACCGTCACCCTGAAGGCCAAGCGTGTTTTCACTCTCGAAGAGGCGCTTGAATACATCGAGGACGACGAACTCGTCGAGGTCACGCCCAAATCCATCCGCCTGCGCAAGCGCGTCCTGCAAGAGAAGACGCGCCTGCGGGAAGGACGCCAGGCCCGGGAACGGGCCGCGGAAGTCGGGGCGGGCAAGTGACAGGCGTGGCCAATAAGCAAGAGCCCTCCCCCTGCCCCCAGGAAAGGGGGGATTGCAGACAGAGATAAGTGGAGAGTCCTGCAACTTCCAATACTCTAAGTCCATAAAATACTGGCTTCTTAGGGATAGATTCAAGATATATTGTGGATTGATTCAAGATATAATCCGGATAGAATAGGGTGCGAATCAAGATATAATCAGGGGCGATTAACGATATAATCAAGAGCTATTTCGGCTGCCTGAGAGCTCACCGTTGTTTCTATTCGGTTATCAAAGAGCCACCTACAACTACAACGAACCATCAGCCACAGAGGACACAGAGACCCAGAGAAAGAGTTTGGGATTCTGAATCCTGAAAAAGCATAAATGCCTCAGCCTCTCCCTGTCTCCGTGTCCCCGTGTCCCTGCGTCCCCGCGTCTCCGCGTCTCCCCACTTCTGTGTCTCTGGGGCTGCCCTTCAATCCCAAGTCCCAAATCCCAAATCCCCAACCGAGCAGACCATCCCTTCTCAAAACAACATACCCCTATAGTATAATACGATTGCGGCGCATGGTTGTCAAGATCAGAATTAAAAGAATCTGGCTGTTGCGAGTGTAACAGGCGACGGCACAAGGAGTTGCGAAAAACGAAAAATCCGGCGCGGGAAACACTATCCAAGCGGGCTCACGGGTCGCTGGGCCGCTACAACCCTCTTTCTCTCTCGACCTAGCGGTGGCCTGTCCCTGTATTTCCGTCCCTGTATTTCCTGTATTTCCTGTCCCTGTATTTCCGTAGCTTACGGCACCTCCCGAAAGCATTTGACAACATCTAAAGGCAGGGGTATGATTGCCAGCAGTTTGTGAAAGATCTCATTTGTCGGGTGGTGGGGCCTGTATGTTCGCGTGGCGCTTAGTCCCTGAGGGGGCTTGGGAAGTTTCATCGGCCCATCGCCGCCATGAACTCGGCTACCAGTCACCGCTCATTGTCCACACCAATATAGTCATACAGCGCGTGCGCCAGTTGGCGCTGGAGGATTCCTTGCCAGAGAAGCAGCAAGAATCGTTGTGGCTCGCCGCCTTATGGCACGACTTCGGCAAGTCCGCGCGCAACTGGCAGGACTCCCGGACCACGCGCGAGCCTTGGGCGGACGGCGATGTCTTGCCGCGGCACGAAATTATCTCGGCGGCTTGTTTGCTGGCATCTTTCCCGCAGCTTAGCTGTCCTGCTGAAGTCATCGCCCGCCACCATGTGGAAAAGACGCCCGACCATTTTGCAGGAGCGTGGCTTCCACGCCTTGATGAAGATTATGTCGCGCTGGTTTTGGGTCCTATGCGCGAGGCAGGTTGGAGAAGCGCGCGAACCGTGTCAACCAATTCTTTTCGAGCCGCTTTGCGGCAGCTCGCAGGCTCCGTGTTGGCCGAGCCAACCTCGGAGTGCGCGGCGCTGTTGGGCCTGCTCATCAAGGCAGATTCGGCCTCTACTTTTGCGGAACAGCGCAATCCTGCCTTGGAGGTGTGAGCTGTGGCAAGGGAGCAAAAGGAAAGCCGCCCGCCGATCAAATCAGTGTTCGAGATCAGCGTGCGTCTTGACAAGCCCGAATGCCCGATCGGCACGCGCTATGAGTTGTTTGCTGCTCTCCTGAAGAAGATGGGCGAATCAGGCAACATTCTGCACGGCAAGGCCGTGCCAACCTGCTTTGGCCCGGTTGAAAACGGTGTATGGAGCATCCGTTGCGGCGATAGCGGCGCGGTCGCGGCCCTGGATGCCGCGCTGCTGCGGAAACCTGCTCTGGATTGTTCCCGCTGGAATGCCCAGGTCACGGGCCACGTCGTTGAGGAGTTGACGGTCCCCGACCGCGCGGTCTTCGACTTCCGTTCCGGCTGGCTTATCAGGCATGGAACACAGTACCGGAACGCTTTTGACTTCCCGATTGGCCAGTGCGCGGGGCTGCGCAACAGCCTCTTCGCGCGCATGGAACAAATGGGGCTGGAAACCAGTCCCAAGGTTGAGGTTGAGCTCGCGATTCCGGCGACGCCGGGCGACGTTGAAGAAGGCCGGATCAAGTCCTGGCATTTCAAGGCGACGAAAACGCCGCTCTGCATCCGCGGCGCCAAGGACGCGGTGGCTTTCTGTTTGGCGGCAGGTTTTGGCGCAAAGACCAACCTGGGGTTGGGTTTCGCCGTTCAGTTTAAGAAATGAGTGCTTCGGCTATGGCTGGCAGCAAAAGCGTGATGAAGCCCAAAGCGGCTGTTGCAGAGGTTGCCGCAGGCACGCGGCACGCCCACGCACACCTGCCTCAAGTCGCAGCCGGCCAAGCCGCACTTGTGGCGTTGGCCGGCCATTTCGGCTTTCCAGCGCGGCATGATGCGGCAGGGTTCGACATCGGCTATGCAGAAGCAGTCTCCACAATCGAACAGGCCAACAAGGTTGCGAGCACAATCTCAAAATGGCCGAAGAAAAGTCAGTTCACGCATGTCAACACGTTCAGGTTTGGGAAGGCATCCACAGTCACCCACGAAGTACAAGACATGCGCAAGACAGCCCGTGGCAAGCCCGCGGCTTGCTGGGTTGACGGCTGGTCTGGACCGTCAAGCCTCATGACTGAGGTGAACGGCACAATTGACTTGCGCTTTATCGCCCCCGGAAGCGGCGGGCGGGGCTTCTCGCCCAACCTGGCCCCTCGCCACGCCAGCCTTCTCAGCGTCTACTACCGGGCACTGGGCGATGAAACCATGTGCCTGTGTTGCACCCGACCTGGCGGGAAAGCTTGGGAAGTCTTCCACCCCTTCCATTCGGATTTCGGCGCGCTTGTCAAATTGGCTCGCATAATGACAAGGCCCTGGCTCACTGGCGACGGCAACCACTGGTTTGCGTTGCGGCCTGTTTTCTTTGATCCTGCCGATTTCGGCCAGGCTTCCTTGTGGGCCGAGCAATTGGCCGTGCTTGTTGGCTTGGACCCGGAGATACTTGACGAGCGGGTGCGAATTGCGGAGGAAGCGGAAGATGCTGATAAGGCCGCTTTGCGTGAACACTACGCTTGGACAATGGCGCACGGCGAGGCCATTCTTCAGGCGCGCTGTGGCTGGGAGGGCATGGTTGTAAAACGTGGTTCGGATTCTTCCTCCGGCCGCTACTCCCGCTTGCGCGCCCAAATCTGGCCGGGTGAACTGGAACGCGCCATCACCATCAGCAAAGGTCTCGCGCTCCCACACCAACGCCTCTGGCTAAAGCCCTTCTTACTGAGCGTGGCTTTGGACGCCGAGAGAGCCGCGGTTTGTAGGGCAGGCGTCCCGCCTGCCGTTTGTAGCGCAGGCGTCCCGCCTGCATCCTTGTGGCATGACTGTTCCGCCATCGCCGCCGCGGAAGCTATCCTCGTCCAGCGCCGGCGCGCCACAGAGAACCCCTTTTGGGATTTGGTGCCTTACCTCAAATTCAAGATTGCGGAAGCGGAGACGAAAATGAATCCTGAATTGGTCAACAGAGGCCGTGCGCTGGCGGAAGCCCTCCGCCAGATTGACTGGGACGTGAATGGCCAGAGAGTCCGCGAGACGCTCAAAGGCTTGGCCACGACCCAGGGCCTTACGACGGCCCAAGTGGACGAAGGCGTGGCCTTTCTTCTTTCCGCCTACCAAGGGGCCAAGGACCAGGACAAACGTGAGCGTTGCCGCAGGGCGCTCATGGATCTGTGCCAGACTCGCGACTCAGGGAAGACTGAGCAATTGTTGGAGTTGCTGCGCAGCACATACATCGCTCATTACGCGCTTGAGCTTCAAAACGCGGAAGAGAAGGCCGCCCAGAAAGCGGCCTCGGCTGTGTAAAGGAGAATTGCAATGGAGAAACCACCGGTTCGCATTGTAGCCCTTACGTACCACTGCCTAAACGGCGTGCGGGTTACGCTCGGGGACAAGGCCGGAAATGTCATGGATAAGCGCGCCGTCAGCATCAACGGCGACGCGGAGGCCAGGCTTTCCTCTTTGTCAGCGCAGCAGCAGCGCCGCTCAATCCTGGAGCGCGCTTTGACCGTAATGAAGTGCCCCGATTACTGCCGCGAATTGCGCCCCAGGCACGCGCATGAGAAGGGAGAGTTCAAAAAGAAGATCGGAGAACTGTTGTCTAACCCTCATGCGCTCCTACGCGGGGATATGCTGGTTTTGGAGAGAAGCAAGGAGGAGAAGGGAGAGTCAGTCAGATTCGACTCCCCTATGCGGTGCAGCGGCCTTTTTGCCACGCGCGTTCGCAGTGGCCGCGCACGCCTCGCCGACACCATGATGCACGTGGACAGCACCAAACGCTTTCTGGGCGAAGCAGAAGCGAAGGAGGAATCAACGCTTTACAAGACCGACGATTCTGTGGAGACGTTCTTCGCCAACGCCATGCTGGACATCTTCGAACTCGGTTGGAACGTGCAGGCTCAGAAGCGCTACGAAGGTTACAACCACGAAGCAGCCAAGACCGCCGTGAAGGGCTTCGTCTTCGGCGTGGCTGAGTTCCAGCTTGGCAGCCGCAAGGCCACCAACGGCATGCAGGATGAGCCGTTCCTGTCGTTGATTGAAGTTTCGGACAGCGCCCAATTCTTCGGGCCGACGTTGGCCCTGCAAGCCCTGGTCTCATCGGAGACACAGGCGGGGCGCGTCGTCTATCGCGTTGAGCCGGAAGTCCTCAAGTCGCTGCTCAAAGGCCGAACCACAGCCGCCAACGTTCTTGTGGGCCAGCCCGTCATCCACCGGCTGGTTGTGGCCGTGCGCAACCGGCACGCGCTGGCTGAGGGCAACTGGGATGCGGTCGAGTCCGCCGTAAAGGCCTACCCTTCCGCCGTGTTGGTTGAAGGATCGTGTGTCAACGCCGTCATTGGGGCGGACCAGAAGCAGGTCGAGGCCAATCTTGAGGCTTGGGTCCCATGATTGCTTTTGTGCTCCCCCTCCCCTTGCGGGAGAGGGTAGGGGGAGGGCCAAGTCTGTGGGCTGGAAGGCCCGAATGGGCCGTCGCGTTAGAAGCCGGGGCCGGCAGGCCCCGGTAAAACGCGCGTGCAAAGAACTGAGCCCTGTGAAGGGCGTCCGTGACTTCGGAAACTACGGGCGCCCTTAACAGGGCTTGTAGCTTCTCTGCGGGGTGCCTGCCAGGGCCTCTCGGCCCTGGCTATTGACGCGACGCCCTTAACAGGGCTGTAAGGCCCGCAGACTCGGTCGTGCCCCCGGATGGGGTGAGAGGATGGCCTTTTAGGGACGAATCATGATTGCCGCATGCGACCTCCATTTCGTCACTTCGGCGTTCTCGCCGGATGAGAACGACAACTGGAACTACCGCCAGTCCGTTCCCGGCCCGTCGCCTTCCGCGCTGCTCTCACTGCTGGGCTGCGCCTTGGACTTGTCGCCCGCTCAGACCCTTGAGCGGCTTGGCTCTGTCCGGGCGGGCGCGGCGCTCGTCCGGTTCAGCGGGATGATCCGCGCGGGCGAGCAGGCCGTCATGCTGAAAGAGGCGAAGAATCCCAAGCCGTGGGAATCGCCCGACATTCAGCCCACGCTCTCCTGCACGGAAACGCACTTTGCGCCAACGTACCGGGTTGTGATTGAGACACCGGACGAGGATGCCGCCCGCATCGTTCGCGCGCTCCTGCGGCCGGCGCATCCGCTATGCGCGGGGAGGCGTGAGAACGGCTGCTGTGGCGCGGAATACGTTGGCGAGGGCTTTGCGCGGGCAACCAGCCGCGCTCTGCCTGCCTGTTCGTTCGCCGGGGCAGCGTGGGGCGAGCATGTCCTGACGCGACGCTGCCGCCTGTGGGACGACACGCGCAAACCTGTGCACGTCGTTGTCGCTTCCTGGGCTTTGCGGCCGACTTGTGTGGACAGGGATGTTGAGGGCTGGCAGGACGGCGCGGGTCGTTTCATACCCATATTGGTGCCCGCGCCACCATCGGGCGGTTGCGAGCGGTGAGGTGGTGCGGGTCGCCGGGGGGATCGCTCGCATAATTTAAGCTCTTTGAGGAGAATAAGTTGCGCATTCACGCTGTGGAAAGGGGCCTTGGTTCTGAGCCTGAAAGGGGGATCGCTCGAAACAGGCTGGCTAAGTCGTTGATGGCAAAGGGCTTTGGAAGCCGGCAGTAGAGGTGTGTAATTCCCGGAGACGGGGTTGAAAGTGAAACACTCCGAACCGCCGCCGCCGCGTTACGCATTGTAGAGGTGTGTAATTCCCGGAGACGGGGTTGAAAGAGCTTGAAGGCTGGCGGTAACGGCACACAGAAGCAAGTAGAGGTGTGTAATTCCCGGAGACGGGGTTGAAAGAGCCACACCGCGGGATGGCGCGGTTCCACCGGATCGAGTAGAGGTGTGTAATTCCCGGAGACGGGGTTGAAAGAAGGAATGCTTCAAGGAATGCTTCAGGCAATGCTTCGTAGAGGTGTGTAATTCCCGGAGACGGGGTTGAAAGGATCCCGGCCGGGTTGCAGTTGGCGGAGCTGCAGTTGCGTAGAGGTGTGTAATTCCCGGAGACGGGGTTGAAAGTGTTTCGGGCACGGTTGGATGCCGCGCGATGTTTTCGGTAGAGGTGTGTAATTCCCGGAGACGGGGTTGAAAGAACGTCCGAAATTCCCAGAGTTAGCACCGCAGTATTACGTAGAGGTGTGTAATTCCCGGAGACGGGGTTGAAAGACGCGGGAGCAGGTGGACGCGCTTGACCGGGCACTGTAGAGGTGTGTAATTCCCGGAGACGGGGTTGAAAGCCCGGTGTTGTAGTTCGCTGTTGTTGGTTATTCTTGCCGTAGAGGTGTGTAATTCCCGGAGACGGGGTTGAAAGAATCGTGAAATGCGTTGCGAAGGATGGGCAGAGCTACAGTAGAGGTGTGTAATTCCCGGAGACGGGGTTGAAAGAGCCAAGCCCCGACATCGTTGCCCACCTTGTCAATGGTAGAGGTGTGTAATTCCCGGAGACGGGGTTGAAAGTTCAGCGGGTGTGCGCTGACTCGACGGCCGCGTGACGTAGAGGTGTGTAATTCCCGGAGACGGGGTTGAAAGCAGAAGAAAACGAACGCCACGGTTGCCAAGGACACCGTAGAGGTGTGTAATTCCCGGAGACGGGGTTGAAAGCGGTTACGGCCCTTCAACACGATCAGCGTCTTGTTGGTAGAGGTGTGTAATTCCCGGAGACGGGGTTGAAAGCTCAGTGGCACGGTGGCCTTGATGGCGCGCACAAGGTAGAGGTGTGTAATTCCCGGAGACGGGGTTGAAAGCCCGCCGTCACAGCGGGAACAGGTCATCGCTATGCTGTAGAGGTGTGTAATTCCCGGAGACGGGGTTGAAAGGGTACATGCTGGAACCTAACGGCTTCTGGGGCGCTCGTAGAGGTGTGTAATTCCCGGAGACGGGGTTGAAAGTTACCTAGCTGTAAAGCACAAAGGTCTCCGTCCGCTCTGTAGAGGTGTGTAATTCCCGGAGACGGGGTTGAAAGAGCAACTTCAGGCCGGCTGTCAATGGCGCAATCAAGTCGTAGAGGTGTGTAATTCCCGGAGACGGGGTTGAAAGCCAGACGCACGTGGAAAGAAGAGGGGACCATAACTCTGTAGAGGTGTGTAATTCCCGGAGACGGGGTTGAAAGCAACGGTCGAAGGGAAGATAAGCGTGGGGTTGCAGTGGTAGAGGTGTGTAATTCCCGGAGACGGGGTTGAAAGAGGTCGCCCGCCGTGGTGCGCATGTGCGAGAAATCAAGTAGAGGTGTGTAATTCCCGGAGACGGGGTTGAAAGCTCGCTCCAACCGTTGGCACGGCGAACATAGTCGTAACGTAGAGGTGTGTAATTCCCGGAGACGGGGTTGAAAGACGACCGCTTTCTCCGCTTCTGGCAAGGACATGTGGTAGAGGTGTGTAATTCCCGGAGACGGGGTTGAAAGGGAGGCGGTGGTGCAAAAGCTGCGTATCGTTTCGCCGTAGAGGTGTGTAATTCCCGGAGACGGGGTTGAAAGTGCTGCTGGCGCTGAAACTCTGCCTTGCCAGGAGGGCCGTAGAGGTGGGTAATTCCCGGAGACGGGGTTGAAAGCCGGTCACGTTGCCCGTGAGTGTCGTCACCGTAGGAGGTAGAGGTGGGTAATTCCCGGAGACGGGGTTGAAAGTGCGGAAGATTTCCCGTGGTCGTCGTGACCCAGGTCGTAGAGGTGTGTAATTCCCGGAGACGGGGTTGAAAGAGTTCTCGGACCCACTGTGAGAGGAGCGCGTTCCGGTAGAGGTGTGTAATTCCCGGAGACGGGGTTGAAAGGCCACGTTGTTGGATGTGGGCTGCTCTAACTCCTCGTAGAGGTTTGTAATTCCCGGAGACGGGGTTGAAATTGATCCTCCGCGATCTGCAGGATGTACCGGCGTTGCCGTAGAGGTGTGTAATTCCCGGAGACGGGGTTGAAAGTACATCCTGAACATCACGGGAACGAAGATAACCGCCCTAGATGTGGGTAATTCCCGGAGACGGGGTTGAAACAAGGCGGTTGGTCTGCGGTGGGCCAGCGTTGGCGAGAAAATCCGGCGTGAACAGGTGAAGAGCTGTGCGGGTGAAGTTGCGCCTCTGCCCCCGCCGCGTTACCATAGTGCCATGACCCCTGAGAAGCCCGATTCTCAGTTGGAGGCTGCGGTTGCCAGCGCTGCCCGCTGGCCCGCGCTCAATCCTCCGCTGCCGCGGGAGAAAATGCCGCGCCACGTCGCCATCATCATGGACGGCAACGGGCGCTGGGCCAGGCAGCGCGGGCTGCTGCGCGTCAAAGGCCACCTGGCGGGCGCGGAAACGGTGCGCGCCATTACGCGCTACGCCGGGCAGATCCACCTGCAGGCGCTGACCTTGTTCGCTTTCAGCACCGAGAACTGGAAGCGCCCCAGGGCGGAAATCCGCTTCCTTTTCGGGCTGCTCAGAAAGCACCTCGTCAGGGAACGCGCGGAGTTGCTGGCCAACGGCGTGCGCCTGCGGGCCATCGGCGACACGCGCGCCTTGCCTGAGCAGGTGCAAGCGGAGCTGCAACGCACCATCGCGCTCACCGCCGCCAACAGCGGCTTGAACGTTTGCCTGGCGCTCAACTATGGGGCGCAGGACGAAATCCTGAACGCCGTGCGCGAAGTGGCCGCGCGCGTGGCCGCGGGCGAGATACGCCAGGAGGACATCACCTCCGAGTTGCTGGAGCGCCACCTCTTCACCGCGGGCCTGCCGCCGGTGGACCTGCTGATCCGGACCGCCGGCGAGCGCCGCTTGAGCAATTTTCTGCTGTGGCAGGCCTGCGGCGCGGAATTCTACGTGACGCCCCAGTGCTGGCCCGACTTCAGGCGGCGCGACCTGGACGCGGCCATACTGGAATACGGCCGGCGGCGAAAGGGGTGAGCTATGAAACCGCAGATGAACGCAGATGAACGCAGGTTTTATTTTCCATTCTTTATCTGTGTTAATCTGCGTTCATCTGCGGTTTCAGAGGGTTGTTTTTCATGCTGAAGCAGCGGGTTCTGGCGGCGGCCGTCCTGACGCTGGCCTTGGCCGGCGCGATGTGGGTGGACCTGGAGCGCCTCCAGGACAGCGCGCTGCTCCATGCCGTTTTCGTCGTCGGAGCTTATTTCAGCTTCCGCGAGTTCTGGGCTTTGTGCCGGGCCACCGGGCACCAGACGTTCTCCATCTGGGGGACGCTGAGCGGCTGTGGGTTGGTGGCGGTGCATTACTGGGCCATGCGCTTGAGCGTGCACTCCCGCGGCCCCGCCGACCTGCTGCTGGCGTCCGACCTGTTGTGGGGCGCGCTGGCGCTGGCCATCCTGGGCGCGTTTATCCTGACGGCCAGGCGCCGGCAGTTCGCGGCCTCGCTGGGCGGAGTAGCGGTGACCTGCCTGGGATTGCTGTACATCTACTTCCTGCCGTCGTTCTTGCTGAAGCTGCGGCATATCGGAGAGAACGGCATGCTGGGCGGGCCGAACTGGAACCGTTTCGGGAATCACATGGTCGTGGCCACGGTGGTGCTGGCCAAGGGCTGCGACGTGTGGGCCTATCTGGTGGGCCGCTGGGTGGGACGCCACAAGGCGTTCCCGGCGTTGTCGCCGGGAAAGACGATTGAGGGCGTGATAGCGGGACTGGCCGGGAGCGTGCTAATGGCGCTCTTCCTGAACTGGGGCCCGATTGGGGTCCTCTCGAAATTCAGCGTGCCGAAGGCCTGCGTGATCGGCTTCTGCGTCGGGCTGGCGGGGATCATGGGCGATCTGTCGGAAAGCCTGCTGAAGCGCAGCGCGGGCGCCAAGGACGCCGGGAACACCGTGCCCGGCTACGGCGGCATGATGGACGTGGTGGACAGCCTGATGGTCGCGGGTCCCGTTGCCTATTTTCTGATTCCGGCTATGCTATAGAGAGGAGTGCATAAGCGGACTTGTGGTGCAGGCATCTTGCCTGCACTGGCAGGGCGGGGCAGGGCGGGGATTGAGGCGTCAAGAGGGGTGCAGGCATCTTGCCTGCACTAATGGAGCAGCGTGCGCAAAACGATAGAAATCGAGGACCGGGAAACCGCGCGCACCTTGCTGGGCGCGGGGGATTGCCACCTGCGGCGCGTCAGAGACGCTCTGGGTGTGGCGGTCGTGGCGCGGGGCGAGCAACTGCATCTGGAGGGCAGCCAGGCCGCGGTCGAGAAGTGCGCGCGCGCCTTCCTGGGCCTGCTGCGGGTCATCCACAAGAACCAGGGCCTGGAGGAAAGCGACGTGGAGCGCATTCTGGACGCTCTGCGAACGGAAGAAGACGAGGCGGACCTCAGCGAAAGGCCTCATCATAAAGGCCGCCCTCTGGCCGGGCGCGTGGAACCGCAGACGCAGGGACAGCAGCACTACATGGACGCCATGAAGCAGCACGACCTGGTCTTCGCCATCGGCCCGGCAGGCACGGGCAAGACCTACCTAGCGGTGGCGCGCGCCGTGGAAGCGCTGTGCGAATACCAGGTCAACCGCATCGTCCTGGTACGGCCCGCGGTGGAAGCCGGAGAGCGGCTGGGGTTCCTGCCCGGCGACATGGTGGAGAAGGTCAACCCGTACTTGAGGCCGCTGCACGACGCGCTGCACGATATGCTCAGCCCCAACCAGATCGCGCGCTACACCGAGCGGGGCTTGATCGAAGTGGCGCCCCTGGCCTTCATGCGCGGCCGCACCTTGAATCACGCCTTCGTCATTCTGGACGAAGCCCAGAACACCACGCCCAAGCAGATGAAGATGTTCCTGACGCGCCTGGGGCGCGACGCGCGCACGGTGGTCACCGGCGACGTGACCCAGGTGGACCTGCCGGAAGGCGACGTCTCCGGCCTGGCGCACGCCTGGCGGATTCTGCACGGAGTGGACGGCGTGGCCTTCGTGGCGCTGGACAAGCGCGACATCGTGCGCCATCCCCTGGTGGAACGCATCGTCAACGCTTATGACGCCAGCGAAGGGCAGGACAAGCCATGAGCTTGCCGTCCACTTCCCGGGCCAGCCGCTCCGGCTCAATGACCACGCCCGCCAAGAAGCCCCGTGTCGGCGCTTTCCCCGAGGAAGGCATCGGTCCGCTGGGCCTGCTCTTCGTGCTGTTCCTGGTTGCCGCCACGGTGGGCGTCCTCGACTACGGCGTGCTGCCGCCGGCTTATGCCGAACGCGCCAAAGCGCCGCAGAACATTTACGCGCGGCTGGACTTCCGGTACGGCGACCCGGACGAGCTGAACCGCCAGCGCGATGCCGCCGCTGAAAAAGCGCCCCGGGTCTACCGGGAAGACCCCGCCTGGACCGACAGCGTGCTGCGCGACCTCACGGAGTTGATCGGTATCGCTGAGGCCGCCACCAGCGCCGGCGATGCCCGGGAACGCGCCCGCAGGTATCCGTACGACACGGCGCTGGTGGACGAGCTTTTCAAGTACAACCAGGAGATGGGCCCGCTGCGGAATCCCTTGCGCACGGTCCTGCTGGGACGCATCCGCGCTTCGTTGCAGATCATCGCCAGGAACGGCATCCTCACCCAGGAGCACTATGACTTCGAACGGAACAAGCGCGGGGAAAGGCGGGAGATAATCCGCCTGCGGCCGGGCAGCGCCCGCAAGGGCGAAACGGCCGAGCCTACAGTGCCGGTGGAACTGCTGCGCAGCGTGGGCACGGCGGAGGAAGAATTGCAGCGCGGCAGTTGGCGGGAAAACGTGCCCGAAGGATTGAAGAATGAGCTTTACCGCCACCTGCACACGCGCTTGGCCAACAACCTCAACCTGGATGAGAAGCAGACTGCCGCCGAGCAGGAACGGGCGCGGGAGGAGGTCGGCCGCGGCGACGTGCAGGTGAAAAGAGGCAGCCTGATACTGAGCCGGGACCGCGAGGTCTCCAAAGCCGACTTGGAACGCCTGCACGCAGAATACCGCGCGTACAAGAAGAGCCTGCCGCTGGAGACCCGCCTGAAGCACTGGATGGCGTTGGGCACGCTGGCTCTCGCGGCGCTGGCCGCTTTCCTTTTTGTCGCCTCGCGCAGCCAGCCGGAGCTCCTGCGCCGGCGGCGTCCACTGGTCATGCTGGGCCTGCTGACCCTGGCCGTGCTGGCGGTGGCCAGGGGGGCGCTGCTGTCCGGGATGAGCCTGGCGCTGGCGCCTTTCATCATCGCCGGTCTGGTGGCCTCCTTGACCTTTGGCCAAACGGTGGCCCTGCTGACGCTGCTGGCGCTGGGCGTGCTGACCACCTACGCCGGCGTGCGCTGGGAGGCTGTGGAGACCTTGGGAGGCATCCCGGCGGTCAGCCTGGCGCTCGTGGCCGGAGGCATTGCCGCGGCGCTGCCCCCTGAGCGGCTCCAGGATCGCTGGGACCTGCTGAAATACGGCGCGGTGGGCGGCCTGGTGCAAGGGCTCCTGGTGTTGGGTTTGAGTCTCCTGGGGGACGGCCTGGCCGCTCAGAACGTCACTGAGAATCTGGCCAACGGCGGCGCGGAGCGTGCCGCGGCGTTATTGCAGGCCCAACTGCCCACGCTGGCCCAGGCCCTGCTGGCCCTGGCGAACGGTCCGCTCTGCGGCCTGCTGGTGCTCGGGGCGCTGCCGCTGATCGAGTCGCTGTTCGGCATACTGACGAACATCCGGCTGTTCGAACTGGCGGACATGAATCAGCCGGCCCTGAAACGGATTCAACTCGAAGCCCCGGGCACTTTCGCGCACACGCTGCAAGTACGCTTTCTGGCGGAGCCCGCGGCCGCGGCCATCGGCGCCAACACGCGGCTGGTCAGCGCCGGCTGCCTGTACCACGATCTGGGCAAGGTGCTCAAGCCGGAGTACTTCATCGAGAACCAAATGGACGCCGCCGAACGGCACCAGCGCCTGCGGCCCTCGGTCAGCGCCCTGCTCATCACCGCCCATGTGAAGGACGGCATAGACCTGGCCCGCGAATACGGCCTGCCGCAGCAGATCATTGACTTCATCCCGGAACATCACGGCACCACGCTGGTCAGTTACTTCTATCACTCGGCCATGAAGAATGCCGAAGCCGAGGGCACGCCCGGTTCCGGCAGCCGGACGGTGCAGGAATCGTTCTTCCGCTATCCCGGACCTAAACCGCGCAGCCGCGAGACCGCCATACTCATGCTGGCCGACACGGTTGAGGCGGCGTCACGGACGCTGAGCAACCCGAACGCGGCACGGTTGGCCAGCTTCACCCACGAGCTGGTAATGGAAAAGGTCCTGGACGGCCAACTGGACGAGTGCGGGCTGACTTTCAGGGAGCTGGCGCTGATTGAAGAGGCCTTCCTGCGTGTCGAGGTTACGCGCTTCCACGCGCGCATCCGCTATCCCGGCCAGCCTGGAGAAGACAGCGTCCTCCCGCCGCAAGCGAAAACGACGATTGTCGAGCCGGTTCCTGTTCCCGGCGCCCGGCCGAGCGGCGCGCAAGATTACGCCCCAGGCAAGACGGCATCCGGAACAGCGCTGCCGGAGAGTCAAAGGCGCGACCTGCATGGCTGACAAGCGTAGCGCAGGCGTAGGACAGGAGTCCCGCCTGTCCCGGATCCCGACACGTCGGGAGAAGCCTGTCCTACTGGTAACAGTCAAGCGCGCGGCGCACGCCCCAACAGCGCCCAGCGCGCGCACACTCACCCAGCTCTTTTCGCGAGCGCTGGAAGTCAGGCCCGAGCCATGTGGCCAGCAGGGGCGTGGAAAGCGGCGCCAAGGTGCCGCACTCCAAGAGCGCTGGGCTGTGGACGTCCACATCGTCAC
>Ga0187861_10002947_pt1 | contig 15514 bp, 8 predicted proteins | sample June2016WEW_10_1_3_FD_132986 | JGI IMG/M metagenome (GOLD analysis project Ga0187861, IMG submission 132986) | Peatland microbial communities from SPRUCE experiment site at the Marcell Experimental Forest, Minnesota, USA - June2016WEW_10_100 | ecosystem: Environmental > Terrestrial > Soil >...
CCATAGTTTGCGATGTAAATCTTGTTGGTGACCGGGTTGACCGCCACGGCCCTGGGATTTGTCCCAACGGGGACGGTGGCCGCCACATTCTCAGCGCGTGCCACTTGCGCCGCCAGGAACCAGCAGGCCAGCGCTGCCAGGAGGGTGCCTGACCGTATCTGCGCAGCCCAGAGCGTACCGCGGGCGTCCCGCCCGCCTTCGTCCTGGAGCTGTCCCCGCGGGCCACTGGCGGGCGGGACGCCCGCGGTACATTTACTGTCATGCACCGCTTCCAGGAGACAGGCCGGGCCTTTTCTTCCGCTGTGGCTCCGCGCGCTTGTCATTTTCGCCCCCTCCTTAAGATGCCCTCTCCGCGCCTTATGTACCGCTTGGGACGTCTGCAACCTTGGGCCTCAGACCGCTCGCTGGCGGTCATTCGTGATCTAGTCAGGGATTAGTGTACTTGCCAGGGGCATGAGGTCAACACATTTCCAAAAAACATGCCGGGATGCTATAGAAAAAGAAGGGACAGACCATCCCAACGGCGGGGGCTGCCCCCGCGCCGTGGGCCTCATCCCCTCTTCCCCCCTCGCCGCCGCTCCCTCACGGTCGCGGCTCGGACTGAACGGCTACGAAAATCACTCGATCTTCACCACCCGAAAATCCCTGGCCCGCACAGGCACCAGCAGTACCGCGCCCTGCAGTTTGGGTTCGAGTTCCCCGGCCTGGCGGGCCTTGGTAACCGCAGGGTCCTCTAACGCCAGGTCTTCCTTGGCCAGTTCCTCCAATTGGTCGTGCTTCTTCTCGCCGGCCAGCGTCTCATTGGCCTTGGTGGACGATTCGGCCAGCAGTTTCTCCCGCGCCTTCGGACTCAACTCCGCAGCCGAGAAGTCCGCGCCGGGCGGCGGGCTGAACGACCCGTCCAGGGACTGGGCCGCGGGTTGCGCGCGCAAGCCCAGGCCTTGCAGGTTCAGTTTGATCTTGAGCACGCGGTCCTGTTTGCCGCGGTTGCTGGCGATGAGCAGGATTTTGCCGGGCTGGCGATAGAAGGACACCAAGGGGCGCAATCCAGAGGATTGCGCTACACTGGCGCCGCCCTGGTCCTCGCACTCCAGATACGCCGCGTTGTCCCAATACGGATGGAACGTGGCCTTGGGGTCTCCCCCGCCCCACCCCAGGACGTCTTTCCAATACTGCTTGTAGACCTGCGCGCCCTGCCCCTCGTAGACCGTGGCCGTCTCGTAGTGCGCGAACTGGCTTTGGGCCTGCCGGGCCATGCGCCACTGCCAGCGCGGGTACTGGCTGCGCGCCTTGTCCTCAAAGCCGCCCTCGGCCACGAAGGGCATGTAGAACGACGAGACGCCCCAGAGCCGCCCGTTCTGCACGACCTCGAACTGCGTCTGCGAGGTGCTGTCAATCCAATCGTTGCCGCGCAAGCTGACGATGGGCCGGTTCTCGCCGTCCAGATAGGAATCGCAGAAGACCACGCCGGGGTACTGGAATGAGTACGTCAGGTGCGCGATGAGCAGCGGGTCCTTGCCGTTGGCCGTGAAGAGATTGCGCCAGCGTTTCATCAGTTCGCGGAACTGGAAGTTGGTCACGCCGGGCTGGATCGAGCCGTCCGGGAGGCGCACGGCCTGGCCGGCCTCGACGTTCCGCGTGGGATGCTCATAGCATTCGTCGAGATAAACCGCGTCCCAGATGTCGCGCTTCAGCCATTCGTTCATCTCCCAGCAGAGGTAGTTGACGAAGGACGGCGTCAGCGCGCACTCGGAGCTTTCGGGGCAGCGCCATTCCCAGTTGTCGTAGGCGCCCGCGCGGCAACTGAACCAGGCCTTGGAGAGATACATTGTACGGCAGCCTCTGGCCCGGCTGGCTTTCATCAGCGGGACGCAGCTCTCCGCGTAGGCCCAGCTCGGCCCCTCCTGCGGCTTGGCCGGGTCGGCTGCCGGAAAGACGCACATGTCGCCCGCCTTGGGGTTCTGCGCCCAGGGGAAGAAGGCGTCGTAGATGTCGCAGGCGCGCGCATCCTGCTCCGGCGCCACGCGGTTGAAGAGGCGGTACTTCTCCGGGAACGGACGGGCTGGGTGCGGGAGAATGGCGAAGACGATGGGCCGGCGGGACGCCGGCGCTCCCAGTTGGTATTCGCCGGGTTCGGCAACCAAGTTAAGGACCAGTGACACGACTGCGCCCGAGCGTACCACTTCGATTGCGCCCGTGGTTTTGGATTGCTGCCAGCCCGCGGCGTTGTCGCAGAACCACCACAAGCCGCGGTTCATGTCGTTGAGGTCCACGTGGGTGTAGAAACCGTAGGCCGCGGTCTTTGCCCGGCGCGGCGCCCAGAACTGCTCCCAGCTCAGCTTCGGGTCCTTTTTTCGTTCGGCCTGGTATTCCTGCCAGGTCTGCCACGACGCTGGATCAGTGCGTGAGGAGAGCACGACGCCATCTTCCTTGCCCACGACTCCCGTGGAGACGCCCCGCGCGCCCACGGGATAGCACAAGTAGCGCGTGGCGTACTCGGCCTTGAGCGGGATGACGCAGGACAGGCGCGCCAAGCGACCCTTGGGCGTCAAGTTCAACTTGTAGCGCACCATCCCGTCGTATTCCGCTGTCCAGCTCGTATGCACGTCGCAGCTTTGGCCTGTGAAATCGGCCCCCGAGAACGCCTTGGTTTCATACACGCCTTGCAAATCTGCGCCCGTGCCCGCCAGCGGCTTGCCGTCCTCAAGGAACTGGACCGGTCCGGCAAGGATGTTCACTCCGTCGGCATAGATCTCCAGCGGCAGACCGTTGCCCCCTAGCGTGTAGCGGGTCATGCGGGTTTCGAGTTTTTCGCCATCGAATTTGATGGGCGTCCACGGCGGCGGGACTTTGTCCAGAATCCCGCCCTGGTAGTTCCGCCACGGCTCTTCCTCGTAGTTCCAGTCGCGCGTGCCGGAGATGCACGCTTGGCCCGCGGCGTCCTTGGCCTGAAACCGGAATTGGTAACGGCCATAAGCAAGCTGTTTTTCCTCGCTGAGCAGCAAGGAGAATCTGCCGCCGTCCAGCGTCTTGCTCTCAACCGGCCCGCAGACCAGCTTGCCGTTCTGGTTGAGGTCGTGCAGCGCAACGGTGCAGGTGGCGGCCGATTGTCCTTCAGGCAGCAGCGGCGTCAGGGAGAACTCCAGCTTCTGCAAGGACCATTTGAATGAGAACTGGTCGTTGTAGAGCTTGATCGCTTCCAGCTTGCCCATCCAGCGCTGCAGCGCCTGGGCGACTTCGTCCTCAGCCAACGGCGCGCGGTAGCCGACGATCTCGTCTATCTCGATGCGTGGCGCTTCGCGGCGCGTGGCCCAGACTTTCTCGCTCACGCCAAACTCGACGTAAGCCGGCTCCAAGGCCGCGGATTCGGCGGCGTTCGCGCGCCAAGCCTGTCCGCCGGGCTGGCCGTTGATGTAAAGCTGCGCGTGGGCGGGGTCTTTGCTAGTCCACACGGCGGCCAAGTGCAGCCAGTGCCCAGGGTCCACGGGGACACGCTGGCGTTCGAGATTGAAAGCGCGCGGCAACAGGAGCTTCAGGAAGGGCTTGAGCGTGCCGTCGCGCTTGTCTTTCCCGTACGCGCGCGCGACCGTCAGGTCCTTCTGCAAAGGGGGCGTGTGATGCCAGTAACCGGTCATGTCATCCCAGTTGACAGGGCGGAGCCAGAATTCGAGCGCGCCGTCGGAGGTGTTCAGGCCCTTGAGCGGCACGCGCGCGAAACCTATCTCCGGGTCCATGACCCAGCCCTTGCCGCGAATGCCTGGGACGCACAGGCTGTCCAGTTTTTCGGCGGCGACAGGGACAGCGATTTCGCCCGCTCCGGCCGTGTCGAGGTCCAGCTTCAGCCCGTTGTCGAGCGAGGCGTGGAAAACCGTGCTGTCGTTGCGGAAGAACGGCCGGTTGAACTGCAACGGGCGGGCGAGCTGCGCGTCGCGCCAAGGCAGCGCGGGCCGTTCGTAGTAACCGCGTTCGGCCGAAGAGACGCGGACCTCATCCAACAAGCCCTTGAAGCCCTGGCCGCCCGCCGCGCTGTTGCCCAGAACAATCTCGACTTCCCCCGTGCCCAGAAAACTGTAGGTATTGAAACGCTCGCTCAACTGCCAGGCCACGTCGAAGCCGTTGACTTTCAGCCGCGCGTCCCAAGGTTCGCCGCCTCCCGGACAGGGGTGGGACTTGCTGTACACGACCACGTGGAACCACTCATTGGGCCTGACCGGATCGGGCGAGACAATCTCCGCCTTCTGTGCAAGAACGATCCGCAGCGCCTCGGGCGTGACGTGCTTCGCGCTGGGGATGCCGTGCGGCTTCGCCAGCCGCAGTTCCAGCCTGCCGTCGGGACGCAGCAGCAGGCGCGACTCATCTCGGGCCACCGACCAGAGGCAGGCTTCCTGCGCCGGTAAGGCGTCCACCTTGAACCAGCCCTCGATGGAGGCCACCGGGCCGGCCCTGCAAACCAAGGCCCCTGTGCCGTCGCACGCCAAGCCGCTGCCGAAGCGGCCGTCGGGAACGATCTTCAGGCCGGCTCGCAACTCGACGTTGCGGCGCGCGTCACTGTAGTCCAGGAGCATGCCTGGCGGGACGTTCTTCTCGTCCACGGGCGGGAGTTGCTTGAGACTAGGCCCTTCGGCGGGCATTTCGCTCGCGCCGGCGGTGCGCGGGCCGCGGCCGGTTTCCTCGGGCACTTCACTGATCGAAAGTGAAGAGTCCTCGGCCTTCTCCCGCCTGACGGACGCAGAGAGCTGCTTGTGGGCGGTGGGCGTCGCCGGACCAAAGTGCAGCAGCAGCCGGGTGTCCTTATCGCTTTCGTATTCTTCCCACCAGGTTTCCCCGTAGCGATAGCGCGGCGGCTGGTTGGCGGCGTGCGCGCTCACGGCCAGCCCCAGGGCCAGGAGCAAGAACCATTGCGACCTCAAAGATTGGATTTTCAAAACCTATCTCCGCCCTGCAATTGGTGGGCGTGTGGAAGTGTGGCGGGCCGTTCCACCGCAGCGGTCAGCCTTGCGCTAACGACAACAGAATTGAAAATTGAAAATCGAAAATTGCAAATTAAAAATTCAGATTGCGCGCGTTGGGGGTCAATCTTCAATTCTGTTTGTCTCAGGCGGCGGCGGAAGGGTGCTCGTCGCGGGGACAGGTCCTGCAAGAGCGGGATGTCAGCATTTAGACTCGAGCCAGGAATGCACTGGCGGCTTGCCTCTAAAGCTACTGCCAAGTTATTGACAGGAGCATGATCAAGAGAAAGGTAAGAACATAGAAGACAAACAGTTGCCGATGTCAAGTTTTGAACTAGCATCCATGCGGACCTCGTGCGTTTATACTCAAACATGCCATTCCAGGGCCGCACGGGGATGAGCGCTGCAAGAACAGCAGGTTATACATCATATTCGGCGCCAAGGACTTATCGGAAAACACGGGACTGAGCGCGGCTGGGCAACCTTGGGCGGCTCATTTGGCACGTGCCGTGCGAGTTAGGTTAAGTTGTGGGTGAGCAGGTTAGCGCCGCGCAGGCCGCCCTCCATGGGATTCTGGACCGCTGGAACGGGTGTGCCTGCATTTTGTCAGTAAAGGCAAAACGTGAGGACGATGTGACCGATCCTCTACACCAGTGCAGAAGAACTACTATGCCCTGGTCGGGACTGTTTAAGTACAGTTAGGAAAATGCCGATTCCTTTCAATGGCGCGATTGAAAGGAGTCGACAGGCTTGGCGCACCTGGCGGCAACGCCGCACTTCTTCGCTCTCCTGGTCCTGCATGTGCTTCTCTGGCATGTCAGTCTCTCCTTCTGATGTCCTCGCCCAACGCGGCCTTGGGGATGCTCTCCGGTGACACGACCAGCGGTGTCCGCACGCCAAAGGCCACTTGGAACCCCACCAGTTTCGCCTGTGTCTCCTCGCTTACCAAATGAGCGCGGTTCCACGACAACAGATAGTCTACACGATACACCGTGGCAAAAGCCAGATGAAGTGCGTCAACTTCTTTCGTCACGGCACTACGTGCGCGGAAAGCAGCTTGTCTCGAATATCCAGAACGGCAGGGAGATAGGGCAGGTACGGCAATCTGCATACGTCTGCCAAGGCGCGCTCCTTGGCTGAGTAGTCGCCGCCAGCCACTTCCCTTTCTACGGCCAGCGAGGCCAGTAGTCTGAAAAATGGCCGTTCTTGTTTCCACCATTCACGGGTCGCCAGTTGTTCCTTGAGCGCCAAGGGGTCCGCACCGCGATAGTAGCGGATCGAGACGATGTTGGTGTCAACGTACACCGTGGGCTTGCTCATGCTTTCCGTTTCCCGCCCTTCCCCAGGACCGGGATCTACTTCTCGTCAAGCAGGTTGCAGCACACGTGCCGCCTCCAGGGTCAGTTCCCGCGCGCGCTGCCGTTGTGGCCTTCAGGCCTTGTGGGCGGGCTTCCCGTTGGCGGGCTTGCCGTTGCGCGCGGCTGGCCGGCGAAGAGCCGCACGTAATCCTGGCCTTAACGGATTCACCACAGAGACAGAGAGACACTGAGAAGGACAGGAACAGGACGGTTCACCATGTTTCGGCAATCCAAAATCCAAAGTCCTTTCTCTGTGCCTCTGTGTCTCTGTGGTGGATGTGGTTTGTCAGCCCAAGACGCGGCCCACCTTGTTGATGGCCCCCGCCGCCTTGGCGCAGTCCGCGGCGCTCCACCACTGGTTGACGCCCACAGAGATGGCGCGGTCCAGCAGATCGAGCGTGCGCGGGCACATGTCCGGGGAGTACGCCGGCAGAGGCTCCTGGCGGTACGGGCAGGTGAAGGGGCAGCCTTCGCGCGAGGGCGACTTGTGCTCAATGATCTGCTCCCAGTACGCCGCAATGTGCCAGTCGCGCGCGTGGGACGTGCCGCGGCAGTAACAGCCCAGGCCTTCGGCGCGCAGCGCCTCCACGATCCGCGCCGCCGCCGGCGGGTCCTTGGCGAAGAGCACGAGGTTATAGCCCACGTCGCCGTGCAGGTCGTTGCTGCGCCGCGGCTTCAGTGCGGCAGCAGCATCAAGCTTGCCCAGAATGCGCCGGTAGTTCCGGTTATAGCGCCGGGCCTGGGCAGCCGTCTTGCGCAACTGCACCAGGTTCACGGTGCCATCCAGTTCCGACATGCGGTAGTTCTCGCCCACGAAAAGCTCGCCCGGAAACCGCTCCTGCGCATAACGGTCCGGCCGCCAGCAGCCGCCGGTGTCATGCTGGTTCTGGGCGCGGGCATAGAGCCGCTCGTCGCCCGTCAGCAGCATCCCGCCCTCGCCGCCGCCAGTGATCTTGAAACTGCTGATGCTGAAGCAGCCGATATCAGCGATCGTCCCCAGGAACTTGCCGTGGTAGCGCCCGCCGCAGGCCTGGGCGTTGTCCTCGATCAAGAGCAGCTTGTGCTTGCGCGCGATGCGCAGGAGAGCGTCCAGGTTGCAGCAGTGGCCCGACATGTTGACTGCCGCGATGGCCTTGGTGCGCGGCGTAATTTTGCGTTCGACGTCGCTGGGGTCCAGGGTCAGCGAATCGTCCACTTCCGCGATCACGGGCAGGGCCTTGGCAGTCACCACCGCCGTGGCCGTGGCCAGAAAAGTGTACGCGGGCACAATGACCTCGTCACCAGGCCCGATGCCGCTGGCGATGTACGCGCAGTTGAGCGCGGCAGTGCCGCAGTTGACCGCCAGCGCGTGCTTGACGCCAAAGAGCTTGCACGCATAGGCCTCCAGCGCCGCCACGCGCGAAGGGCGCGGGTTGTAGTAGCGCGCGAGGTGCGGCGCAGGCAAATCGCGCTCGCGCTCCACGAGCTTTCTTATGGCCGCCTGCGTTCTGGGGCTGTAGCCCCACAGATCGGCCAGCGCGACGAATTCGTCGGCGCCGATTTTGGGCCGGCCGCTCCCGGTGAAGCGGGGCACGGCCTTGGGCCCGCCGTGCAGCGCCAGTTCGGCCAGCGCCCCGTTTGTCTTGGTCTTTTCCGCGCTCATGTTCTCCTCCTGGATTCCGGGGACATGACCCGATTTCCGGGGGATTCCGGGGACATGACCCGATTTCCGGCTGTTTGGAAATCGGGATCGTGTCCCCGGAATCCCTCGCTGCCCCTTGCTTGCAGGCAAGATGCCTGCGCTACAATCCGTTTCCCGGTGTATTAACTAGGATGCCAGTGGACTGTCCGCAACACCATTTTGGCAGAAAGGGTCAGCACCGTGAAACAGAAATCAGCCATTGCCCGCCGCCACTTCCTGAAGCAGGGCCTTGCCGCCGCGGGTGCGGCGCTGGCCGGGCCGTACATCATACCCGCCTCAGCTCTGGGCGCAGACGGGGACGTGTCCCCCAGCGACCGGGTGACGCTGGGCGGCATCGGCATCGGCAACCGGGGCGGCTACGACCTGGGCTGCTTCCTCAATGAGAAGGACGTGCAGTTCCTGGCCATTGCCGACGTGAAAGCCGTGCGCCGCGAGGCCGTCAAGAAGATGGCCGACGACAAGAACCACAATAAGGACTGCGCCATGTATCGCGATTTCCGCGAACTGCTGGCGCGGCCCGACATTGATGCGGTTCTGATCGCCACCGGGCCGAACTGGCACTGTACGGCTGCGTGTACCGCAGCCAAGGCCGGCAAGGACGTCTACTGCGAGAAGCCCTGCACCAAGAACATCGTCCAAAGCCTGGCGCTGGCCGACACTTTCCGCCGCACCGGCCGCGTCTTCCAGGGCGGCATGCAGCGGCGCGGGCTGTCTCACTTCCAATACGCGGTCGAATTGGCCCGGCGCGGCAAGCTCGGCAAACTCCAGACTGTCTACGCCCATCCGGGCGGGATGGGAACCGGTATGAGCGGCTGGTGGGCGGGGCAGCCTGAGCCGCCCAAAGAACAGGCGGACTGGGACATGTACCTCGGGCCCGCAGCCTGGCGTCCGTACAACGCGGGGATGATGGGCAGCGCCTTCGGCTTCGAGAAGGGCGGCGGGATGGTAGGCGGCGGCGTGCTGGAATGGGGTTCTCATTGCGCGGACCTCTGCCAATGGGCCAACGATGCCGACTTGCTGGAGCCCATCGAATACAATCCGCCGGAGAAGGGCGAGGCTGTCTGCCGCTACCCCAACGGGGTCAGGCTGGTGTTCCGCGAGGGCCCCTGGCTGCCGCTGGGGTCGTGCCCGGTGCGCTTCGAGGGGGAGACGGGCTGGGTTGAGGCGGGCGACAACGGCGATATCGTCGCCAGCTCGCCTGCTCTGCTCGCGGGCAGGTGGACCAAAGTTGGCGGCTACCCGGCCAACAACCATATCCGCGATTTCCTCAACTGCGTCAAGACACGCGGGCTGCCGCGGGCCAATCATTTCGTGGCCTGCCACACCCACATTGCTTGCCACGCCACGGGCATTTCCATCTTCCTCAAGCGCAAGCTCACTTATGATCCCAAGACAACCATGTTCGTCGGTGATGATGAAGCCAACCGGCTGCGCTCGGAGGCGCTGCGCGCACCGTGGCGCTTGTGATTTTGGATTTTAGATTTTGGATTGAGCTACACACGCGGGTGCACGACCGGAGTTGTACCGCGGACGAGAGGCCCGCGTTACGCAGAAAGGGATAGACGATGTTCAAATTCAGAACGCTTGCAGTGGGCGCCGCCGGGCTTTCAGCGCTGTGTACGGTACTTCTCTCCCCCGGGGCCTGCGCGGCTGCGGATGCTTCCGCCGAGGAACGGGAACACAAGCTGATCGCGGTGCTGGAATCGAATGCGCCGCCGCAGGAGAAGGCGCTGCCCTGCAAGCAATTGGCTGTCTGGGGGACCAAGGCCGCGGTCCCGGCGCTGGCGGCGCTGCTGCCGGACGAGAACCTTACTTCCTGGGCGCGCATCGCCCTGGAAGCGATTCCCGATCCAGCCGCGGATGAAGCGCTGCGTGCGGCCATCGCCAAAGTGGACGGCAGGACTCTGGTCGGAGTGCTCAACTCCATCGGCGTGCGCCGCGATGCCAAGGCGGTTGAGGTGCTGGCGCAGAAACTGCACGACGCCGACGCTGAAGTCGCCTCCGCCGCAGCCGTGGCCTTGGGCCACATAGGCGGCGCTGAAGCCACCAAGTCCCTCGTGGCGTTCCTGGCCCCCGCGCCCACCGCGGTGCGCTCCGCCGTCGCCGAGGGCTGCATTCTGTGCGCGGAACGGTCCTTCAATGACGGCAATACCGAAGAAGCCTTGAAGTTGTATGACATGATCCGCAAGGCGGACGTGCCCAAGCAGCGCGTGCTCGAAGGGATTCGCGGCGCGATTCTGGCGCGCCAGGCCGCCGGCGTCCCGCTGTTGTTGGAACAGTTGCGGTCGCAAGACAAGGCCCTCTTCGGCATCGGCCTGCGCACCGCCCGCGAGCTGCCAGGCCCTGAGGCGACCGATGCGCTGGTGGCTGAGTTGGCCCGCCTGACGCCGGAGCGGCAAGCTATGATGGTCCTGGCCTTGGCAGACCGCGGCGACCCCAAGGCTTTGCCCGCGATCCTCGAAGCGATCAAGAGCGGCCCCAAGCCAATGGTGCTTGCCGCATTGGGTGTGATGGACCGCATCGGCAACGCCACGTGCGTGCCCGTGCTGCTGAAAATTGCGCTGGAGAACGACGACGAACTGGCCCAGGCAGCGAAAGGGGCCCTCTACAAGTTGCCGGGCCAGGACGTGGACGCGGACATCGCCACCCGTTTCGCGCAGGCCACCGGCAAGACGCGCCAGGTGCTCATTGAGCTGGTCGGCCAGCGCAGGATTGAGGCGGCGGTTGGCGCTCTCGTGCCCTGCGCCGAAGACGCCGATGCCGGAATCCGCAGCGCCGCCGTGGCTTCCATCGCTGCACTCGGCGGTGAGAAACAAGTGCCCGACCTGGTGAAAATTCTCCAGAAGACCCAGGACCCCAATGAACGCGCCGGCCTCGAAAAAGCGCTGACGGCAACCACGTCCCGTGGCGGAGCGGCGTGTACGCCGCTGCTCGTGCCGCTCACCAAGAACGGCGACGCGGCCGTGCGCACGATCGGGCTCCACGCCCTGGCTTGCGCCGGCGGACCTGAGGCGCTGGCTGCCGTCAAGGCCGCGCTCGACGACACGGATGAGACCGTCCAGCTCGAAGCCGCGCGCACGCTCTCCACCTGGCCGAACAAGTGGCCCGAGGATGCCAGCGTGATGGAACCGCTGCTGGCCTTGGCAAAAACGAGCAAGAAGGAGCAGCATCAAATCCTGGCGCTGCGCGGATATTTGCAGTATCTCCAGGGCGCCAAGAACCTCAAGGATGACGAGCGCCTCGCGAAGCTCAACGACGTTATGCCGCTGGCCAAGCGGACCGAGGAGAAGAAGCTGGTTTGCTCGGTGCTCGGCACTGTCGCTAACGCAAAGTCACTGGACTCGTTGCTGGCCTACGCTGCCGAGCCTGCGACCGCGGAGGAAGCCTGTTCGGCCATCGTCAACCTGGCCGGGACTAAGGACCTGAAGGATGTGCCCGCCGAACAGCGCCAGCAAGCGTTTCTGACGGTGCTCGAAAAGGCCAAGTCCCGCGACACCAAGAAGAAGGCCCAGGACCTGCTGAAGGCATTTCCCAAATCCGCGCAGAAGGCAACCCCAGGCGCAGGGGCGGCCAAACCAGGGGGCAAGCTCAAAATCCTGAAGGCCGTCTACGGCGGCCTGCCCGATGGCCCGAAGGACGACGTGACAGCCAAGGTGCAGGGGATGGTCGCGGACGGCGCCCTGTCCGTGGACGCCACCAACGATAACTTCGGCGATCCAGCCAATGGCGTCGTGAAGAAGCTGAAAGTGGAATACGAACTCAACGGGGCCAAGAACTCCAAGGAAGTCAACGAGAACGAGACGCTGACGATTCCATAAGGGGGTGAAGGGGAGTGCGAACAGCTTCCGATGCTCTGTTGCAAGAACGCCACATAGCGCAGCGTTTTCGAGGATTCTATCATGCCTAAGAAGAAAGCCGTGTCGTCCTCGGCAAGACTGTCTCCTGAGCAGATTGCCTTCATTGAAGAACGGATGCGGCAACTTGCGGAGCGCAACTTGTCTTGGGGCATACCCCCGACAGACTATCGAACCTTGTTCTGCTATCTGGCAACCTTGAAGACTACATATCTCTACGACGATGAGCTGTTCGAGCGGTTGAAATTCGTGGACCACAAGATGACCGGCAAGGCGGAGGAGTTGCTGGACGCCTACCTGATTGCCGAAGTCGGCGACGAGATTCAACTGAAATTGTTCCAATTCAAGTTTTCGGAAAAGTACGGCAGCGGGATTTCCACCAAGGAACTCTACGCCTTCGTGGATCGGATGAATCGTGTGTTCCTCCACGGAGATTTGCAAGACGAGAAGACACTTGAAGCATTCAAGGAGGTCCGCGGCGCCTTGAAGAAGGCGCAGGACGCCAGCCCCAAAGCTACGACCAGCATCCAGTGCTACTACATTGTGAATGGGCAGAATGTGTCACCAGATGACGCCAAGATTCAGGAGATTCGCGACACGTTTGCTCACGACCGGCAAGCATATGGGTTTAAGTTTGAGACGTATGGCGGACTCGACATTTACAACCTGTGTGCCTTCGGGCGCATTCCGATCCAGCAAGAGGTGCTGGAGCTGAATTACGATATGGGCAACCTCTCCATCCTGCACCATAACATCGGGGTGAACCCCAACGGCATGCCCGTCCAGGTCGTTGTGGGTTTCGTCAACGTCAACCAGTTGACCAGGCTTGTGGACCGCTACAGCAACAATGAACTCTTCGAGAAGAACGTCCGCTTGTTCCTTGGTACCGGCAAGGAAGTCAATCGCCGCATTATCGAGACGGTGACGAGTAACCAGAGCGCCTGGTTCGGCTTCATGAACAACGGGGTCAGCATCACCGCGGATGTGGTGCACGTAGACATGCCACCGCGCGGAAAGAAAGTGCGTCTCCGGCTCGACAACATGCAGATCATCAATGGTTGCCAGACAGTACACGCGCTCTATCACGCCAAATATGCACTAGGGTTGAAGGACCGGTTTCAAGGCAACTCGAATGTCATGCTGCGCATCTACCAGGTAGACCGTGACAACAAGGATTTCCTGAACGCGTTGATCGTCGCAACGAACTCACAGAACGCCATTCGCCCGGAGGACCTGCTCTCCAACGACAGCATTCAGACGACCCTCCAGAGCATCTATCACGACTATGGCGTTGCTTACCAGCGCAAGGAAGGTGAAACCTTGCCTGGGCATTGGATGACGTTTTCAAAAGAGCAGGCGGGCATGGCGTACCTCGGGGTCTTTGAAGGCAAGTGCTCCAAGCTCCGCAACTCCTTGAGTCGGCGGGAATTCTTCCGGCAAGGCGAAGATTACTACCGGGCGTTCAACCTCAGGGGTGAGGAGGGCGAACGCGATCCCGGCCAGTTGCCGGAAGGTTTTGAGCCGGATCAATCCTCCAATCTGCGGGCCTTGCAAATTCTCGCCGCTCGTGTCTTGGAAGAGGTTTGCCGGAAAGGCATCGCGGAGACAACCGCGAAGAAGGAAAAAGGTTCTTTGCGAAAAGGGACGTATTACTTGGCGAGAATTGTATACAAGACAGCACAAGAGGAAATCGAGAAACTGTGCAAGGACGCCGCCCGGGACGAGCGCGACGAGCGCACGCCCAGCGTCGCTAAGGAACTCGTGGAGGCAGTCAAGAAGGTCGGCGAGCGGCTATTCCCAGAAGCCCGAGACACCTTCTCTAAAGCGATCAAGAGTTATGTTCGGCGGGTCGGCGGTAACGAGGATGCTGCCCTTAAGAATTCGGAATTCGCAGATCAGGTTGATGATCGGGCCATTCCGATCGCGTAAATGTCCTGAGACCACAGTGGAAGTGCCGGGAAGGCACTTCAACTCTACTACCGAAAGTTGTGCAGCCTGTCCTTATTTCCCTTCACTGAAATGCCCCTCTCCGCATCTGCCCCCTTGATTTTCTGCCCGCTTCCGCCACACTATCACCCCCATGCAGCCCGCTCCCCCCCCACCCCGCCCTGCCATGACTTCCCGAGAGCGCGTGCTTGCCGCCTTGAGCCACCAACAGCCGGACCGCACCCCGCGCGACTTCTGGGCTGAGCCGCCCGCGCTGCGGCGCTTGTTTGCACACACCGGCCACTCCAACAAGGACGCACTGTTGGACTCGCTCGGCGTGGACGTGCGCCATCTCGACGCGCCCGCGCCGCCGGAGTGCGCGCTGGGCGGCGGTGTGTTCCAGAACTTCTGGGGCGAACGCTTTGTTTATCAGCAGACGCCCTGGGGGCCCATGCGCGAGGACGTCAAAGGCGCGTTGTCCGGCCCGCGCACTCTCGCCGAATTGGAGGCCTTCGCCTGGCCCACGCCAGATTGCCTGGACCGTTCGCAGCTCAAGGCCCAATGCGCGCTCTACGGGCGCCACGCGCTGCTCTACGGTTTCGCCGACGTGTGGCAGCGCCCGGCGCTCGTCCGCGGTTGGGAAGACATGTTCCTCGACATGGCTGAGCGGCCTGAGTGCGTCCACTTTCTCTGCCGCACGTTCACCGACTTTTACCTCGAAGACTACACGCGCGCGGCGGAACTCACGGGCGGGCGGATTGACCTTTATCTGGTCATCAGCGACCTGGGCAGCCAGCTCGGGCCGCTCATCTCCAGGACGATGTTCTCCGAGTTTGTCGCGCCGTATCTGAAGCTGATGGTGGACCGCATTCACAGCCTGGGCGGGCGGGCGTTGTTCCATAGCTGCGGCAAGGTGCGCGCGCTCATCCCCGACTTCATCCGCCTGGGCGTGGACGTCCTCGACCCCATCCAGCCCATCGGGCCGGAGATGCAGCCGGAGAGTCTCAAGCGCGAGTTTGGCGCGCATTTGTGTTTCCATGGCGGGATTGACATGCAGCAGCTTCTGCCCCACGCGACGCCGCCCGAAGTCGAGGCCGAGGCGCGCCGTTACTGCGAGGTGCTCGGCGCAGGCGGCGGCTACATTCTGGGGCCGGCACATCTCTTTCAGCCCGACGTGCCGCCTGAGAACATCCTGGCCGTCTACCGCGGCGCCAGGTGAGCGAAACAAAGATAAATGGAACCGCAGATGAACGCAGATAAACGCAGATCGGAGACGAACAGTTCTGTTCATCTGCGTTCATCTGTGTTCATCTGTGGTTTCAGAAAGCTCTTCTCCGGGTGCACTGTGGCGAGTAATGTGCCCAGCGGGATAGCGCAGCCGCTGCAGCGCTACGCGCGCCATAAGGCGTGCATTCGCGCTTGTGGTCTCCTGGGCGCGGCGCTGCTCGCCGCTCTCACGCTCTTCCTCTGTGCCATTCTGCTGGACCGCTTTGTCGAGCTGCCGCGAGCGCTCAAACCGGTCCTACCTCTCGCAGCCGCGATCATCCCGGTGCTCGCGGCGCTGCGCGCTCTTGCCGTGCCTCTGGAACGGCGCGCCGCGGATTCCATCGCGGGGGAGTTCGATGGCGCGGTGGCGCGGAGCCGCGACGCGGTCCGCAGCGCGCTGAACTTCTGCCTCCGCGCCGGCCACGACCCGCGGTCTGTGAATCCCTTTATGCTCTCCGCCACGGTGCGCGCAGCCGAAAC
>Ga0187861_10002948_pt1 | contig 15510 bp, 9 predicted proteins | sample June2016WEW_10_1_3_FD_132986 | JGI IMG/M metagenome (GOLD analysis project Ga0187861, IMG submission 132986) | Peatland microbial communities from SPRUCE experiment site at the Marcell Experimental Forest, Minnesota, USA - June2016WEW_10_100 | ecosystem: Environmental > Terrestrial > Soil >...
AGCCGCCACTGGCCTGAGGTGATCGTGATCGAGCCGCATTCCGTGCAGCGGCCTTCCAACCGCGCGAAGGCGCAGCCGCGCCGACTGACTCCGACGCGTGACGAAACGAGCCCGGAGCCGCAGGCGCATGAGATTTCGCGGAGGCCGTTGGCGTGCCAGTTCGGATAACCCTCGATCGGAATAGCCTGTCCACGCTCGACCTCTGCACGCACGCGCGTCCGCTCATCCTTGCCGTGGCTGACCATCTGGATGTTCTCCAGGATTCCGAAGCTGCGCAGCAGGTTGCGAAGTGTGGGGCTGGTGAAGCCGCCGTCAGCAGTGAGGATGTGAAGCCTCGTCCGATTCAAGTAGGGGAGAATGTTCTGGGCGAACCGTTCGCGGAGGATGGCTTCGCTCACCCGCTTCTCGCTGGCGTTGATCGGGACGACGGCGAACTCCAACGGCAGGCCGTTGGCGGTTACAGTCGCGACGAGGTTGAAGCCGTGGCCGCCCGCCTTTCCCATCGTCTTGTCGTACGGCAGGTATCCACCGTCGCGGCAGGTGATCTGCTCCGTCTCATTCACGACGCGGCTCCAGTCAGTCGTACAGAGCTCGTCGAGCGTCTTGGGTGCCTCTTCTGACTCGGCCTGGCGCTTTTCCTCCTCCTTCGTCTGCTTACGGCAGACCGGGGCGGTGAAGTGGGTGAGGATGTGCGTGCCGTCCATCCCGAGGACGCGCGCATCTTCACGGAACTCGGGAAAGAACTCGAAGTGCTCGCGAACAAGCCGCTCGAACAGCCTGCGGTAGGTCGCACGGCGCAGCTCGGGATCGAAGTGGTTGAGGTGGCGGCTGATCGTCGGCTCGGACGGGACGCCGCTTGTCAGAGATACGACGCGCCGACCCCTGAGTGAGCGGGGACGGTTGAAGCCAAGCGCTGCTCTGACGACGGCGCCGCGGTCACCGGCGAGGCGGTCACGGGCTTCGCGGTAGCAGCGAAGCCCGCAGAGGAGCTGGTAGAGGAGGACGTACTCCAACTCTTCGCTGGTGTAGAGGGGCTTCGGACCGCGGCTGGGTCGTGTCCGATCCAGCTCCTCGCAGACGGGGGTCACGACGTCCCGCCAGGCAGCACTGCGGACGATTACGAGCATGAGCTCGCCGTCGTTCATCTGCTTGAGCTCGGGCCTCCCTTTCCCGTAGAGAACGGTTCCGTCCGGGATCGGTGGGAACTCCTTTGCGACGCGGAAGCGGCTGCGGGGATGCTTCTCAGCAGCGGAGGACGTGTCGGCGGCGGGAGTGGGGGCAAGGCCTGGCGTCGTCATACCACTACAGGAGTGCGTTTTTGGCTTGCGACAGGGCCTCTTTCACTCCATGACGCATCAGGTATCTGCGACAGCCATACGCTCCATGCTGGCGGTCGGGGCGGGTTCGGTCCTACCGTGGATGCAATACGACGAGCTCATGTCCACGACGATCCCTGGCCCCGACGCACTACTCGACGCCCTCTCGGCCCTCTGGATGCTGCCGATGCCGCCGCTCGACGAACGCTCTACTCGATTAGAGCGCACTTGTGGCGAAGCGCTGATCACATCCGTGCTCTGCAAGTACGAGCTAGACCGGCTCCCCTCGGGGGCCTATCTCGCCGCGCGGAACGCCTGTCTGCGCGCGAACGTTTACCGGCATAGCTGCGCGCTCATCAGCCTGAACTAGGCGATCTTCGCCGTATGCCACTTCACTTCGCGGAGATTCTTCGCGATGTTGCCAGGAGTAGACTCGGGCGTGATGTCTCGAACAGGCACGCCCCAAGTCTTCTTCGGCTACCCATCACGGCCAGCGATGCTCCGCGAGACCATCGCGAACGCAGCTGCCCGGATCGGAGAGACCGCTGGGGTAGTTGCTGTGACCTGGGAAGACCTGGCGATCGGCGGGAAACTGATCATTTCTGAGATAGCGAGAGCCATTGACAGCTCGGATCTCGCGGTCTTTGAGATCACCGAGCTCAACCAGAACGTGATGTTCGAGCTGGGCTACGCGATCGGACGCGAGAAGCGTGTCTGGCTACTCCGAGATACGACCGATGAGTTGGCCGAGCGCCGCTGGAAGCAAGTGAAGGTGCTCGCCAGTGTCGGCTACGAGTCGTATGCGAACTCAGATGAAATCCGAATCGCCTTTCTTCGAGAGCGCCCCCATTTGAGCAGCCGCACGATTTTCGACGAGGCGATCGCGCCGAGCCTGCAACCGGCGCTCTTCGACTCCCTGCTGTATGTCACCAGTCCTCACAACAGTGAGGCGGAACGCGATCTACGCAGGCGGGTGCTACAGGAACAGAAGTCTGGAGTCGCTGTGATTGTGGATGACGCTACGGAGTCGGCCATGCAGCCGCTTACGTGGTACGCACAGCAAATCTATGGAGCTGCAGCGGTTGTCGTTCACTTCGTCTCGCCGCGGCGTAGGGGTGCAGATGTTCACAACGCGCGCTCGGCGCTGATCTCAGGTCTCGCACATGGGATGGCGCGCCCACTTCTGATTGCCGCCCAGGATGAGTACCACGCACCAATCGACTATCAAGACCTTCTCTACGTCTACAAGACTGCTCGCGACTGCGTTACATACGTTGATCGCTGGCTCACCCGGACACTGGAAGCGACACACGCGAAGCAGCGAGATGTCACGGTACGCCAAACGCGGGTTCATCTTGCGACTGAGCTTAGGTCACTTCGATTCGGCGATCCTGTCGCTGAGAACGAAGCAGAGGCCCTGAACGAATACTTCATCGAGACTGCAGCTTTCGACGAAGTCTTGTCATCAAGAACGATGGTCTTCGTCGGACGTAAGGGCACCGGCAAGACCGCAAACCTGATCCGCGCGAGCGAGGTCATCGGCGAAGACAGACGTAGGCTCGTCTGCGTCATCAAGCCGTTTGGGTACGAACTCGAAGCGGTAATCCGCTTGCTCAAACGCTTCGGCTCTCATGACGCGCAGGACTACGTTGTGGAAAGCCTTTGGAAGTACCTGCTCCTCTCCGAGATCACACTGGCCGCTGCCGCAGAAATCGAAGCGAGACCTGCAGCTCCTGAACTTGGCAGCCCGGAGGCTGATCTCCTCGCCTACCTTGAAGGCGAAGGCAACATCCTGACCCTGGACTTCGCGGTCCGCCTTGAGCGCGCGATCGACTCACTGTTATCGCTCCCACGCACGAATGACCGCATCGAGGACGAGCGCGCACAGATCACGGAGGCGCTGCACGGAAAGCCGATTCGTGAACTCCGAGTCCTGCTCGGCCGACTCCTAGAGCGGCGAACGCAGGTAGCCGTTCTCGTGGACAACCTGGATAAGCCCTGGGATAGAAGCGGCGACCTGGACGCGCTCTCGACGTTCTTACTCGGTCTGCTCACAGCGATTGGGCGCGTTGAAGCTGACTTCTCCCGTTCTGACTCATGGCGCAGGCCGGTGCCGCTCACGCTTGCCGTGTTCCTTCGTAGCGACATCTTCGCGCGTGTTCTGCGCGGCGCCCGAGAGCCAGACAAGATTCCGTTCACGCGAATCGCGTGGGACGACCCGGAACTACTGCTGCGGGTTGTGGAGGAGCGTTACCTCGCTGCTCGCGGCGGGGTGGCATCGCCCAACGAACTCTGGGAGAAGTACTTTGCCACGCGCACGGGCGGGATGGAGACAACTGCCTACCTGCTAAGGCGGATTCTTCCGAGACCGCGCGACATCGTGTACCTGGCAAATGCGGCCATTACGACGGCCATCAACCGTCGTCACCAACGGATCGAGTCAGAGGACATCGAAGAGGCTGAGAAAATCTACTCACAGTTCGCGTTCGAGGCCCTTCTGGTTGAGGATGAAGCGCTCGGGGTCCCGCTCGAAACGACGTTGTATGAGTTTGCGGGCTCAGCTCCGATCGTTAGCGAGAGCGAGCTCGAAGCGATACTTACGGCAGCCGGGCTAGCGGGTGCAGAGCACGATCATGTCATCGAGACGCTGCGCGTCTTGTCGTTCCTGGGCGTAGAGACCCGTGACGGCGAATTCGCATACTCGGACGACCCCCGCGATATGCAACGCGCGGATGTCTTAGCACGCAAACTTGGATCGGCCCGCAGCCTGGGGCCGCGCTACCGCATCCATCCGGCCTTCAGGCCTTATCTCGAAATCGGTGATGACGGTGATCCTGGGATGCGTGCCGCCTGACGGACTCGATGTTCTTCCGATTTGACAACTCGACTTGACCGGAGCTTCAGCACTCGACATCGCCTATGAAAGCGGAATCACGATGAGCTGGTACCCGGTCCCATCGACATTCAAGCAGGCGAGTTGTGTGCCATCTGGCGAGAAAGCAGCGGGGCCACTGCAACTCTGTACCGCTGCTGGAGTTCCGAATCCGCTGTCAGCGGAGAAGGGAATGACGAAGCTGTTTGTTCCGTTGTCATTGTATGCGGCAAACGCTTCTGTCCAGTCCGCAGAAAGAGCCTGAGCCCAATAGCGTGCGTCTGGCAGCGCAAATGTCGTCACGTCACCGTTGGCAAGACGAGTCAGCTCCAGATTTCCAGTCCCCGGAATTTCGGTAGCGACCGTGCCGCCGTCGGACGACACCCAGAGAGCATGGGCAGTCATGTCGTAGTGCGGATGTACGCTGAGCGCCGTTAGGTCACTGCCGTCTGGCTTGACCGTGTAATAGTTGGCATCGCCCCATTGATCGGTGACCGATACCAGGTAGAAGCGGCCATTGGCAAAACCGATTGGCGCAGACCCAGGTGAGACTCCTAGCGCGGTCTCGCCAAAGTTGGTCGCATCACTACCGTTAGCGGCATAGCTGCTTACACCACCCCAATACTCGTCCCCAGCAGCAATGTCTTGCCCGTCCGCCGACCAGACAGGCCCCACCGCATAAGGATCGGCTCCGCGTCCGATCAGTGTCGGTGTCCCGCCTGAGATTGGAACTGTGTAGAAGTAGTTGAAGTAGGTGAGACTGATGTAGGCCACCGTCTGGCCGTCTGGCGAAACGGCAAAGACATGCAGGATGGTTCCAGGCGTCTCGTTGTACGCGATAGGGGTGCTGACGAGTTTCGTCACGGAGCCACTGCCAACTGCCATTGCTTCCAGGTAGCCCATAGTCGAACTGACCGGAGCAATAAAGACGAGAGTTGAGTTGCCCGCCCACTGCACATCCACCGGATCAATACCGCTGGCGCTGTCCTGAGATAGAAGAACTCTCGCTACTCCGCAAGAGACGGGGGTAATGACTGGCGCGGAAGACTGATCGGCCCATAGCTGCCAGTTCGAGCCCGAATCAGAATGTGCGTAGAGGGTGACCGCGTTCGGCGTCGAGTGAGGATCAACACCGGTTGACTTGGACGCGAGTGTGTTGGCATTGAGACACGTGCTCTCCCCAGCTGTTAGCTCGGGCTCAGCGGCCTGAATGCAAGCCGCCATCTGTGCCGGAGTACCGTAGCTATGTCCATTCTGTTGAGCACAGACGCGCAAATCCGTAAAAGCAGTCGTCAGATAGGTCTTGGCACCCGCGTCCTGCGTGCTCTTGGTCGCACCGAAAAAGGACGGCATGGCGATCGCCAAGAGGATGCCGAGCACGACGACGACAACGATCAGCTCTACGAGCGTAAATGCTTGCCGGGCCGTGAGAGAGACGATGCGCTTGTGCACATAGTGAACGTAGTGCTGAGCCCAAATGTGCACTACTTTCTCGCTTATGCTGAAGACGAGTAGACGTGTCTGATCGGCGCGGCGGCTATCGTCCTAGCGCAGCGCGGGTTTACGGCACCTCACTCCGCCGCGGCTAGTGAGCCCGCATCGAACGCTTCGCGATAGATCACGTCAGGCCGGGCTGGGTCTGCAAAGACGTTCGCGACGTTTTGTTTCGTTCGCGCGCTGAAGCGGTTACTCGTTGTCACCAGCAGAACCCCACGCGCGCAGAGGGCTCGGGTGGTTTCTCTCAGTCGTTCGAGCCGTTCGATCTCTTCAGCGTTTGACTCGTCAAGTCGGTCCGAGACCGTCGCCTCCCCGAGCCACAACTCGGCTCCCCAGGTCGCAACGATGTCATGTTCTCTCAGTTGCCCCTCCGGCGAAGTCAGGTCGAGCTCGAACGCAATGTCGAATGGTTGCCTCTCGCGCTCTCGACCGACAACGAAGTGGTCGTAGGCCACCAAGAGCGGTAACTGCCCGTTGTTATCCAGGAACTGGTACAGCACCTCACTCAACGCGTACCGGAACTCCGGCTCCGGCTCTTCGAGCCAACTGAGCCGCGTCGCACGCTGGCCGGTCCGACAGCGGACGCACGTGAAGCGCTGCTCTTCGCTGAGCGAGTAGAAGGAGGTGGCTCGGCAGTACTCACATTTGAGGATGTGACCGCGAACGAGAATGTCGTGATCGTAGAGTTCGGAGACGAGCGTCGCGACATCAGTGTCTCCGATGACGTTGCCAGCCTCTTCGAGGCTCAAATAGCGACGGCGGGTGTCTTTCAGGTACTTCCCCGGATCGTTGGTCGTGGTCTGGGTCAGATACGCGTCGAGTAACGCGCGCGTTGCCTGCGATCGGAGAGCACGCGCCAGTGCCTCGACGTCGCCGAACAGACGAGCGCTCTGGAGAGCGTAAGTGCCCTTGTCGGAGAGGGACACCTCCCAGCCGAGAGGCTGCAAGACATCAGCGACTTGCTCGACGACTGCACGGGGCCGGAGTCGCGGCCGCGCCGTCGATCCTTCGAGACCGAGGAACGCTTGCACAAACGGGGTTAGCCCGAAATAGGAGGGGCCATTCACACTCGTCCGTGCGTCGTGATCTGTGACGACAGGCCCGCGGAGCACTTGCGTCCCAAGCGATGGGTGTCGCGCCGGGCACCAACCTTGCACCTCAACATCCACCATCCAGCGCAGCTGCGAAGGGTTGTCGGTCGAGACCGAGACGGGTGTTGGTGTATGCAGCTCTTGCGTTTCTCCCCCGTGACGCAGAAGCGAGACGCGCCGCTCTGACTTGTGATCGGCGGACCACACATACGACTGCGGAACCAACGTCTTCCACTCGACCAATCTCGCGTCGGGTGCGTTGTGTCCGGGCACGCCTTTCAGCGCCTCAACTGCGGCGGCCGCGGCATCGTCACTAGATGCGGTCGTAATAGCGAGGTCACCATCTCCGATTTCTCTCTGAATCGCATCGCGAGCAGCTTGTGCCAGCTCGTGCACGAAGACCTCGTTGGCGAGCCGTGTCGCTGGGAGCCAGTAGATGTATGGACGTAGGCGGCTGAGGCCGTGGTAGAGGAGAAAGTCGCGCGGTTCGTCGCCCACCACCACAACGACTTGATCACGGTCTGCGACAGAGAGGCGTCGGACTAGTCCTATATCCGCGAGCAGTCGCGGATACCAGTGCTCAAATACACCGCGGGCTGGCGGCCAGATGCGACTGAGGAGAATCTCTTCATGCTCTATCAGCACGTCGGTCAGAGTTATGCCGCGCTCCGCTAGGGCTCCGTTGAAAGACGGCAGTAGCCGCCCGACGGCGTGAGTCAGCAAGAGCCGATTAACGTCGTCGAGCGTCGATCTGACATCAACAACGCTGGCGGGTAGCTCGCGAAGAACCGCGATGTCAGTCAGCGGATACTGCGGCGGCGTCGTACCGTTCACATAGACACTGCGTGGTTCATCGCCCAGCCGAAGAGGTGCGACTCGTTCCACAAGGCGAGACTGAAGCGCGGGCGGCAATTGCATCCCCCAAAACAGCTCGTCGTGAAGGCGCGAAATAGCCTCGGCCCGCGTATCGTCGCCAAAGCCAGCGTCGCGTAGTTGTTGATCCCTCTGCGCGATTACGTCGGCGTACTTGTCCGGAGCGATCTCCTCGACATCTGCGTATGTGGGGAGGTGCAGAGCTACCACGTCCGGATCAAAGCGGTCTACAAGCCGCCAGAAGAGTTCATCATCCGCGAGCTCCCAACCCATCGGCACAACCAGGTTGAAAGAGCCACCCCAGACTCGTGTTTGCGCAGCGAGCGCGTGCTCGACAAGGCGCTGCCAGGCGACGCCCTCGACGGCAGGCACGAAGATGCACGCCCGAGCGGGACGCGCGACGAGGATTGCCGACAGCGGCGCGGGAGGCGTCAGTGCCAGGAGTTCTGAAGCAGTTTGCACGTACCCGAGCGTAGAACAACGCCGCCCTGATGGTGTAGGCGGCGGAGGAGCAACCGCGTCTGCTGGTCGGCCTCGCGGGCGCCGCTGCGCGAGTTCCGGGTCACAAAACCGCGACGACCTTGACGCTCTAGTCGGGACGGCGCGAGCTGAGCCTGCACTTCTCCGCGACCGACTACTGACCGACCCCTGTCACCGCCGAAGTCCGGAGTTTGTCGGTGCGCCGCCCAGCGGCCTAAACGATTACTTCAACAGATCGTGCGCGAACAGCCTGGGGAGGATGACCTCGTCGTAATATGCGACGAGGGCGATCTTGAGCTGGGCGAGTTTGTCGTTCAGCACCGAATGGTCGTACACCTTCCGGCCGCGCTCGTCCTTTGTGCTCGTGTTGATCTCCTTGTCAATCTGGTACGGACCGTAGGTGAAACTGGGGTTTAACTTCTTGATGTCCGCTGCTTCGTCGATCTTCGCTGCCTCGTCGCGGACGGCGCGCCAGAGACGGACGAGCACCTGCTCACGCCCGGTCAGCTTGAGACCAGCCAGGAACTGCGAGGCTGCGGTGCCTTCGTCGAAACAGAGTTCGTTGAGGTAGCGCCGCCTGTCGGTGCCGTCGAGCGACATACAGTGATTCGCCTGGGTTAGGCACGTCCAAAGGAAGCACGCCTTGATCAACTGCTCATCGCGCTCGTAGGCGTCCCCGCCGTCGGCGGAGGTGCAGTAGACGTCCTTCTCGTACCACTTGCGCTGCGGGAAGCTCTTGGCCGCAAAGAGCGGGAGCTTGACCTGGAAGTTGTCGCGCCGGAGGAAAAAGCCGTTCTTCCTACGCGGCAAGGCGGCGCGCGTGAGCGCGACGTTGTTGCGATCGAGGGCGAAGCCAATCAGGTGCAGGTAGCCGAGAATCTCCGGGCTGTAGAGGTTGACGGCCGTGGTTGCCTTCTGCCGCTGTGTCTCGTACCCGTTCGTACCGCAGTAGATGCCGTCCGCAGAATCTTCTGGGGAGCCGTGCTTGTCGAAGTACTTCTCGTTGAAGCTCTTGTGCACCTTCCTAACTTCGATCTCGCCCTCGTCGGTAATAGCGCCGTCCTTGATGTCCAGGGCACGAAGCCTGATCGCCTCGGTGGTCGCGTCGTCGGCGTTCGTCCAGAGGATGCAGGCGATGGCCGACGGCGACGCATGGAAGTGCTTCCTGTTGAAGAGGAAGCCATCAATGAACTTCTTGTTGGCGAGCTCGTGGGTCTTCCAGTACTTGATCGGCGCGTACAGGATGAAAGCGTCGTTGGGCTTGGCCAGGTAGTTGAACCAGGCCGACCAGATGAACAGGTTCGCCATCTCCTTCGTCGCCTGTAGCCCCTTCGTCTTCGAGCTGAAGTTCTCCCGCATCTGCTGGGCCACGACCGTGGACTTCGTTGTTCCGCGCGCCTCGCCCGTCTGCATCGCGTCCCCGCTCGCGTCGCTGTAGGGCGGGTTCTCCAGCAGGATGACGTTGCAGGTCGGGTCGGCGATGTAGGGAGCGACCTCGCTGAACACCGCCTGGGCAAGCGCGTCGCCGCCGTGGAGGAGGCCGCGATCATGGTCCGGCGTCGGCGGGGTGATGGCGCGCACGCGACCGCCGAAGCGGGAGTTCAGGACGACCCACTCCTTCAGCTCGTAGGTCGCGACGATCGTATGGCTCAGCTCCTCGTCGGTTAGCGGCTCTTCGAGGTCGCCGCTCCCGGCACAGCGATCCACGATGACGTAGTGCTTGTGCTCGCATTCGCCTTCGTAACGGTGAGGACACTCGGCATCGTCGCAATCTGCTACCGGAAGGGTTGCGATGGCACGACGGACAAGTCCGACCGAGAGTTTGGCGTATTCGGGAGGGGTGTAGAAGGCGCCAAGTTCTTTCCGGTGCTGCCTGTCGTTGAGGCAGTCCATGATGTACCGGAAGTCGCCCTCGTCCCCCTCCCACGGGTGGATCAGCTCGGCGAAAAGCGTCGGGGAACGCAGCTCGTTGAACAGGTCGAGCTTGGTCGCCTTCGGGTTCTCGTCGTAGAAGCGGTCGGCCCACCCGACGACGTCGTAGAGGTCGATGTGAACGCGGGTGAAGCGCTCGTCGGCGATGACCTTCGAGAGCGTCTGGTCGCCGTCGAAATCGCCGTAGTCGATGACTGCAACCGGGTCTTCGGCGCTGAAACCGTCGTTCGCCAGGCTCGGTGGCCCCTTGTACTGGCGCTCGATCTCCGCCAGGTAGTCGGCGGAGTGGTAGTGGTAGGCGCGGCGGGTGCTGAGCTCGATCAGCAGGATGTGGGCCGGGACGCTCCTGCCCCGGTTTCGCATCCGACTCAGGTACTTGATCGCCTGCGAGAGAACCCGGCTCGGCCGGTCAATCGTCAGCTTGAACTCGAACAGCGTCCCCCGAAAGACACCGTCCGTGTAATCGGCGAGCGTCGCATCCAGCCCAAACTTCTTAAAGAAGTCGAGCTGGCCCGCGCGCTCGTCCGCGAAGGCAAGCGCGACCGCTGCCTTCGTCTGGTTGCTGCGCTTCTCGCTCCACATGCGTCGAGCGTTGGCAAGCGCACGACACCAGCACGGGTTTCTCGCAGGTGCGCCCCAGCTCGACGCAGAGCGCAGCCGACACTCGGCTGCCGCGTCACCTACGAGCGAGAGGCGAGGCCAGAGTGAACGCTCCCACTAGCCCTCTCGCTGCGCGCAGAACTACAGCGACGGGTGTCCGCGTGGATCGTCAATCTGGCGACGCCGTCCGGCGCTGACGGACGACGAGCTGATCTTCTTGTAGCGCTACCCGACCTGCTGCTAAGCGAAGACGAGGATGTGTACTACGCGCATGCCTACTGTGGTTTTGTGATGCGCAGGGCTCTGATCATCCGCGGTTCTCTGCTTGCCAAACTCGCTGTGGGGCTTGCCATCTTGGCCGTGGTCGCCGCCACGAGCGCGCAGGCGATGGTTCGGGACAATGTTCCGGTGTCGGTGACCTCGTCGCCGCTACTTCCAGGCCTCTACGTCTACGCCAACCCAGGCTCTGGCTTCCTCAGTGGTCTCGGCACCCTCTCGCTCGGAACCATGCACTTCGCTGGTCTTAATCAACCAGGGTCATCCTGGCCGTACGGCCCCTTTAGCCCTGACGGGACGCTGAGGGCCTACTACGTCGGTAGCGCATTCGTTGTGCGTGGGCTTCCTGCCGGAAACAGCCAGCATTTTGTTGTCGCGGGCGATCCTCTCGCCTTCAGCGCAGACGACACAACACTTGCACTTTGGAATCCTCCGACGTCCTGCTACCAGAACGTGACGGGCAGCATCAGTCTGCTCAACCTGGGAACGGGAGCAATCACCGCAACACCGCTTAGCCTAGCTGCCGATATGCAGTATGACTTCAGCAAGTATCGCTGGTACTGCGACGGGACAACCGCGCAAGTGAGTTTCAGCGCCGACGGGCAGTCACTCATCTTCATTTATACCGATGGGATTCAGTCGGGCGTGTACCAGGGAAGCCTTAGTGATGGCAGCGTGCGCGTGCTGGTCGGTCGGGTTGGCCGCTCTTGTCCCCTGCTGCCGACAATGTCCCGCGACGGCGTGCTGTTGGCGTATGTGCGCCTCACCCCACTCAGGAGTGACGACGGATGCGAAGCTCCGGGATCCGCCGAACAGCTTGTCCTAGCCAGCCCCGACGGACAGACGCTTCATACGGTTGCCCTCGGCAACGGCCCCGACACGACCTCCTTTTACACTTGGGGCGCGCTTGTAATTTCGCCAGACAGCCGCTCTCTTATCGCAAGCTGTCCGATGAAGAATGCTCCTCTCCCCGGCCAAACCGCAAGCGGCGCCAATACTCTCACTTCCGAGGGCTGGCAGCTCTGCCAGATTGACACCCAGAGCGGCATCGTGCATCACCTCGGCGGGATGGGCCTCTCCCCGCTTGCATGGCCTGCGGCTCCTGTCGCTTCAGCCGGACCGGCGAATACACCCATCAACGCCTCGGCCTACCTACACATCGTCGCGTTCAGCCACAGCGGTTCGACCAGATTCCTGACTCTCCGTACCGATCCACCGTTGCGCGGGCACATGATCAAGCTAAGCGTCACAGCGTCCTGCGGGAAAACCGTTGCCGAGTGCACTCACTACCAGACGGTCAAGCTTGTCGCCCGGCAGACTGTGCGGATCGTGCTCCCGCCGTACGCCGATGTAATTGACGTGATCCTTCCGGCTGGGAAAATCGGAGACCGCCCCTACCCGGGGGGCTTTGTGCAGGGATTCTTTCCCTGTTCCCAGGCGGGCTGTTCGAACTAGCGCGACGTCAGGCGGACTAAACAGCGAGCAGATCGTGGGAGCCCGCGCAGCGTCGGCATCTCCGACCACTCTTGGACCCCCGTTGAGTAAACGGCCTCCGGCCTTCGAGCGGTGCCGCCCCACTGCTTGAAGAAGATGGCAGCGGGCTAAACGGCGAGTAGATCGCGGCCACATGGCGCTCAAGAACGGGCGGAATGATCCATCCGCGCAGCTCACTACGCTCGTCGAATGGGCGATTTGCAACTCGCGGGAGCGATAGCGGGCTTCGTCGCGCTCGTCCTCAGCATCCTGATCAACCTCCGCCAGCTCCTCGCGTTGTTTGCCAGCGGTGAGTGCCTGATCTCCAGCGGCTATCACGGGCCGACCGATCTGATCGGATGGGCCAGCAAGCCGCGCTTCTTTCTCATGTTCGAGAACAAGCGCTCGGTGCCGATGGACTTCCGTCACTTCGAGCTGCTACTGCCGCGTCTTGACGGAGTGATCTCCGGCGGGGAGTTCGTTGCCCATCAAGGAGCGGAGTTGTTCAAGGACGGACAGCCAACCGGCTCGCGCCTCAAGGCCCGCCAGGAGTACAAGAAGATCGACTTCCTGACGCGGGTCGTGCGGGTTGAGCCGCACTCCTCCGAAGCCGAGTTCTTCGAGCTGGATGCGTTCCTCCCCGAGCGGCCGCCGAAGGGCTGGGGCGTCGAGCCGCGCCTGCCGAGCGACTTCAAGCCGGTGCTCCAGTTCCGGCAGGCCGCCGGAGAACAGGAGTTTCACTGCGACGAGCTCGGCATTCACCCCGGCCCCTACCACTGGCCGCACGAGCGCGAGCTGCTCGCGATCAGGAAGGTGACGCCCGCGAAGGTCGTCGAGCTACGGCGAAGCCGCTTCCTTCGCCGCTGGTCGGTCGAGCAGCGCGACGCCGACATAGGGCCCGACGCCGAATAGGTCCGGGCCGGACGGGTCGCATCGAGCGCGTGATCGCGTTCACCTTGCAGGAAGCGGCGGTCATGCACTTTGCGGACACGTCCCGATGAGCGTCTAGCGATCGCGGACACGGGGAAGTAGCGTTGGAACGCGCCGCTCGGCTCGTAGAGCAGTGCCATGGCATTCGGCTCGCCAAGCGGGAACTCCGGGCGGCGCAACATCTTCCGGGCATCAACGTTCCGATTGTGAGCGCTTCCACCGGTGCCCTTGCTGCCTCCGCTGGTGCCCTTGAACTCGGCACAGAGCCATGGAAGCCGAAGCCACCGGCCGCTGGCGGCGGAAGGCACCGCTCTAGATTGCCTTCATGGCAGCCACGAGTGCGGTTGATGCGCTGCTCCTCGTCTTCAACGCTCTCACCGACGACGAGCAGAACGAGGTCTCGGAGAGGATCGACGAGCGGAAGGCTTTGCGTCTTGCGGCTGAAGAGAACGAGATGGCCCGCTACATCCGTTCGCTTCGCCGCGTCGCCGAGGTAGTTGGCCGGGAGCCGAGCGTTGATGACTACCGTGATCAGAGTCCGCTCTTGATCAGCGCCGGGGAGGATGTTGAGACATTCCGCCGTCTCTACGGTTACTTCGGCTCATGGCGGCGCGCACGCGAAGCGCTTAGGCTCGCCGAGACGACGTCGGCGCGTCGGATCGAGGCGCGCTTCCAGTCGCGGCGGATGGGCAAGATCGCGCGCTACACAGACGAGACGCTCAAGGAGACTCTGGAGCGCTGCGTCGCCGAATACGGTCATCCGCCACGTGTAAACGAGTTCGAGTGGTGGCGCGAGCGTGAGCTCGAACTCGCACGTGCTGCGGGAACCGACACACTCCAACTTCCCTCATCCAACCCATACCGAAAGCGCTGGGGGACGTGGGAGAGGGCGCTGGCACATTTCGGATTCCCGCAGGCCGAGATCGAGCAACGGCTGGAGCAGGGCTAGCAGCTAACCGCCCGGCGTTTGTAGGCTTGCGCCGTCAATGGATGACGGCGCGTCCGACCGGGAGAGGCGAGCGCGGGCGGAGTCGCTTGAGGCGCTTCGAGGAGTCGCGGCTCATCTCGGGCTAGCGGAGCAGATGCCGACGTGCGCGCAGTTCGACGCAGCCCCAGACGATCTACGCCGCGGGTGGACGTGTCGCCGTGTACGGCAGCTCTGGGGCCGATGGCGATTCGCGCAGATGGCGGCGCTGGGCGGTGCTCAGCGTGAGAGCACAGCGATGAAGCGTCGCCGCAGCGTGCAGTACCGAACGCGACACCACGACCACATCAGCGGCTTGCAGCTCTGGCTCAAAACGAATCCCGAACGTTTCGGGATCACTGATTACGACCGCTGGGTGGCCGTAGAGAGCAAGGCGGGCAACGAGGAAGAAGTGACATTCGTGCGGGGACGAGCGATCTCAAAGTCGCTCGTTCTCGGCTGGGGTGACCTACTCCGTGTGGCGAGGGGCGAAGTGACGATCGAGGGAGCACACCGGGAAGGTGCCAGCGCTGCGAAGCCGACGAAGATGAGAGGCCCGCACGATCTCATCTCCCTCCAGGATGTCGTCGAGCTGCTGAACAGCACGCGTGACCAAGCTGAGCACGAGACCTATAAGGCGCGCTTTCCGCGTCCCGTCCTGCTGATGAGCCGTCGTCGGTTCTGGATTCGGGGAGACGTACTGGCTTACCTCGCAGGCAAAGAGATTCCGCAGCGGCAGGAGAACGAGCTTCGAGACGAGTACCTGGGGCTGCGCGAGATGCAAGACATGACAGGGCTCGGCTCCGCCGTTTTGGAGGACGGCGCAAGAGGAGTGCCTGCCCCTGTCGCTTATGTCGGGGGTCGATTCCTCTGGCTGCGACGCGAAGTCGAACCAGCTCTCACTCGACGGCCGAAGCGGAGGAACCGTTCGTGAGGAACCCGCGAGCCCTCGGTGATCCGGCACGTCACGTAAGGCGCGGCTTGCTCCGGTTAAGGAGCTCGGAAGTTCCGTCATTTTCCGGCTAGTGAGCAGGCGGGCTCGCAATGCCTTTGTCCATGCGGGCTGAGACTTGAAAGCCATCCCTCGTGGCGCGCATCCGCGCGGTGCTGCGGCGGCGGCCGCCGCGCAACGAGGTGCTCGACCTCGGCGAGCTCGTCGTCGACCGGGGCGCGCGCCGCGTACTCGTCTGCGGCCTCGAGGTGACG
>Ga0187861_10002953_pt1 | contig 15496 bp, 14 predicted proteins | sample June2016WEW_10_1_3_FD_132986 | JGI IMG/M metagenome (GOLD analysis project Ga0187861, IMG submission 132986) | Peatland microbial communities from SPRUCE experiment site at the Marcell Experimental Forest, Minnesota, USA - June2016WEW_10_100 | ecosystem: Environmental > Terrestrial > Soil >...
TATATCTGGGATTTGTATATGGATCGTATGGCGCTGGATTACAAAAAGAAAGTATTGAAAGACCCAGCATATCATGATAAGATGACAACACTTGTGGAATTCGCACGAGGCGGTGAAAATGCTATTCATCATGCATTGACATTTCTTTCGGATGAGATGCTCAGCAGAGCTTCGTTGGTGTATATAAAAGTACCGTATGAAGAATCTGTCCGCAAAAATCGTAGACGCGCGCGACCCGGTCAGGAAGATTCTATTCTCTATCATTCATTGCCGGATGAGAAGATGGAGTTTTATTATAAGACAAACGATTGGGAACAATTGGTAGCGAAGGATCCAAATTTCATCGAAGTGCGGGGACACAAGATTCCATATTGTGCATTTGAAAATATGCCGGAGAAGACAATGGAACCGGCCCTCATCGCTCCCGAGCTTGAGCGCGTAATGAATAAACTATGGAGCTTGCAAAGGTAGCATCCGATCAACAAATCGGATGTTGATGGAATCTGGTCACGAACCGGATTCCATCAATTAATGCCCGGATCTTCCTTTCGGCATCACGTTCCAAAGACGGGACATCACATAAGCACCGATGAGTGCAAATGGAATCGGTGCCCAATGCCACGCTTCCCAGCCCCAATTTGTAGTGATGTAACCGACACCCATTCCAACAAAGGCACCTGCAAGGTATTGCATTCCATCGAATAATCCGGCAGCTGTTGCGACAGCTTTTTTCCCGCCAAAGTCCATTGATGCTGCACCGCCGATCATTCCATGTGCACCATTTACACAGAAAGAAAGAAGTACGAGGCAGCACGCCGCCATCACAGGACCGAAGTTGAAAATATCTGATATACCGAAGAGAGCGAGGATTATTGCCATTCCAAGAAATCCAAACGTGATCACTGGTGCCCGTCGTCCGCCAAACGTGCGATCGGAAGCGATACCAAACACAAACCCGCCTGCGATGCCTGCAAGCGCGATACCCCACGTCGCGATGATATAGGGAAGATAAGTCGCGAAGTGGGCCTTGTCTGCGCCAAAGAAATCCACAAAATATTTTGGCCACCAGGCATCCACTACACTTCGTCGCACGAAACCAATCATCATTGAACCGAGTGCGATCATCCACATAACACGCGATGCAAAAACTTTACTGAGAACATACTTGATAGAAGAAGGCTTGCCATCACTGTCTTCTGGATCGTCACCGGTTTCAAAGTCACCCAATTCTGCGTCTTTAGGTGAATTGTACATGAAATAATAATTGATAACAAAGAGCACTAAAACGCAAGCACCTGGAATCCAAAATGCGTACTGCCACGGGAAAAAAAGTAAAATAAGCGGCACACCCTGAAATGCCAACAGTAACCCCAAGCGAATCAGCACACCGAAAATTCCAGCGAAGGTACCTCGCTCGCGCACGTGGAACCATTGCGCGTTAACTTTTACAATCGAAAGTGCGCCGAACGATTGGAAGAATCCATTTAATCCCCAGACAATTGCCATCAATGTAAGAATCATTCCGCCTGATAATCCGAATTTAAGAGATGCAGGAATAACCACATGGCGTGCCATGCTGATTCCTTCCCAGACTGCCGGAGAAATAACAGCGAGACCAGCAAGGCCGAATAGAAAATTCATAATTGCAACGCCGATGGCTCCGAAGAGGAATGCTTTTTTCCCGCCGATGCGATCAGCAAAAGGACCATTCAAAACGACAGAAAGTCCATACACAAGCGGCATGATCGTTTCGAATACACCGAGATCTGTATTCTTCCAGCCAAGTAAGTCTGCCAGAGCGGGGGCGACCGCGGTATAATTATAACGCGTCATGTAGAAGAATGCATATAGAACTCCGAGAGACATCCAGTTGATAACGCGTTGCTTGCGGAATTCGGGACTGAGAACGGGGCGATCAGTCGATGTCATAAGATTCCTTGTTGTAGTTCTCTATTGAATATCGTTGTTAGAACAATTGAAAATGATAATTGACAGCAAAGCGTAAAACAAAACCAGATAAGTCTAACGAAAAATTGGGCCAGGTTTGGCCATTGCCCGTGACGTTGTTCACCTTACCTAAAAAATATCCAGTCACTAGCATAATAGACCAATTTTCTGTCATAAAATATTGTGCACCGAGCATAAACCGATAGGCAGTTGTGGAACCAGTCTTGTTGAAATCTTGTCCATAGTAATTTTCCATAACTTCGGTAACCGAAATGGATCCGACATCGAGGCTGCCAAACAAGGATAGATTCTGAATCGATTCAAGCGGCAAGCTTCCACGGATCGATCCATAGAAGAAAGTGCTATTTATCTGATCACCTGTCGGTTCGACTGCACCGGCGGCATAGACTGTCGTGGCCTTCGATGTAAAGAAAAATTCGTATCCGATACTTTCCTGGATATACCTATTTACGACCCATCCTCCTTCTGCTCCAAAAACTATACAAGTGACAGAAGGACGGGATCCGTCGGACAGATGGAATTGATTTTTCCAATCTGTCAATGAAGGATAAAGTCCGCTTGTATTGAACTGGAGATAGAGACTGCTCTTTGAGCTTTCGGTTTGTTCAGTCTGCGATTGATCTTGATAGATACGTGTGCTGACTTTATCGGCAGGTGATTGACAAAACAACACTTCTTTTGGTTCACTTACCTGTGAATATGATATTCTGAAAAAGATGATAGGAATTAAATAAAAGACATGTCGGCTCATGATATTATTTTATTGAATCAGATGTCACGGTCCATACCGTGACACCATTGGTATTCAGAAGCTTAGTTCCCCATTAACAAATGGGGACTATAGTGAGTCGAATTAAAACTACAAAATCTCTTTTGCCGTTTTTACTACGTTCTCTACAGTAAATCCGAAATGCTTGAAGATCACGTCTACTGGCGCAGAGGTGCCGAACGAATGCATGCCGATGATTCTTCCGCTGTCTCCGACATATTTTTCCCAACCCATTGTTATGAGCGCTTCAACCGCAACACGCTTTTTCACATTTGGCGGAAGAACGGAATCGCGATACTCTTTCGATTGCCGCTCGAACAATTCCCATGACGGCATACCCACTACGCGGGCTTTAACGCCTTCCTTCACTAATTGCTCGTAAGCTCCAAGCGCAAGTTGGACTTCGGAACCGGTGCCGATGAGAATAAGATCCGATGTTGAGGAATTCTCGACGAGAACGTATGCTCCTTTCGTAAGGTTATCCGCGGATGGATATTTTGTTCTATCAATGGTCGGTAGTTTCTGCCGCGTTAGCAGCAACGCAACGGGTCCGGTTTTATATTCGATTGCAAATTTCCATGCGGCAACTGTTTCATTTGCATCTGATGGACGCAGAGAAATCATATTTGGAATGCAGCGCAATGCTGCAAGCTGTTCAACCGGTTCGTGCGTTGGTCCATCTTCGCCGACACCGATACTATCGTGCGTGAAAACGTAAATCGGCCGAATGTTCATAATGCAAGCAAGCCGGATTGATCCGCGCATATAGTCTGAAAAAACAAAAAATGTTCCGCCGTAAGGAATAATGCCATCCGTTACAGCCAAGCCATTCATAATACCGCCCATCGCATGTTCGCGTACGCCGTACCGCAGGTACCGTCCGCCGTAATTGCCGGGTTGAAACTCGCCCATACTTTTAACAAAAGTGTTATTCGATGGCGCTAGATCAGCAGAGCCACCGATCATCGACGGAAGAAATGGGGCGATAGCATTCAATATCTTGCCTGATGCTTCGCGTGTTGCCATCGCATCGGTGAATGTTGGTAATGCTTTTTTCCAGTTTTCGCCAAAATTTCCCTGATGAATATTTTCAAATTCAGCAGCTAACTCAGGAAATTTCTGTTTATATGCATCCGATTTCTCGTTCCACTTTGCTTCTTTCTTCTTTCCGATTTCAATTGCTTTGCGGAATTGAGCGAGCGCTTTCTCTGGAATGTAAAACTGCTTTTCCGGATCCCAATGATAAAATTCTTTTGTTAACTTAATTTCCTCTTCACCGAGTGCCGAGCCATGAACTTCAGCAGTATCTTGTTTGTGCGGACTTCCGAAACCAATATGCGTTCGTACCATAATAATAGAGGGGCGGCCTTTTTCTTTCTTGGCGCGTTGAATAGCATTGTCAATTGCTTTCAGATCATTACCGTCTTTTACTTTTTGAACAAACCATCCGTATGCCTCGAATCGTTTCGCTCGGTCTTCCGTAAATGCTATCTCGGTAGGTCCATCAATACTGATATGATTGTCATCGTAAAGATAAATAAGATTGTCCAACTTCAAATGCCCGGCAAGTGATCCTGCTTCAGAGGTAATGCCCTCCATTAAATCGCCATCGCCAAGCGTTGCATAAATATTATAATCGACGATTTTAAATCCAGGTCTATTATAGCGAGCAGCTAAGTATTTTTGAGCAATAGCCATACCGATGCCGTTAGTAAATCCTTGTCCCAATGGACCAGTGGTGACTTCCACACCATCGGTGTGGCCATATTCAGGATGACCCGGAGTTAGGCTTCCAAGTTGGCGAAAGCTCTTTAAATCATCCAATGAGACTTTATATCCCGTAAGATGGAGAAGACTGTACAGCAGCATCGAACCATGTCCACCAGAAAGAATGAATCGGTCGCGATTCTGCCAATGCATATTAGCTGGATTGTGGTTGAGGTGTTTAGTCCAAAGTACGTACGCCACAGGTGCCATACCCATTGGCATACCGGGATGCCCGGATTTTGCTTTTTGAACGCCATCCATCGCAAGTGTGCGAATTGTGTTGATGCAGAGTTGATCTAAAGTTGATGACATGCTATTCTCTCCAAGGGTTTTCTTTTAATGAAATTTAATCAAGTAACAATAAGATAGTGAAGCTTTTTAGAAATTCAAAACCAAGGCCTATTTGCTTGCAATAAGTTTTACAGAGATGTATCTTCTGCTATGAATAATTGGCCGATGACATGAAAAATGGATCAACGATACTCGTAGTAGATGACGAAGATATCCATCGCTTGATTCTTAAACGGGTATTGGAAAATAAAGGGTATGTAGTATTAGACGCTTCCAATGGTGCCGAGGGATTAGAAGTAATGCGAACTTTGAAAGTCGATCTGGCGATTGTTGATTTGGAAATGCCAGTAATGGACGGGATGGAGTTCACAAAGTGGGTGAAGGAAATAAATCCTGATTTTCCGGTGATCATTGTAACTGCGCATGCGTCAAATTTTTCTCCGCAGGATATTCTTGCTGCGAATGTCGAGGCCTTAATCCAGAAACCGATATTGCCAGATGAATTGTTAAGGATTGTTGAAAATATCTAAAGATGATCGAAATAAATTGAAATGGAAAGGCTCTGGTATATCCAAAGCCTTTGTTATTTAGGTGCCAATATTCTTATTGATAATCCTTAGTCATGCAAGAAGTTTTGCTGCCGATTCAATCCGGTACGAGTGCGTCAGCTTTGCACTTGCCGAGAGAATCGCTGAGACAGAGCAATACTTCGATACCGATAGATCGATTGCGCGTTCCACATCCTCTGGTTTGATACCGTCACCGTAGAAAACGTATTCAACGTGAATCACTGTGAATATTTTTGGATGTTCGCCTCGCTCGATTCCCTTCACATTGCATTCGTAGCCTATCATCGGTGATTTTTTCTTCTTGAGTATGGGAATGACGTCCATCGATGTACATCCGGCAAGCGCCATCAGCACCAGTTCTTTCGGTGTTGATGCGCTGCCGTTGCCGCCGACATCCGTTTTTGCATCCATTATCACCCAATGATTAGACTCAGCTTTGGCGGCAAATGTGTTCCCTTTAAGTTGCTTGAGGAAAATTTCTTTAGTCATATGTTAACTTCTTAAATAATTATTGATCGATTGCGCATGTAAAAAAGGTGTCTGTGATTTTGCGCCTAATAGGATATGGACAAAAGAAAAAAGATTGCGATGAATATAAGGATTGAGAATTCGTATCTGTTAGTTGAATCGTTGTATCAACTGCTGTTTATAATCCGAATTCAAATAATCCACAAAGTTGCGCGATAAAGTTGATTTACCGAGTCAATAGTCAGGAAGTGGAGGTTGTTCACTCAATTGGATCTACATTGTCATCTAAATGTATTTCTGCGTCAATTTCTTCTAAAGGAGTAATTGGAGTTCCATCGGGAGAAATTAAAGGCGTCTCTTCCAGTTTTCCTTGCTTCTTTTCTAACTGACGTTTACGCTTCTCTTCCTGTTTCTTTTGACGTGCGATTTCTTTCTTTCGTTTCTCAAATTTATATGAGGCAGGATTTTTTTCCACAACTAATCTCCTATGATATGCAAAATCTATTTGTCGTTGTAGATTCTGTGTAGATATTTTCAATAACGTAGCTATCTTTTTTCTTGAAGTCAAAATAAAAAAAACCTTCCGAAGGTCATTTGCACTTATTCTGAATAAACTTACGGAAGGTTAATATAGAGAGTTACGTTCCGGCCGAATAATCGTCGTTGTATTTCACCTGTTCTTTTGTAAGCTTATCAATTTTATAGCCCATTGTTGCAAGTTTCACACCGGCGATTTCTTGATCTTGTGCCGCCGGAATATCGTACACCTTGTTTTCTAACCGCTTTCCCCTTTTGTGGCTTTCTACAAGCCTGAGCTGCGACATAAACTGATTCGCGAATGACATATCCATTACTTCTGAAGGATGTCCTTCTGCAGCGGCAAGGTTGACGAGACGTCCTTTCGCAAGCAAGAAGATACGTTTGCCATTCTTCAATGTGTACTCTTCGTTGTCTTTCCGGACTTCACGCTTACTTTTGGAGACTTTTTCGAGATCCGGAATGTTAATTTCACAATCATAATGCCCAGTGTTGCAAATGATCGCTCCATCCTTCATCGATTTGAAATGCCGCTCAATGATAATATCTTTCACACCAGTGGCGGTTACAAAGATGTCGCCAACTTTTGCAGCATCATCCATCTTCATGACACGAAAACCCTCCAACGTGGCTTTCAATGCGGCGGTTGGTTTCACTTCTGTAACGATAACATTTGCTCCAAGTCCCTTAGCGCGCATTGCAACGCCTTTACCGCAGTGCCCAAAACCGGCGACAACGAAATTTTTCCCCGCAAGCAATACACTGGTTGCGCGGAGAATGCCATCGAGTGTCGATTGGCCTGTGCCGTACACGTTATCAAAGTCCCATTTTGTTTCGGCATCGTTTACAGCAATAACTGGATATTGAAGGGCACCGTCGTCTGCCATTGCGCGGAGGCGATGAACGCCTGTTGTAGTTTCTTCCGTTCCACCTATGATAGTCGGGATTAATTCCTGATGTTTGTTGTGCACAGTGAAAATAAGGTCTGCGCCATCGTCGAGTGTGAGCTGCGGTTTGAACTTCAGCGTCTCTTCAATGCACCAGTAAAATTCTTTCACATTCATTCCGTGCCAGGCAAAGATGCTGATACCTTCGGCGGCAAGTGCTGCAGCTACATCATCCTGCGTGGAAAGTGGATTGCATCCGCTCCAACTGACTTGAGCCCCGGCTGCGGCAAATGTTTTCACAAGCACAGCTGTTTCTTTTGTGACGTGCAGGCATCCGGCAATTTTGTAGCCCTTGAATGGTTTCGTCTTACTGTATTTTTCCATTAGTGCCATCAGCACCGGCATACGTGATTCCGCCCACTCGATACGAAGTTTTCCAGCTCTCGCCAGTGAAAGATCTTTTACCTTAAACTTATTTTTTTTCTCGTTCATGGTCTTTTTCAAAAAGTTGAATTCTTAGTTCGTTGAATAGTTAATTTGTCACTCATTACTTATTGCTTACCACGCACCAATTTTACTTCGCGGCTTTCTGTAAGGTCTTCACTAAATCCAAATTTTCCCAAGTAAATTCCTTCTCATTACGGCCGAAATGCCCATATGCGGCTGTTTTACGATAAATCGGTCGGCGCAGATCAAGCCGTTTGATGATACCGCGTGGTGTCAGATCGATTTCTTTCATCACGAAATCTGAGAGCTGCGAATCTGGAATGACGCCAGTGCCGAATGTGTTGATCTGGATGGATACCGGTTCAGAGACTCCGATAGCATAGGCAACCTGGATTTGGCATTCCGTGGCAAGTTTTGCTGCGACAATATTTTTTGCAATATGCCTCGCGGCATATGCTGCACTGCGGTCAACTTTCGTTGGGTCTTTACCGGAGAATGCGCCGCCGCCATGTGGTGCGCGACCACCGTACGTATCGACTACAATTTTACGCCCTGTTAAACCGCTATCACCGTGCGGTCCGCCGACTTCGAACCTGCCGGTCGGGTTAACAAAATAGTGTGTTCTGTTGTCAAGCATTTCAGATGGAATAACGTTGCGCACGATTAGTTCAATAACATCTTCTTTAATTTTTTTCTGTGTGACTTCTGGATCGTGTTGCGTAGAAACGACAATAGTATCTACACGGACCGGTTTTCCGTTATTGTCATATTCAACCGTTACTTGAGATTTTGCATCAGGACGAAGATACGGCATTAGTGTTGGTTGTTTTTTCCGAACATTTGCTAAACGAAGGACTAGTTTGTGCGCGAACATAATCGGTGCTGGCATCAACTCTGGGGTTTCCGAAGAGGCGTATCCAAACATCATTCCCTGATCGCCTGCACCGCCGGTATCGACACCTTGTGCAATATCCGGCGATTGTGAATGAATGGCAGAGAGAACTGAACACGAATCCGCATCGAATCCTACACCTGCTTTCGTGTAACCAATGTCACGGATAACGTTGCGTACAATTTCTTGGATTTCAATATAACCTTTCGTTGTAATCTCCCCGCCGACGAGAACCATGCCGGTTGTAACAAATGTTTCGCAGGCGACTCGCGATGCCTTGTCTTGTTCAAGCAGTGCATCGAGCACTGCATCTGAAATCTGATCGCAAACTTTATCTGGATGCCCTTCAGACACAGACTCGGATGTAAATAAATTTCTCATTCTTTCTCCGTTCATATTTGATTGTTTAATAATTTTTAGACGAATCGATGAGTCAATTCAGGATTGCCGCAGACAGCAAGGTAATCAATAAAACTCTAACTCAGATGAATCGCCGATGTTAATTCGTTTGTAATTACCGCGCACAACAGCATTGGTACCGATTAAAGATTCTTCAAGAAGAGCGTTCACAACTGTTGCTCCCTCGTCGATTATAGAATTGCGGATGATGGAGTTTTCTACGACCGCATTGTCAGCAATCGTTGCATTCGGCCCAATAATTGAATTGCTAACTTTTGCTTTCTTTGAAATAAATACGGGCGGTTGAATCACGACACCCTTTATAGGCGATGGCACCGGCTGAAATCCGAGAAGATGCTGGTTTGTGGAAAGCAGAGTTTCCGGTTTACCGCAATCAAACCATCCTTCCACCGGAAAGGTTTTCATCTGTTCGCCGCGTTCGATCATCATTTGAAGTGCATCAGTCAATTGAAACTCGTCTTTCGTGCGCTTGTTACTATTTATCATTTCTTCTAAACATTTCACTAGGAGTTGTGGCTGTGTAATATAATAGAGACCAACGATAGCAAGATTGCTTTTTGGTTTCTCAGGTTTTTCTACCAAATGTGCAATGTGCCCGTCTATAATTTCAGCAACTCCAAACCTTCTCGGATCATCAACATATTTAACACCGATTTGTGTTTGTTGGTTCGCGATCATCGATTTAAGATCGACATCGAAAATCGTATCACCAAGGATGATCAGAATTGGACTGCTTGAAAATGTGTGCCGTGAAAGATAGATAGCATGTCCTAAGCCAAGGCGTTCCTCTTGTTCCACAAAATCAAATTTAATTTTGTAATTTTTCAGAGCATATTCTTTAATCATCTCGCCAAGATATCCAACAACGATAGTGGCTTCATCAAAGCCAGCTTCGATAACCTTATCTAGAATATGCCCGATTATTGGTTTCCCGGCTACATTGAGCAGCACTTTAGGTACGGAGTACGTGTGCGGACGAAGTCGACTGCCAATACCTGCAACGGGGATAATCGCTCTCATAATTTGATTTCGTTTTCGATAAAATAATTTACTTAAAAATACAGAAGAATTCCCTTACAAACAAACTCAATCATTTTTCTTGTTATGGAATCTACAAATACGTACTATCTATTGAATATCTCAAAAAAACATGTAGTTTATCAATAAGAATGCGCGAGTATATTTTAGGAATTAAAGTAAATCCTCGATAACGTTTACATTCCTCAGTATTTAGTAATTTTATTATCAGGAGCAACTTTTATGGATATCAGTAAGCTGGCATCTTCAATCGCCGAATCGCCAACGGTAAAACTTAATGCAGAAGCTACGAAGCTACGTGCACAAGGAGAAGCAATTGTTCACTTAGGAATTGGTGAGCCAAAAAATAAAGCTCCTATGAACGCAATTGCGAGTGCTATTGAAAAATTGAATTCAGGTGAAATTAAATATGCTCCCTCTGACGGTATTCCTTCGTTGAAAAAAGCAATTGTTCAATACACCGAAAGAAATTACGGAAGAACGATAAATCCGGCAAATGTGGTTGTTTCAGATGGTGCCAAACACTCCATATCCAATTTACTTTATGCTCTTATTAATCCGGGAGATCAAGTTATTATCTTGGCTCCATATTGGGTCAGCTATCCCGAAATGGTAAAAATGGTCAATGGTGTTCCGGTTATCGTTACGCCGGCAGATGGCGGCTTTTATCCAAAACTTTCGGAGATTGAAAAAGTAATAACGCCATCAACTCGGGCAATTATCGTGAACAGTCCGAACAATCCATCTGGAGCAATTTTTCCAGATGAGTTAGTCAGGCAGATTGTCGATCTGTGTGAAAAAAAGAATATTTATCTCATGTCGGATGATATTTACCACAAACTTGTGTTCGACGGTAAAAAAATTGTACCTGTTTATAATTTCACAAAAAAAGATATTGAATCCACTAATATCGTTGTCATCAACGGTGTTTCCAAAACATATGGAATGACAGGATTTCGAATCGGTTGGGTTGTTGCTAACCGCAAGCTTGTGAAGACTATAACAAATATTCAAAGTCAAACAACCACGTGCAATTCGCCCATTTGTCAGGTGGCTGCAGAAGCAGCGCTGACAGGAGATCAGAGTTGTGTTGATGAGCTGGTTGCGACAATACAAGAAAACCGTGACACTGTGATCCAGGGATTACGATCCATTCCTGGAGTGAAAGTCGAGAAACCGGAAGGTGCATTCTACTGTTTTCCGAATTTCAGTGCACTTAATAAAGATTCTATGGCATTGGCTGACTTTTTGTTAAAAAAAGCACTCGTTGTTACCGTTCCTGGTAAGGAGTTCGGCATGGAAGGTCACCTGCGGCTTAGTTATGCCGGAGCAGCCAGCGAGGTTGCAGACGGAATAGCTCGAATCAAATGGGCTTTGGATCCGAATTCACCGCGCGAAATCCAAATTGGAACTCGCAAAGTTATCCGCGATTGGTAATTTATTTTGTCATATTAATATAGAGTTAAACGTATATCAACTCAATATGGATTATTTATGAAAATCCCAGCGTATGTAAAAAATGAAACAGCAATTACCTGGATAAAAGAAATTGCTGCATTAACGAAACCAGACAATGTGTACTGGTGCGACGGTTCTCAAGAGGAAAATGCGACTTTATGTCAAGAACTTGTGAAGTCTGGAACATTTATAAGACTGAATGAAGAAAAACGACCTAACAGTTTTCTTTGTCGTTCTGATCCGAGTGATGTTGCACGTGTTGAAGATCGCACATTCATTTGCAGTGTGAAGAAGAGCGACGCCGGTCCGACCAATAATTGGATCGATCCTGTGGAAATGAAAGCCACAATGAAAAAACTTTTTGACGGATGTATGCGCGGGCGGACATTATACGTTATTCCTTTCAGTATGGGTCCTCTTGGTTCGCACATAGCGCATATCGGTATTGAGTTAACGGATTCGGCATATGTGGTTGTCAATATGCGTATTATGACAAGGATGGGGAAATCTGTGTGGGACGTGCTGGGCACGAATGGCGAGTTTGTTCCATGCGTTCATTCAGTAGGAGCTCCGTTGGCGCCGGGACAGAAAGATGTATCATGGCCATGCAATAAAGAAAAATATATTGTCCATTATCCGGAAGAACATGCCATCTGGTCTTTCGGTAGTGGATATGGCGGAAATGCGTTACTCGGGAAAAAATGTTTTGCACTTCGTATTGCCTCCACTATGGCACGTGAACAAGAATGGATGGCTGAGCACATGCTCATTATGGGACTCGAATCTCCACAAGGTGAGAAAACATATATAGCAGGTGCGTTCCCAAGTGCATGCGGTAAGACAAACCTTGCGATGCTTATTCCACCGAATTCTTTCAAAGGATGGAAGGTTACAACTGTAGGTGATGACATTGCGTGGATCAAACCAGGTAAAGACGGTCGCCTTTATGCGATCAATCCTGAATACGGGTACTTCGGTGTTGCTCCCGGCACTTCTGAAAAAACAAATCCGAATGCGATGGCAACTGCGAGAAAGAATTCTATTTTTACAAACGTCGCACTCACGCCGGATGGCGATGTGTGGTGGGAGGGAATGAGTAAAACACCTCCACCTCAACTGATCGATTGGACTGGGCAGCCATGGACACCGGACTGCGGTCGTAAGGCGGCGCATCCGAATGCACGGTTTACAACTCCGGCAAATCAATGCCCTTGTATTGATCCAGAATGGGAAAATCCAGATGGTGTGCCGATCGCGGCATTTATCTTTGGCGGACGGCGCAGTAACACAACACCGCTTGTTTATCAATCTCTCGATTGGGCGAACGGAGTGTATCTTGCCGCTACGCTCGGTTCGGAAACAACTGCTGCTGCGGCAGGCAAAGTAGGGCAGGTGCGCCGCGATCCGTTTGCGATGCTGCCGTTTTGTGGTTATCATATGGCCGATTATTTTAAACACTGGCTTGAAATGGGGCAAAAAGCTGTACACCCGCCTAAAATTTTTGGAGTCAATTGGTTCCGGGTGGATAACGGCGTAAATTTCTTATGGCCGGGCTATGGTGATAATATGCGAGCGCTGAAATGGATCGTCGAGCGAGTGAACGGGAAAGCACAGTGTGTTCAAAGCCCGCTCGGCTATATGCCACGATATGAAGATATGGACTGGAGTGGATTGGAATTTTCGAGAAAACAATTTGAAGATGTAACGAATATTGATGCGGAGTTATGGAAGAAAGAAATCCAGCTCCATGAAGAACTCTTTATTAGTCTTCAAGATAAGCTACCGAAAGAACTAAACTCTCTTCGCGAACAGCTTCTTGTTAAACTATCAGGTTCGAAAAAATAAAAGAGTGGAAGAAGTGTTATGGATTGGTTCATAACAATAAAGCCGCTTCATCAAGTAGATGAAGTGGCTTTTTATTCAACAACATATTAAATATTAGAAAATAATTATCCTGCTTTCCGCATACCGAGTTGTCGGTCAGCCATAATCAAACTGACAGGTGAGTCGCCAATCATCTCTAACATATTAATGATGTCGATTGCGTTCTTTTCTTCTTCCACCTGCTCGTTGATGAACCATTGCAGGAAAATCTGCGCGGCATAATCTTTTTCTTTTACCGCTAATTCGTACAGCTTGTTGATAAGCGAAGTTACCTTTTGTTCGTGCTTAAGAATTTCTTTAAAGATATCCAGAGGGGTTTTAAATTTTGTCGCCGGCTGCGCAATAGATTTCAGTGTTACCGCGCCGCTGCGATCAAATACATATTTGTAAAGCTTCATAGCGTGTCCGGTTTCCTCTTGATATTGCACGCGCGTCCAGTTCGCAAAGCCGGAGAGATTCTGCGTTTCAAAATATGCCGACATTGAAAGATACAGATATGCAGAAAAAAGTTCGAAGTTGATTTGTTCATTAATAGCGTCTTGTAGAAGCTTGCTGATCATGGAGTCTCCTTTTTAATTAGTTGTGATATTGTCTAAACGATAATGGAATGCGATTGGTTCCATGTCTCATTCACTTCATTTGGTGAATCCAATTGAAATCTTGGTAAATCGGAAGTATATTTCATCAAGTTAAAAATATAGAGTAAAAAGTAAGAATGCCAACATACGAATATCGCTGTAAATCCTGTGGTCATGAATTTGAAGAATTTCAAATGATGTCAGCTGACCCATTGATAATGTGTCCGAAGTGCGCCAAACCCGCACTCAAACGATTAATGTCGAGCGGCGTTGGACTGATATTTAAGGGAAGCGGGTTTTATGCGACCGATTATCAGAAATCAGATACATCCTCAAGTTCCGGCAAGAAATCAAAATCGAAACCTAGCTCCAAATCTGAATCCAAGCCCGAGTCTGCACCCGACTCAAAACCAAAACCGGAGTCAAAATCTAAATCCGATTCAAAGCGTTCTCCGGATTCACATTCTGGGGTAGACAAAAAATAATGGAGGCTTCGGATAAGAACCTGAATATCTCAAGAGATATTGTATAAATAATCCTCATTCGTATTTAAGCTATTGTAACGTTTTTTTGATCGGAGAAAATGAAATGTTTTTTGTGGAGGTGTTGGGTGTTCTCGCAGCAATCGGCACCACAAGTTCTTTTATTCCGCAAGCGTACAAGGTTTTCAAAACAAAAAAGACTGAAGATCTGTCTTTGGGAATGTTTATACTTTTCTGCGGCGGTACTATTCTCTGGGTTATTTATGGTGTAATTATTATATCTTTCCCTGTGGTGCTGGTAAACAGTGTAACATTTGTTATTGCATTCTATATCCTCATAATGAAAATCAAACATAAATAAATCCGATTGTTCCCACTATTTCTGCATAATCATTCGGTTGGGGAAAAGTCATTATTGTGATCATGAACTATACTTGTCGACATCATTCAGTAGAGTTATACATCCACCCAGATAGATTCTTTCTGAGTATTTTTTAAACCTAAAAAAAGACCTAACAAGTCATAAGTACAAATAAACGATAGGAGACAGTACTGTAGGAATACATCGTTAAGGAAATGCTTAATCTATTATTTTTAGTGCTTCCCGCTCACATCAAAACCGGATCGTTGAAGTATGCGTGCAGCTTCGTTAGAGACATTGTGATTCTCGAACGAGAGCCGGAATGTTCCACCGCGTCCTTCCCGCACTTTTATCAGTTCCATATCTTTAATATTAATTTTCTTTTTCGCCAGCGATGAAGTCAAGCGCGCAAGCTCGCCAGGTTTGTCTTCAACGAAGACAGACAAGTCAACAAGGGGCGACATAAATCCTTTCATCGATTGAGGAATGTGTAGCCGCAGGTTGCGTGATGTTTTAAACTCCGTCGAAAGATGTGAAGGATTTGAATCCACAACTGCCGCCATCTTTTCCAGTTGATTGATGAAAAGCCGAAGAGATTTACCGATTTCTTCCTGGTTGGCGGAGATAATATCTTTCCACATCAGAAATCGGCTCGATGCGATGCGCGTCATATCGCGGAA
>Ga0187861_10002960_pt1 | contig 15463 bp, 13 predicted proteins | sample June2016WEW_10_1_3_FD_132986 | JGI IMG/M metagenome (GOLD analysis project Ga0187861, IMG submission 132986) | Peatland microbial communities from SPRUCE experiment site at the Marcell Experimental Forest, Minnesota, USA - June2016WEW_10_100 | ecosystem: Environmental > Terrestrial > Soil >...
CGTCAACGTGGAATGCGAAGTGGACATCACGGCCATGTCGCAACAGCGGGAGACGGTCAAAACGCAGTTCGAGAGCCGCTTCGGCCTGCGCCCGACTTATACGCACCTGATCCTGTGGTGCCTGGTGCGGGCGATGATGGAGGAGCGCCACGCCGGCTTCCGCGGCAGGCTCAATCCCATCGCGGACCGCCTGCTCATCGAGCCGCGCGTGCACGTCGGTTTCGCCGCGGTGGGGCCCAAGGAGAGCCTGTACTCGCCCGTGGTCAAGAACGCCGACACACTGTCTTTCATCGAGTTCGCGCGTTGTGTTTACGGCCTGACGGAGAAGGTCCGCGCCGGCGCCATCGCGGCCGCGGACTTGCAGGGCGCGACCGTGACACTGACGAACATCGGAGCTTTTGAGGCCACCACGGGCACGCCCTTTATCATCCCCGGCCAAGTGGCCATGCTGACCGCCGGCTCAATCATGGAACGGCCGCGGTTCGTGGACGGCACGGGGATGAGCGCGGAGCGCCGAGTTGAGCCGCGGGTACTGCTGAGCCTGAAGCTGGTCTTCGATCACCGGCCCTTCAACGGCTCACACGCCGCGAGCTTCCTGCGCACCATCAAGCACAATCTCGAGAACCTGGATCTGCACGATTTGCTGGCGCTGCAACCGGCAAACGGGAAATGAGCGGCCGCAAGGCGAGGAGCGAGGGGTGAGGAACAAGGGACGAGGGGTGCCGTCCTCACTTCTTGCCGAACACCAGCATATCCAGGTGTTTAATGGTTGTCGTCGCCAACTCGGTGAACTTCTCCATGCCCGGCGCGGCCAGGTCCTTGCCGTTGAAAGCGTTCTTGACTTCTTTCAGGCCGAAGCCCTCGTCAAGCAGCGGCAGGCCCAGCGCGGTGCAGGTGTTGCTCACGTTATTGATGAAGCCGTTCAGCTTGCCTTTCTCATCGCCGTTGAGGCCGTCGTGGCTGGGCGGCAGGCACAGGATAGGCACACAGCCGGCCTCCAAGGTTCTTTCCAGCAAGGCGCGCACACCGTCACCCGGCCGCCCTGGCCTGACAGTGTCCGCATAGCTGAGCATCAGGAGCGCCATCCCCGGCTCGTTCTTTATGGTGTTGTAGGGCAGCAGGGTGCGCATGTCCTCCAATCCGCCCAGGGGCGTGCCATCAGGCGCGGAAGCGCCGAGGAAGGTAAAGTCCGCCGCCTTCAGTTTCAGCCCTTTGACCAGTTCCTCCGTGTCTTGGGGCTGCGCCCCCACCACAAGGACCGTCTTGGGCTTCCTGACCTTCTTCACGGACTTCAGCATGCTTTTCATGGCATCCTGGATCTGCGGGTTGAAGGTGAAGCCTTCTCTTTCGAGGGAGCGGATCAGCAAAGACTGCTTGCTCATTGACTGCATGACCTGGTACAGGAGGGCGGGAGTCGGCGGGGTGCGGTAAGTGATGACGAAGTCGTCAATGTAGACTGAAGCCCACTTGGTCCTGTCCTTTGGCCTGAAATACAGATGAATCGCTGAGAAGCTGTGCTCCTTCTTGATGCGCTCCTTGCCGCCATGGCTAAAATCATGCATGCGCAAGGTAACTGGAACCCAAGCCTTGGTCTTGGGCAGACGGGGCTTGTCGTCGAAATCCCCATCCTTGAACATCACCTGTAGCTCACCCGGCTCGTCCACATACACCATGAACTGAACATAGATTTCATTGGGCTCCAGTCCGCCGGGAACCTTGAGAGGCGGTTCCAAGATGGCGGCCGACCTTTTCTCGTTCGCGTCCTCCTGTTCCAATTTGAGGCTGTGTGGATTGGCCGGCCCTTGTATAATCTTGTCTTCCAGCGTGCCTTTCTTCCAGGTCTTCGCTGAGGTCTCGAAACCTTCGTAGTACAGCACGTCCGGGAACTCTGGAAACTGGCGGTATGCCTTCTCTTCGCCGCCCGCCCAAAGCCGGGGCGGGCAGAACAGCAGGGCGCTCAGCACCATCAGCACCAGACACAACCGTTGCGATGACATGAAACCGAGCCTCCTCTCCCCCCAGCCCGCTGTCACTTCCGCGGGAACACGCTGGCATCCACATGTTTGATGGCCTGCATGGCCAAGCCGGCCAACGCTTCGACGCCTGCCGTGCTCAAGTCTTGTTTGTCCATGGCGTTCTTAAGGTTCTTGATGCAGAAACCTTCGTCAACCCAGGGCACGCCCAGTTCCAGGCACACATTCGACACGCTGCTGGTAAAAGCATCCGGTTTGCCCTTGTCGTTTTTCTGCGGCGCCGGCGGCAGGCACAGGATCGGCACGCAGCCGGCTTCCAGTATCCGCTCCAAGACCACTTTCGTGCTGTCTCCCGGCCGCCCCCGCGCCAGTGTATCCGCGTGGCCGAGCATCAACAAGGCCACTCCGGCCTCCGTCTTCTGAATGTTATAGGACAGCAACGTCCGCATGTCGTCCAACCCGCCCAAGGGGAAACCGTTGGGCGCAGCCGCGGGAACGAAATTGAAGCCCGCCGCCTTCTCCCTGGCGGCGTCTGCTTCCAAGCCCTTCACCAGCTCATTCGTGTCGCTGGACCGCGCGCCCACCACAAGCACGGTCTTGGGTTTCCTGCTGCCGGTCTGGTGCTTCAGGGCGCTTTGCAGCGCCTCCTTGATCTGGGGCGAAAAGGTGAAGCCGTCCTGGGCCGCGGACCTGATCAGTGCCGCATGGCCGCTTTCCAAAGTGGCCAGCCGTGGTAGCAGGTCGGCGGGCCTGGCGCCGCAGGAGATGATGAAGTCATCAATGAAGACATTTGGCGTCTTGTTCTTGTCGCGCGGCCTGAATGACACCTCCACGTTCCTGAAGCTGGCGTCTTTGGTTACATGCTTCTTATCTTTGGTGAGATCACATAAACGGAGCAGCACGGGGCACCACGCCTTGACCTTCATGCTGTGCGCTTTCTCTGAGAAATCCCCGTCCTTGAATTTTATGCCGATCTCGCCCATTTCGTCTGTCCAGAGCATGAATTGGATATGGATCTCATTCGGGTCCATGCCCGCGGGGAATCTGACCGGCAGGTCTGTGCTGCCAGACCACCACTTGTCATTATCCTTCTTGGTTTCGCCCAACTTGAAGCTGTGCGCGTTGCCCGGCCCCTGGACCGTTGCAGTGTCAACCTTGCCGACTTTCCAGGTGACAGCCGAGGTCTCGAAACCTTCGTAATACAGGACTTCCGGCATTTCGGGGAACGGCCGGGAGGTCTTCTCCTCGCCCCGCAAGGCCGGGGTTTGGAACAGGGGCGGCATGGCGCTCAGCCCCAAGAGGAGGAAAGCGAACCGGCGTGGAATCAAGGAGTTGCTCCGTACCGCGGGCGCTTGGCCCGCAACCCAATCCTGCCACGCCCCGAATGTCTCTGGCGCGCTGCAAGACTCTATCCACGTTCTTCCGTTATGACGAGGCAACCGAGCCGGGTGCTGCAACTCCGTGGCACTACTCGATCTCCTCGCCCTTCTTTCCAGGCTGTGCCCCGCCAGGCTGCTCCACAGGCGTGCGCCAGAGAATGTGCTTGTCAATCAACATGAGCATCTGCTTCACTAGACGCGGCAGTTGCTTCGGGTCTTTCAAGTTGCAATCTATCACCGGGCAGTTCAGGTCGCTGGCCGCCTTGAGCATCGCGGTGCGCACGTCATCCTGCATCCCTACCGGGCCATCCTTAATGGCCGGTGGCGCGGCAGGCACTGCCATGACCGGCACGGCACCGAGGCGCAAGCACACGCGCCCCAAGTCCTCCCAGTCCAGGGATTCGAGCATGGTCAATTTCCGCTTGGGCGCAATCTCCCCAATCACGAAGACCACATCGGGTTTCTGATCCGCTTTTAGACCCGCGATGTACGTCGGCACGGCCCCCAAGAGGTTCCTCGGGGTTGCCGTGGGGCCAATCAGTCCCGTTTCGCTGGGCAGTGTCAAGCGCGACCATTTATCCCACTTTTCAAGCTGCTTGCCATCGAATTCCGGCTTGGGCAGCCCGGGTCCGAGGCTGGCGAACACGTAGCTCGTCCCTGGCTTGACGAGCTTGTGCAGGGCCGTCGCGATGTCGGGACCGAAGAGCGCGCCGCCTTCTTCGAGCGTCTTGCGGGGCGCCTTGTCCGCGGGGGTTACAGCCGTGGCGGGTGCAACAGTGCCTCCCGCAGCCGGTGTTGGGGCCGTCGTGCCTCCTGTGGCCGGAGTTGGGGCCACGGGCTTGGTTCTCCCCGGCGCACTCTTCAAATCGGGGTCCAGTTCCACGCAGAAATCGTCGAAAAACACTTCCGCGGCGACCAGATCAACGCCTAGATAGAGCCCTACCGACTGCGCCTCCTTGTCAATTTTCGTGTGGCTTTCGACCAGCTTCCAGTCCGGTTTGTTCGGCTCCAGATCGCAGCCGGCGTAGTTCTCCTTGCCATCCTTGTCCTTGAAGGTGAGCAGGATCTTCGGGTGCGCCCAAGTCTTCTCGGGGATCGGGGTGTAGTTGCCGGGAAACTTGGCCAAAGCGGAAATGCGCACATTGTGGTCGCGCACCTTCGCCAGATCGAGCGTTATTTCGAGCCTGGCCCAGCCGCCGCCTTTGGTGCTGATCTTCAGGACTTTCCCGTGGCCCGGCTCATCCACAAGCGAGAAATCGCCGGGACTCTTCAGCGTCCAGCCCGCCGGCAGTTGCTGCAGGTTGAGCTTCTCGAAGTCCTCGAAGATAAGCTGTTCGCCCGCTCCGCCGCATACGCCCGCGAATGCGGCAACCAGGAGACCGGTGACCACTGTGACACGCGCAAACAAAGGCACTTCTCCGTTCGATTGGCCGCAAGACCGTTCTGCTAAGGTTCAAGGACTTGCCCGCCCCCTCCTTGCCTCTCTTTTACGCCTAGTATACCCCAAACAGGGAAGCAACGCAATGCTCAAAATGTCGCCGGCAGCCAATTGGGTGCATGACCGTAACTGGGTGCTTCCAATTCGCTGCTCTCGGATCTTAACCTATGGCGTTCACCGCCCGCTTCTGTCTCTTCCTCTTCCGCAGGTCCTCATATTCCTGCTCCAGTTCAGCCAGCCGCCTGCGCACCAGCAGGCGTGAGGCCATGCCCAAACGGTTGAAGAAAAGGATGCCATCCAGATGGTCTGTTTCGTGCTGGCATATTCGTGCGAACAGATCCTGGGCGTTGAGGCTAAAGGGCTGCCCTTTGAGATCCACGCCATTCACGTGCAGGGACGCATAGCGCTTCACTTTCGCGCGCAGCCCAGGCACCGACAGGCAACCCTCTTCGTCAACCACCGAACCTCGCAGCTCCGAAAGAACGGGGTTGAGCACCACAAGTGCCAGTTCATCCTCCTTGTTGGCCTTTGCAAGAAAGAGCCTCAAGCCCACGCCCACCTGTGTGGCTGCCAGCCCCAGGCCTTGCTCCTCGGACAAACTGGCCTGCATGCGCGTTACCAACTCTGCCAAGTCCCAGCCGTCCGCCTTCCCGGCCTTGAGTTCCTCAGCCGTGACCGGCCGTGCGCGCTTGGCTAGAAACGGGTCGGGGTAGATGAGGATTTTGAGAGGTTCTGTCTGGGTCATGATCGCCGCGTCCTTCCCTAATTCTAATCCGGCAAGTCCTCTACAGTCAACCCCAGCCTTGTTTCTTCTTTCGGCGAACTCAGGACCACGCTCGTGCGCGCCGTCACCACCCCGTCTAGCGGCCGGAGGTCGTTGGAGAGCAGCGCTTCCAGCGCCGCGATCGAACGGGTTCGGACCTTCAGAATGTAGTCGCTGTCCCCTGTCACCTGGTGGCATTCCAGGACGTCCTCCAGTTCCTGGATGCGCTGCAGAAAGGCTTTGGCGTGAATAGGCTTGTCCAGGGACACTGCTATCAAAGCCGTCATCTGCCGGTTCACTTTGGCCGGCTCTACCAGGCACACATACCGCCGGATGAGGCCGGCATACTCCATTTTCCTCATGCGTTCTCCCACGGAGGGAGCTGAAAGGCCGATGGTCTTGGCTATCTCCGAATGGCTCGCCCGGCCGTCCCGCTGTAAGATTTCCAGAATCCTTAGATCAACCGCATCCATAGCCTCGGCCCATCTCCCAGCGTGGACAGAGAGCCGGCTTGCAGACAACGGAAACTTCTTCCTGCACCGATCCCCGCTGGGACACCTTTACTTCTAAGGTAAACGCCGGCCGGATTCAACAGACGAACGCAACCCCTGCATGGACAAAGCCGTGCCTTCCTGGTATAAAGCCATCATGACCGAGTTGCGACTGGACCACCCTTTGTACCTGCAACCCATTCTGATGGAACGCGTTTGGGGCGGCAACCGCTTGCCCGCACTTTTCGGCCGGCCGGACACGCCGGGAAAGGTGATTGGTGAAAGTTGGGAAGTGGTTGATCGCAGCCAAGCCCAAAGCATGGTGTTGAACGGGGCGGTTCCCGAAACATCCCTGCGCCAACTGCTGGAGCGGCATCCCGAACAGATTCTGGGCCAGTCTCTGGCAGCCCTGAAACCGGCGCGTTTTCCCCTCTTGGCCAAATACATTGACGCCAGCAGCGCGCTGTCTATCCAGGTCCATCCCAACAATGCTTCGGCCAAGGGCTACGACGACTCTGGCAAGTGTGAATGCTGGGTGGTCGTCCATGCCGAACCAGGGGCCAGAATCGTCAGGGGCCTGCAGCCTGGAACCACGCGCGAGCAGTTTGAACAGGCTTTGCAGCAGAACCAGGTCGAACCTTTGCTTCATTCCTTCGCAGCACAGGTTGGCGACGTCGTCGCCTTGCCGCCGGGGATGGTCCATGCCCTCGGCGCCGGAACTGTTGTGGCCGAGATACAACAGAACTCCGACCTTACCTTCCGCATCCACGACTACAATCGTGTGGACTTCAACGGCCACAAGCGCGAGCTGCACATTGAGGATGCGCTGGCCGTCATCCGCTTCGCTGAACATGGTGATGAGTTCTCAGGCGACATGCGGGCGGACACGGCCACGCCGCTCCAGCGCCGCAGGCGCGCTGGGGTTACGACAGAGCACTTGCTGCAAGGGAGATACTTTGACCTGTATCGCTACACTCTGGCTTCGGGCTCCCATACGGTGCTCGAAGCCGCGCCGGCCGCGCCGCGCATCCTGATGGTCATTTCAGGATCAGGCAGACTGGGCCGCCAGACCATTAAGGCGGGGCAGACGGTCCTGCTTTCCGCCGTGGCCCGCGCCCTGGGTGTCTCGGCGGCCAAGGGTATGGCCGGCAGCCTGACTCTCCTAGTCAGCAGCCCCACAGCAGCGGTATGTTGAAACCGCAGGCATTAGGCTTTGGCGGCGCAAGGTTAGGAGGCAAAGCCTCAAGTCTCATCCCTCACCAGCGGTTTTCGTGTATGCGGTCTTGCCTGAATCGTTCCGGCGCCGGTTTCTGCTCGGCCGGGTAGCCGATCACGTTCAGAGAGAGAGGGACCACGCTTGGCGGCAGGTTATAGGCTTTGCGGAAGGCCTCTACACGCGGCTCGTTCGGGTATATGCCGCACCAGACGCTGCCCAGCCCTTTTTCTGTGGCGGCCAGCAGCAAGTTCTGTGTTGCGGCTGAACAATCGGCCACCCAATTGCCTGGGTACTTCTCCAGGTCCAGGTCTACGCACACTATGATCGCCAGGGGCGCTTCTTTCGCCATCTGTGCATGGGGATGGACTTCCGCGGCCCTGTTGAGCGCCTCGCGCTGCGTCAGAACCACGAAATGCCACGGCTGCGCGTTCCCCGCCGACGGCGCGTACATGGCCGCCGTGAGCAACTCTTTGAGCACCTCTGGCGGCACCGGCTTTGAGGTGTACTCCCGGATGCTCCGCCGGGCCTTGATTGCTTCCAATGTGTTCATGCCCTTGCCCTCCTCACGGTCCTTCTATACAAGACTCTCAGAGGGTGCGCAAGCTGTGGAAAACGAGCGGTTCTTACTGGACCCCTGCACTGCCGGTTATCTGGCTCTCTTGCGCTCAGGGGAACTGGCCAAGCGCGCGGAGACGGCCACGGAGGCGCTGCGCTCGTGCCGCCTTTGCCCGCGCGGTTGCGGCGTGGACCGCGCCGCGGGCAATCTTGGCTTTTGCCTGACCGGGCCGTGGGCAAACGTGACCAGTGCTTTCCCGCACCATGGCGAAGAGGAAGCCCTCAGCGGACGGCGCGGCTCCGGTACGATCTTCTTCAATCGCTGCAATCTGCGCTGCGTGTTCTGCCAGAACTCGGAGATCAGCCAGGCTCCCGCGGGCGTCCCGGCTGCTGCCGCCGAGCTGGCGGAACTTATGTTGGGCCTGCAAGCTCACGGCTGCCACAACATCAATTTCGTCACGCCCACGCACGTCCTGCCACAGATTCTGGAGGCGCTGGTCATCGCGGCGATGCGCGGGCTGCACTTGCCGCTCGTTTGGAACTCCGGTGGCTACGATGCCCCGGAGGCCCTTGCCCTCCTTGACGGCATCGTGGACATTTACATGCCGGACTTCAAATTCTGGGAACCGGCCACTGCGAAGCGTCTGGCCAATGCGGAAGACTACCCCGCCCGGGCCAGGGAGGCCCTGCGCGAGATGCATCGCCAGACTGGTGTCTTGTGTTTTGGTCCCGGCGGCCTGGCGCGCCGCGGTGTGCTCGTCCGCCATTTGGTCATGCCGGGGTTGCTCAGCGAATCCAGGGAGATCTTCAAGTTCCTGTCTAGCGAGCTCTCGCCGGACATCTTCGTCAACATCATGGCCCAATATCACCCTGATCACCACGTCGGCACGCAGGCGCCGGACGGCAGTGTTATGTACCCTGAAATCAATCGCCGCGTCAGCAGGGAGGAAATGGCGGAAGCCTATGCTTGTGCACGGGACGCGGGATTATGGCGCTTTGATACGTAGCTCGGACTTTTCAGCACTTTGGCCTGTTCCACGCCGCTCAGTGGCCAATCGCGAGGTCCTCATAGAGCAGCGCACACATTGTCTTGGCGTCCACAAGCCGTCCCGACTTGATGGCCTGCTGTACTGCGGGCATCGTCATCACTTTTAGCTCGATGTGCTCGTCCGCGTCCTGCTCGCCGTGAGCGGGCTCCAAATCCCACGCTTTGTAAAGATGGATCCTCTCTGAGGCGTAGCCTGGTGCGTTGAGAATCACGCCTTGTTTCCGCCAGCGTCGCGCGGCAAAGCCGGTCTCTTCAATCAGTTCGCGCTTGGCGCAGGCCAGCGGGGCTTCGCCCGGTTCCAGCGTGCCGGCAGGGATCTCAAGCAGCCAGGCCTCGGCCGCCGGACGGAACTGGCGCAACATCAGCACGCGGCCTTGGCCGTCGAAGGCCAGAATCGCCACCGCGCCGGGGTGGATTACCGTGTCGCGCTCGAAGACGCGCCCGTCCAGCCCGCACCATTTGTCATGGCGAATGGAAAAAACTCGGGATTGAAGCACAACCTTCTTCTCAACAAGTTTGAACCCAGTGGCCATGAGCGCCTCCGTGAGCGAGGGGATGAAGACAAGGCGGTTAGCGTAGTCCGTGGCGGGAGAAGCGCAACTTCGGCTTTCGGCTTTCGGCTTTGGGTTTTAGACTCTTGGTTATGTCAGACCGCGAAACACTCGAAGTTGACGTCCTGATTGTCGGCGCCGGCCCCGCGGGACTGGCCTGCGCGCTGCACCTGGGCGAGCAGGCCAGGTGGCGCGCCTCGCCCAAGCTCAGCATTCTTGTAATCGAGAAAGGCGCCGGCATTGGCGCGCACACCCTCTCCGGCGCGGTACTGGACCCGTTGGCGCTCGACGAGTTGGTCCCGAGTTGGCGGCAGCACGGCGCACCCGTCAGGCAACCGGTCACAAGCACAGAACTCCTTTTTCTGACGGACAGGAAAGCCACGAAAGTGCCGCACTGCCTTGTGCCCGAATACTTGAACAACCGAGGCAATTACGTGGTCTCGGTGTGCGAGTTGGTGCGCTGGCTGGCGGAGCAGGCCAAAGAACGAGGCGTGGAAATTCTGGAAGGCGTGGCCGGCAGTGAAGTGTTGTCGCGCGGCACGACGGTCCTGGGCGTACGTTGCGCGGACTCCGGTTTGAGCAAGGACGGCCAGCCCAAGCCGAACTTCCAGCCCGGAGCGGATATCCGCGCCAAGGTGACGGTGCTGGCCGAGGGCTCGCATGGCAGCCTGGCCAGGCAGTTTCGCGCCCTGCACGATCTCGATACCGGCCGCTTGCCACAAACCTACTCGCTGGGGCTAAAGGAACTGTGGGAGTTGCCGCCTGGAGTATTCCCCGCCGGCAAGATCGTACACACGTTCGGATTCCCCTTGCAGAAGCTGCAGGCGCTAAGGCGGACGCAGTGCTTTGGCGGCGGTTTCCTGTATGGGCTGGACGGCACGCATGTGGCGGCCGGTCTGGTTGTGGGCCTCGATTACGTTGCTCCCCGCCTCGATCCGCATGCCGAGTTCAACCGCTGGAAAAGCCACCCCTATGTCCGCGCCCTGCTTGAGAAGGGCACGCTTGTTGAGCATGGCGCGAAAGCCCTGGCCGAGGGCGGCTACTACGCCATGCCGCGCCTCTATGCCTGCGGCTGCTGCATGGTTGGGGATAGCGCCGGCTTCGTCAATGTGGCGCGCGGCAAGGGCATTCACTTGGCCATGAAATCCGGCATGCTGGCCGCGGAGGCCATCGCGGCAGCGCTGGCGCGGAACGACTGCGGCCTCAAGGCGCTGGGAAGCTATGAGGACTTGTTCCAGATGAGCTGGGCGCGCAGTGAACTGTATTCCGTCCGCAACTGGCGTGCGGGCTTCGCCCAGGGTGTGAGCCGCGGCGTGGCCCACGACCTCTGCCAGCGCTTTTCAGAGAGCGGCGGAAAGGTCTTTTCCCGGGACCCGTTGCCTCTCAAGGCCCCGAGTCAGACTCTGGCGCGGCGCGCGGCCCTCTGGCCCGTTCCTCTCCCGCCAGGAAAGAGTGAAACGCTCCCCGCACTGAGCAAGGAGACCGCGGTTTTCCACTCCGGGACTCAGGCCGAAGAAGACCAACCCTGCCATTTGAAGGTCCAGGACCTGCAAATCTGTGTGCAGCGCTGTGCGCCTGAGTTCGGCCAGCCCTGCCAGTATTGCTGCCCGGCAGGTGTCTATGAATGGCAGCAAGACTCCGGCCTGGGGCCGGCCCTCCACCTTAACCCCTCTAACTGTCTGCACTGCAAAGCTTGCGATATCAAGGACCCGTATGGGAACATCCTCTGGACTGTCCCGGAAGGTGGAGGGGGACCGCGCTATCAGCGGATGTAGCGGGCAGACTCTCCTTCGTAATCGCTCTTTGATGCGAACGGCCAGAACACGGTCCCGATGCTCCAGCCTTCCGGCGGGCGGCACACCGCGTGCTCGGCGAAGTGATACAACAGAATCCAGAGCAGGCCCCAAAGCATGAGCAGGCCGGCGGTGCGCGGCGAGAAGCCATAGAACATAAACAGCACCAGGGCTCCGCCCGTGAGCACCAAGCTGGACGCGGCGCGCAGCGGCCTGAGGTTCGGCCGGGGCGGGGCGGACAGGGCTGTCTGCGGGTCGAAAACCAGATCGGACTTGAGGAAAAGAATGCAGCGCTCAAAGAGCGCCTGGCCGTCGGAGTCCAGCTTGTTCGAGCCAAAAACCCAGTTGCGCTCCCCCAAGCGGTGTTCGTGCAGGTCGTCGTAGGAACCCCACACGGTCCAGCGAATGGCTTCCAGAACCGGGTCCTGGCTTGTCAGCGGCCAGCCGTCTTCGAAGCGGTCATTGGAGATAAGGCCAGCTTTGAACTGCTGAAGCAGTTGCGCCGCCTTTTCTCGCGCGTCCCGGTCAACCACAGGCTTATTCAAAGGACAACGTTTCGCGCACCACTTCATCAATAGTGGTGATGCCGTCGAAAATCTTCAGGATGCCGGATTCACGGAGCGTGCGCATGCCCGAGGCCTGTGCTTCAGCGCGGATGACCTCGGTGGACTTGCGGCCCAGGATCAGCTCGCGCATCTTCGTGTCCACCTTCATGATCTCGTAGATGGCGTTGCGGCCGCGGTAGCCGGTCTTGTTGCAGTGATCGCAGCGCCGGCCGAAGAAGAACTGCTTGCCTTCCACCTCGTCGGGCGTGAGGTTGATCTCCAGCAGCGCCTCTTCCGAGGGCACGTAGGTATCCTTGCACTTGAGGCAGATCACGCGCACGAGGCGCTGGGCCACCACCGCGTACAGCGTCGCGGAGACCAGGAAGGGCTCGACCCCCATGTCCAGCAAGCGCGTGATGGTGGAAGGCGCGTCGTTGGTGTGCAGGGTGCTCAGCACCAAGTGGCCCGTCAGGGAGGCTTCCACGGCGATTTCGGCGGTTTCCAGGTCGCGCACCTCGCCCACCAGGATCTTGTCAGGGTCCTGGCGCAGGATCGAGCGCAGGCAGGCCGCGTAGGTCACGCCAATGTCGGCGCGGATGGGGACCTGCACAATGCCGTCCAGGTTGTACTCCACCGGGTCCTCGGTCGTGATGATCTTGACATCGGGCTTGTTGGCGGCATTGAGCGCGGCGTAAAGAGTGGTGGTCTTGCCGGAACCCGTGGGGCCGGTGACCAGGCAGATGCCATTGGGCTGGTCCATGGTTTCGCGGAAGAACTGCAGTTCCTCGTCGCGCATGCCCAGGCGTTCGAGGTCCAGTGCGACCACGCTGCGGTCCAGCACGCGCATCACCACCGATTCGCCGAAGTAGGTGGGCAGCGTCGAGACCCGCAGGTCAATCTGGTTTCCGCCCACGCTGAGCTCGATGCGGTTGTCCTGGGGCACCCGGCGTTCGGCGATGTCCATGTTGGCCATGACCTTGATGCGGCTGCAAATGGCCATGGCCAGGCCGCGCGGCGGCGGCGGGATCTCCAGCAGCGTGCCGTCAATGCGGTAGCGGATCTTGAACTCGTGTTCGAAGGGCTCGAAGTGAATGTCCGAGGCCTGGTCTTTGATGGCGGTGAGCAGCACCAGGTTCAGGAACTTCACCACCGGCGCCGCGTGAATCATCTTCTCGATGTCCCGCGGGTCAATATCTTCCCCCTCGCCCCCCTTCAGGACTTCCATCTCATCAGCGGTCATGCTGTCGAGCAGGTCCTTGATGGATTCCTTCTGGCCCCCGTAGTATTGGCTGATGGCCGCCGTCACCTGCTGCTCGCTGGCCACCGCCGCGGCCACCTGGCAGTTGAGCATGAAGCGCAGGTCGTCCAGCGCGTTCACGTTCTGCGGGTCGGCCATGGCCACGGTGAGCTGATTGTTGTCAAAGGCGATGGGGACGATGCGGTACACCTGGGCCATGGAAACCGAGACCATCTTGATCACTTCTTCTGGGACGCGGATCTGCGTGAGGTCCACCGTCTGGACGTTGTATTGCGTGGCCAGCGCCTGGAGCAAGTCCTCCGCGGTGATATAGCCGGCCTCAATGAGGACCTGGCCTATAGCGCCGCCCTTCTCCTGTTGCAGTTTGAGGCATTCCTCGAGTTTCTCCTCGTCGAGGATGCCCATGTCAATCAGGATCTGCCCGATGAAACGGCGTTCTTCCGGCGGCGGTTCTTCCGCGTCCTTGACGTTCTTAAGCCCTTGTGCCATTACTTCTCTCCCGCATGTGTGCTCGCATCTCCCTCCCGCCTGTCCGCGCCGGCGCGTGGGCAGGTCAGCGCTTCTTTTTCATCATCTCCAGGTACTCGCGCACCTTCCTCTCCAGTTGTTCCGGTTCCTGGCTGCGCCGCATCATCTCGTTGTAGTTGATCTTCTGCGTGGCCCAGAGGTTGAAGAGGAATTCGTCCAGCAGGATCATGCCTTCCTTGCCCGCCGTCTGGATGTGCGAGTTGATCTTGAAGGTTTCGCCTTTGCGTATCAGCGCCCGGATGGGGTCGTTGACAAACATCAGTTCAAAGGCCGCGACGCGCCCGCTGCCGTCCGCGGTGGGGATCAACTCCTGCGAGATCACCGCGATCAGCGTGGCGGCAAGCTGCGTGCGAATCTGGGCCTGCTGGCTGGTGGGGAAGGCGTCCACGATGCGGTTGATGGTCTCGGCTGAGCCGGTGGTGTGCAGGGTGGCGAAGACCAAATGGCCGGTCTCAGCCGCCGTGATGGCCGTCTGGATGGTATCCAGGTCGCGCATTTCGCCGACCAGGATCACATCGGGGTCCTGGCGCAAGGCGCGCTTCAGCGCCTCGGGGAAACTGGGCACGTCCACCCCCAGCTCGCGCTGGGTCACGTTGCACTTCTTGTGCTTGTGGTAATACTCGATGGGGTCCTCGATGGTGATGATATGGTCGGCGCGCTCCGTGTTGATGAAGTCAATCATCGTGGCCAGGGTGGTCGTCTTGCCGGACCCTGTGGGACCCGTGACCAGCACCAGGCCCCGCGGGCGCAGACAAAGGTCCTTGATCACCGGCGGCAGCCCAATCTCCTCAAAGCTCCGCAGCTTGCTCGGGATCAACCGCAGGATCACGCCCACCACGCCTTTTTGCTTGAAGACCGAGACGCGGAAGCGCGCCACCTCGCCGAAAGCGAAACCGAAGTCGCCGCCGCCATGCTCGCCCAACTGCTGCTGGATGCGTTCCGGCGTGATGGCCTTCATCAGCGCCGTGGTATCTTCGGCCGTCAGGGGGGTGGAACCCAGGTTGCGCAACTCGCCGCGGACCCGCACCGTCGGCGGTTTGTCCACCGCCAGGTGCAGGTCGGAGCCCTCGTACTTGACGACCGCATCCAGAAGCCTGGTGATGTTGGCGCCGCTGGAGCGAGAGGCCGTTTGTGGCGACCCGGCAGTGCCTGACTGGAATTCGTTGTTCATGTCGCCGCCATCCACTCCTTGTTTAGCCAGAGACGAACACGGACCAACACGGATGCAATCAAGGGTACGCTATCCTGGTTGTTTTCCTATCTGCGTTCATCTGCGTCCATCTGCGGTTCCAACCCCCTCTGCACTCCGCGTTGAGAAATCCGCCCTACGCGTATTGCTTGGCTTCAGCCAGCACCTCATCCAACGTCGTCCAGCCGTCCAGTACCTTGCGCAGGCCATCCTCCAAGAGCGTGTTCATGCCGTCGCGGCGGGCCTGCTCGCGCAAGGTATCCGTGCTGGCCTTCTGAAAGCACATTTCGCGCAGACGGTTGTTCATCACCATGATCTCATAGATGCCTTTGCGACCCTTGAAGCCGGTGTCGCGGCAGGTGCTGCACCCGACCGGCCTGTAGAGCGTTCTGCCCGAGAACTGCTCCTCGTGCAAGCCCAGGGACTTGAGCTTGCCGGGGTCGGTGGCCTCCGGCGCCTTGCAGTCGGGGCAGAGCGTGCGGATAAGCCGCTGCGCCTGCACGGCCTGAATGGAACTGGCCACCAGGAACGCGGCAATGCCCATGTCAATCAAGCGCGTGATGGCGCTGGGCGCGTCGTTGGTGTGCAAGGTGGCAAAGACCAAATGGCCCGTCAGCGCCGCCTCGATGGCGATGTGCGCGGTCTCGCCGTCGCGTATTTCCCCCACCAGGATGATGTTGGGCGCCTGGCGGAGCATGGCGCGCAAGGCCCGCTGGAACGTCATCCCGGCCGCCAC
>Ga0187861_10002961_pt1 | contig 15460 bp, 14 predicted proteins | sample June2016WEW_10_1_3_FD_132986 | JGI IMG/M metagenome (GOLD analysis project Ga0187861, IMG submission 132986) | Peatland microbial communities from SPRUCE experiment site at the Marcell Experimental Forest, Minnesota, USA - June2016WEW_10_100 | ecosystem: Environmental > Terrestrial > Soil >...
AGACAGATGACGACAACCAGCCCGGTAAGGATAGCCAGCACACCATATTTCTCTTTCTTAAAGGTATCTTCGATCAGTGTCTGATCACGCATCACTGAGATGATCTTGCCCATCCACTTGCTCCAGAAGAATACCGTTACGGAACCGCCAAAGGCAAGGATCGCTATGAAGATCAGGCCGAACGGGGCGGTGATGAACGCCTCGATCGCTGCCCATTTGGAGATGACCATACCGAAGGGTGCAAGAAACATGCCGGCCATGCCGATGAACATCATGATGGCGATCTTGGGCATCCGGACGATCAGCCCGCCCATGTCCTCGATGTTCCGGCTGCCGATCCGGTTCTCAACGGTCCCGACGCAGAGAAAGAGGAGCGACTTTGCAATCGCATGGAAAATGATCAGCAGGATTGCCACCCACATCAGGTTATAGGTCCCGACCCCGGCACAGGCAACGATCAGCCCGAGGTTGGCGATAGTCGAGTAGGCAAGAACCTTCTTGGCATTATTCTGCGATATTGCCATAAAGGACGCAAGGGCAAAGGTTGTTCCTCCGACCAAGGCGATGATGAGTCCCTCAGTAGTCCCGGAGAGCACCGGGGCGAACCTCACGATGATATAGACACCTGCCTTGACCATCGTGCTCGAGTGGAGCAGGGCAGAAACCGGCGTGGGGGCGACCATAGCCCCGACAAGCCATGACGAAAACGGCATCAGTGCAGCCTTGGTGATGCCGGCAAAGCAGATCAGGACCGCCGGCACCAGGGCAACCGCCTTACCGGTGGTGAGCAGGTAATTCAGGCCCAGCAGCTTGCCGGATGGATCGGAAATTACCAGGTAGATAATGGCCGCGATGAACGCCACGCCACCCAGCAGGTTCATGGACAGGGCGAGGAACGAATTGTTGGTCGCCTCCTCGGTCTCCGAGTACCCGATGAGAAAGAACGAACAGAGGGTAGTGATCTCCCAGAAGAAGAAGACCCAGACGAGGTTATTGGAGAAGATCAACCCGAACATGGAGGCAAGGAAAATGAACAGGAGTCCGAAGAAGATACCCCGACGGTCCCGGATCTCCTTGTGGTGGTGGTGGTAGGTCTCCATGTACCCCACGGAATAGACACAGATCAGGCTGCCGATGATCCCGATGATCATGGCCATGATGATCGAGAACTGATCCACAAAGAGGTTCTCCTCTACATGCAGGTGGCCAGCCATACTTATCTCAAACCAGAGCAGCAGCCCGGCCTGCAGCACGATCAGGACCACGGTCAGCGATTTCCTGTGCTTTATACCGAGATAGAGAATGAATACGGCCAGGATTATCTCGATAACGAACATGAGCTGGCTGACCGGTTCAGAGGCAATGGAATAGATGAGCGTCCCTTTGTCATACCCGAAAACCAGCAGCAGTAGAGATACAATACCGATTACGATCGCAGAGAACTGCACGATCATATTACGCCCGGAATCCCTGCGCCCGATGAGTATGAAGAGCGCCGCGATCAGGGGAAACAGAATGAGATAAAGCAAGAGCTGAAGAATCTGCACCAGATACCCTCCCTCCCTGAATATGGGAATTTTTCATTATTAATCATATTGAATTGTGCATGGTTCCCCATGTGAGCACCCCCGGCAAAAAACCGGAGTTTCTGCACCAGAAACATAAAAAAAATAAAAAAATACTGTCAGGAAAACCACAAAGACAGGATAAAAACCTAAAAATCACATACTGCGTTCACGGCGTCCTGATCCCGTGTAGTGAAGGGAGGGCAGGAGGCATAAAAGTTTAATGTTTCAAAACAGCACTAATGATCTCTTAGGATGGGTTGCGTACGTGTGCGGGGCGATCCCGGAAGCTTAAGAGCCCTCCTTTGGGTCATTTGAGCAGGTCTCTGCTGATGCCAATTATCATACCTGATGTGTTGCAAGAGTCTCCAGACTGGTCTGTACCTTGCCTGTGCGGTCAATAAGTACGGGCCCGGTCGCACTGAAAGATTCTTCTGACACAGCAGGGAGGTCATGGAATGATCGACTTTGCATTACTAATCGTTATTGCGATATGTGTTATCGCACTGGGTCTTGCAGCTCTCTTAGCGCGTAATCTCCTCTCACAGGATGAGGGGACACCTAAGATGCGCGAGGTCTCCGATGCGATCCGGGTGGGTGCGGAAGCATTCATCAAGCGTCAGTACTCGACTATCGCCATGCTGGCTATCGTGCTGGCCGTGGTGATCTTTGCGGTCTATTACCTCACCGGACAGCAGTCGCTTGCAATCTCCACAGCAGCTGCTTTCGTTGTCGGGGCTTCCTGCAGTGCAGTTGCCGGCGTTGTAGCCATGTGGATTGCCGTCAGGACAAACATCCGCACGGCCGCAGCCGCCCAGACCAGCGACGGGAAGGCACTCGACTTCTCGTTCCGCGGCGGGGCGATCTCCGGGCTGATCATCACCTCGATGTCGCTCCTCGGTGTCTCGCTGACGTACATTGCTCTCGGGGCAGATCCGACCCACACCCCGTTCGTTATCGTCGGGTTCGGTTTCGGTGCCTCGTTCGTGGCACTCTTTGCCCAGCTCGGTGGCGGTATCTACACGAAAGCCGCCGATGTCGGTGCAGACCTTGTCGGCAAGGTCGAGGCTGGTATTCCCGAGGACGATGTCCGGAACCCGGCCACCATTGCAGACCTTGTCGGAGACAACGTCGGCGACTGTGCCGGCCGTGGCGCTGACCTCTTCGAGTCCACCGCTGCCGAGAACATCGGTGCAATGATCCTCGGTGTCGCGCTCTTCCCGGTCTTTGGTGTCAACGGTATCCTCTTCCCCATTGTCATGTGTTCGCTCGGTCTCCTTGCGAGCATGATTGGTATACTCTCCGTACGGGGAAAAGACGGCGCCGATCCGATGGACGCCATGAACAGGGGATACTACATAACTGCCATCATCTCCGCGGTATTCCTCTTCTTCGGGGTCCAGTGGCTCCTCGGTGCAGCTCCCGGCTGGATATACTTCGTCTATGCAGGTCTCGTTGGTATCGCACTCTCCGTGTGCTTCCTCCGGGTTACGATGTATTACACCGACCACCACTATCGCCCGGTGCAGGAGATTGCTAACGCCTCTGAAACAGGAGCAGCAACCAACATCATCACCGGGTTCTCGGTTGGTCTCGAGACCACCGCAGTCCCGGCCATCCTGATTGGCCTCTCTCTGATTATTTCCTATGGGTTCGGTACCTTGAGCGGTGTCCCGAGCGGCGGCCTCTACGGTACAGCCGTTGCAACCGTTGGAATGCTGATGGTCTGTGCGTACGTCCTTACCATGGACACATTCGGCCCCATCGCCGACAATGCCGGAGGTATCGTCGAGATGAGCCAGGCTCCCGAGGAAGTCCGCAAGCGCATGGACAAGCTCGATGCAGCCGGTAACACCACGAAAGCACTCACCAAGGGATATGCCATCGGCAGTGCATCGCTCGCTGTGTTCCTGCTCTTCAACGCGTACATGGCTGACATTACCAAGCTCAGCGGCAAGGCATTCGACGTCGTTAACCTGGCAAGCGTGAATGTCTTTGTCGGTGCACTCCTCGGCGCCATGCTCGTCTTCCTCTTTGCGAGCTTCGCTATCCGTGCCGTTTCAAAGACCGCCCAGTCAGTCATTGACGCGGTTCGCATCCAGTTCAAGGACCCCGCCATCATGGCAGGCACCAAGAAGCCCGACTATGCAGCGGTCATTGATATCACTACCCAGGGTGCCCTGAAGAGCATGGTCCTCCCCGGCATCCTGGTAATTGGGTTCCCGATCATCATCGGTGTCACCATGAAGTACGAAGCCCTCGCCGGCTTCCTCATGGTCGCGACCATCACCGGTATCCTCCTCGCCCTTATCCTCAACAACAGTGGCGGTGCATGGGACAATGCCAAGAAATACATCGAGTCCGGTGCTCACGGCGGCAAGGGCAGCGACGCCCACAAGGCAGCGGTCATCGGTGATACGCTCGGTGATCCATTCAAGGACACTGCCGGTCCGTCACTCCACGTGCTCATCAAGCTTCTCGCTACGCTGACGCTTGTGCTGGCACCACTCTTCATCTGAAAATCCTTTTTTTCTTCGCAGATTTTGCCGGTTTCCTTCATGGAAATTAAAAGAGAATCTTTTCAACTGATCAGGTACTGGACTGAGCCGCGTGACAGGAACTATACGATGCGATCCTGTTGAGTTTCAGGTAGCAGTCCGCCGCATCTTCCTCTCTCCCGAGACGTCTGAAGCAGCAGCCCAGCTCCCGGTATGCCCCGGTAAACCGTGGCGCGATAATGATTGCCTGTCGCAGACACTTTACTGCAGCCTCGTATTTTTTTTGGCTTGATAATTCAACTCCCCGCCGGTACAGGTATTGTGCTTCCAGCGGGATTCCGTTTATTCCGTACATGTTCATATGCGATTCCCTCCCTTCGTTTTTCCTTCATCCAGGCCCCCTTTCTTCTTCCTGCACCCGGGGATTTCCGATCCCGGCACACGCCGGCAGACCCCCCTTTCGTGACGGTCTTCTCTTCTCATAGGTGACGTGCAATCTCTTATTTTGCCTTCAGTCTCTCAAGCGCTTCATCGGCAACAAGCCGGATCATGCAGTTTTCGCAGTTATCTGCCTGTGACCGGGCAAACGCCATCCTCGGTGAACGTATCATGGTAAAGGATTTCGCCGCTACAAGCCGCAGGTCCTTGTCCCGGTGAACCATGAACGGTTTCAAGTGCTCCGCTGAACGGGGGTCACCAATGGTGCCCAGCATCTCTGCCGCCATGACCCGTACCCACTTGTCGTTGTCCTCTAGGCCGCTCAGGAGATATTCAACCAAGGGCTGCTGGAATTTTTTCATCGCCAACATCGAGACCGACAGGGCAGTCACTTCCACGGCAGTCTCGCTTTTAACATCCCTGTTCATACAAATCCGTCCTGGCCCCGCTCCGGGGGTCAACCGTTCATTCATCCGGGGCATATATTCAATATTTGCACATCAGTACCGCCTGACAGGTCTGCTGGTACGGTCTGCCATGCAATAAGAAAATTACGGAAAAGGAGCTGTTCAATATCGGCGAAGTTACCGGATATGAAGTGGGCGTTCCTTCCTGCCGGCACTACTCCCCTTTCCATTCGCAGCGTATTATCAGGGAGGCACTATATTTACTATCCCGCCGTCCAATGTAGGTGTATGGGAATTCTGGATTCCGAAAAGGTCGATAAGATCAAGAGAATCCTCAAATGGCATCCACGGGGAATGACGATCTCGGACCTTTCATCCGAGATGAAAATGAACAGGAACCTTGTTGCAAAATATCTTGACATGCTTCTCGTCTCAGGGCAGGTCGAGATGCAGATCGTGGGCGCCGCAAAGGTTTTTTTCCTTTCACGGAGGGTTCCCATATCAGCCCTTCTGGAATTCTCCAAGGACCCGGTGATTGTTATTAGCAGTGACCGGAGGATACTGCAGGTCAACGAACCGGTAACGACACTGCTGGACATGCAGCGGGACATCCTGATGCGTAAGCTTCCGGAAGAGATCGACAGCCCGTTCATGCGGCTTATCTGCATAACCGAAAATTCCCGTGACCCCCATGCGGAGGAGGAGCATGTCAGTGACATGAATTGTGTGATCCACGGCGGGGAACGCCATTTTCGGATCAAGCAGGTACCTACGGCATTCGAAGACGGGAGCGACGGATTCACCTTCATTGCCGAAGACATCACGGCCCGGAAAAAATACGAGGAGATGCTGCGGATCAGCGAGGCAAGGTACCGGGGGCTCGTCCAGTCCATCGGGGAAGCGATCATCGGAAGCGCCCCGGATGGCAGCATCACCAGCTGGAACCCGGCCGCAGAACGGCTTTACGGTATTAAGGAGGCAGAGGTGCTCTCGACACCGATCACAGAGCTCCTGTCCGGGAAATCCCGAAGCGAGCTGGAGGCGATGCTGGAACGGTTTTCACACGGGGAGAGCATCCGCCGCCAAGAGATGAGGATGACCACCAAGAGCGGTGCGATGCTCGATGTCCTGATGTCTATCTCTCCTATTATGGGGGAGAACGGGGCGGTTGTCGGCGCATCGTCCATTGTCCAGGACATCACCGGGGAAAAGATGGAGCAGTACCTCCGGCAACACGAAGACCAGTACCGCACGCTCGTGGAAGACCTCAATGTCGGGATATACCGGAGCACCGGTGATCCCCGCGGCCGGTTTGTCTGGGGGAATTCAGCCCTCCTCAATATTCTTGGGTATCATTCCATCTCCGATCTTCGGGAGGTGCCGGTCGTCAATGTCTTCAACGAGCCGGACGGGCGGCTTGAACTGCTCGAGGAACTGCGAAGGAATCAGTTTGTGAAAAACCGGGTGCTTCACTTAAAAAAGCCGGACGGCACGCCATTTTCCGTCAATGTCACGGCGCTCGCAGAGTTCGACGAGAACAAGAACGTCGTATTCATCAACGGGATCGTCCAGGACATCTCCCACATTATCTTACAGAATAATTCCCAAAAATAACTTCATTCCTTGTTAAAATATCACGAGGAAGCGTACGCAGGAATGAGGCAAGAAAAACCAGAAGGTGCAAAAATCACCTGTGACGGCCCCCCTCCCGTTCTCAGGAGACGGGTCTTCCTGGATAAAAAACAGCCCTTTCCTCTCGTATCAGGTCAGGTGCATGACCCGAGATCGACACTCATATCCACATCCATACGCGAGTACCGTTTCGGGTTTTCCTCGAACTGTTTTTTGCAGTAGTTGCAGCAGAAGTAATACTTCTGGTTTTTATAGGTACTGGTGAATTTCGCATCATCTTCATCAACTATCATGAGACAGACGGGATCGGTTGCCATACAAGTTCCCTCCTTTCCTGTACAAGAATCGCGCTTAGTTCCTTAAGTGTTATCGCAGGTACTACCGGAACACCAGGTTATATACTGGTGGCAGCTCCATCGGAAGACGTCTTGGGTTGATGCTTGTCAATATGGGCAGCTACATCCGTCAAAGTTTTAAGGACAAGGAAGAGGACGAGGACCGGTATCGTTGACTGGATTCCGATAAACTGCAGTATAAGGAGAAGGATGCCGCCGAAGATGATGGTCAGGTGCATGGGAATAATCCGCCGGTACGGCAGGAGGAAATATTCGTAAAAATCCATGGTTTCCAGCGATACGCGGTGGTTGTAGGCAATATATGAATAGAGATGATTTGCAAAGAACACACCGCAGGAAACCCAGATGGCTGGATCAGAGAAGTGCACCGTACCGAAGAACCCGGAATCGACGATGAAGGAGTAATACACCCAGTGGAAGATGACGTAGGGCAGCGTAAAGAACCCGACCAGAATGCACCTGACTACCCATGGATTTTGGATGTAAATCGTGCGCGGCCCGCCTGGTTGTTGTTCGGGTTGTTCCTTGCCCGGTGCTGTAGGAGATATATTGACCAGAAGCAGGCTCATGACGGTGAAAAAACCGATGATGATGCTCTGTGCCCAGTAGATGAACATTACTGTGGCAAGATCCCAGTTCCCAAGGATCGCAAGGATGATGGTGATGAGATTGGCAGCAATGAGCGAAATGACGGGAGTGCTGTAGATGAGATTCCCCGGAAGAACACGGGAGACGAGGGACGGGGACTGCATTACGTCTGTATAGTCCTGCCGGGTGAAATACGAGCGTATACCCAGGTGGGTGCACCCAGATGCCTTGCCAGATATCCTCTTTTTATTCACACTTCTTCTACAGGCAGGTTCCGCAGCAGGAGATTGTCATACGGTCCTGATGGCTTCGATTGCTTCCATGATTGTTGTACCTCACTTACTCTGTTTTTCGTTGTCTGGATTGAACGAATGGAGATTTTCTCTTATCTGATGACCCACGTTCAACGAATTCGGGCCAGTCGTGTTCCCAGTTCAAAGGCCCGCTTGCAGTCCTGAGGGAATACCGTTCTGCGCCGCTCCTTTCTCTCCTCCGGATCGAAATAACTGAAGACCACCTTGTCGTAGTCCTCGAACTGGAGGGTCTCGTTTGAGAAGAAGGACTCAGACTTCCCGAACATCATCTTCAGCACCTGCTTGTTTGCCCCGATATACGTACCGTAGTTCTCCTTCATCAGCTGCTCTGAGATGTTCATCGTGTACACGAACACGGTGGGGATCTTCTTTGGGAAGAGAGAGGCCGGGGGCCGGCTGTAGGTCAGGTACGGGAAGAGCAGACGCTCCATGAAACACCGCATCATGCCGGTCACGTTACCGAAATAGATTGGCGAGCCGAGAATGAGGGCGTCAACATCCACTATCTTTTCGAGGACGGGCGCCAGCCCGTCACGCACGGCACATTTCCCGTAACTCTTCCCGCCTTTCAGTTTGCAGGCAAAGCAGCTCGTGCACCCTTTGAAATCCAGATCGTAGAGATGAACCAGTTCCGTCTCCGCACCTTTGGATTGTGCTCCTGCAAGGGCGTGTTCGAGCAGCGTTGCCGTGTTCCACTTCTTTCTCGGGCTTCCGTTGATTGCAAGGACCTTCATGTCGTTTTCCTTCCTGGTTCTCGATTGTCCGGGTTTACTTCCTATCTTATACTCCTAATAAAATCCAAGAATTTTGCATGATCAATCGCAAAGTTGCCGGATACTTTTTGACCAGATCTAACATCCTTTGTTACGATGGCCCCGATAGATACAAATGCATTATCTCCAATCTTCACATGATCCGAGATTACTGCGCCGGTGCCTATCCAGACATCATCTCCGATTTCGGCACCACCAGCTATCATCGTATGATCGACAATAAGACACCGTTTCCCGATTTGCACATTATGGGAAATATCTACTAAAACCCCAATTTTGGTTTTCTCTCCAATTTCGGTGTTGTTTCGATAGACGGCTTTACATACACACGCGTTAGCCTGAATCTCGACATCATTATGGAGGACTACACCCCCAGCATGAAGAACCTTGATGATATTATCCCTGTCTTTAATAAACCGGAACCCATCATTCCCGATGACCGCACCGGAACCTATAATGACGTTCTCCTTTAAAACAGAGCCGCTATGAATGACAGCATGAGGATAGACAATACAACCATCTCCGATAATGACATTATATGGATCTACATGAGCTAGCCGATGAACAGTTGCTTTATCTGAAATCTTTGAGGGGAAATGACCACCGTACACACCCTCTTTTACCCAAAAGTTATGAATGGCATAAAAGGATACCATTGGATTGAGAGAGAGAGATATCCCCATTTCTTTTGGGATGGATGGAATAAACTCTTCTTTTGTGATTACACAGGAATATGTTGGGTACTTTTTTAAGTTGGGTAAAAACTTTTCACTGTCAATAAATACCAACTGGTAAGGATTCTTCAAATTAAATGAACCAAGCGATAGGAATTTGCCATCTCGTACAACTTTAATCTTAAACTGTTCTGAATCCAAATCTGATAATTGCATAATTTACCATCCATTTTTAAGTTTCTTGATTATCATTTCCTTCTTACTGGATGGAATAACCTTCTTCCCCCACCATACCGGATGGATTAATACTTGGAGTATAGATCCTTTTGGGTTCCTCAATTGTGGTATCGGTTCACCGTCACGAAATCTACCACTGGAATCCGATATATACCACCCCATCAACTCACTGGAATAAGCATTCATCCTTCCGTGAATCTTCAACCCGTTCATTCTTAATTGATTGGATATAGGTATATGAAACGCTAAAGAACGTACCGGTTTTCCGGTGAGAGATTCCAATTTTTTAAAACATGACGGCAAACTTGGATCTTTTCTGTAATCGTAATGCAATCCAATTTCATGCCCCAAATCTAAAATTTTTTGGAGGGCATTGAATGTTGATGTATCTTTAAGCGAATAAAACTCTGTGTTTAATCTGACATAATACGTTGCATAAATGTTCTGATTAAACTCAAACTTCGCCATATCTAACGCTCCTTCAACTGAAACGTCAAGGTCATGCCGTAAGAAGAGAACGGGTTTTTTATGCCGAATCTTTAATACACGTTCTGCATCTGAAATCAAACACAATTCAAAATTGTTCTCAGCAACATTGAGAAGTTTGATATAATAATCATAACTGAAATCGTTAGACCAAGCGTTAGGTTCAATCATGATTTCAAACCCCTCTCCACTCCAAGGATCTGTAATGGACTTTTTGGAAACGTTTTACTAAGTGGTAGGACCATAATTCAGCACCACAATCAAGGCATTTCCCATCAACATCTCTTGGACAGGCTACTTCTTTATCTTTTTCGAATTCCGGGGATTTTTTGAGGGGTTTTATATTACTCTTCCTGCAATCAATGAAAAACCCGCTAATTTAAATCCGGTGCCGACTTTCTCGTCTATTTCAAGCAGTTTTTTCCCTCCAGCTGCTGCGTACTCTGTCATATCGTTATCCAGTCATTCATTATCGTAATATCCTTCCGGTGCGGGGTTAACGCCACGTTACCTCAAGGGGTTTCCTGCGGGGAATCCCGTAGGTTTTGTACTGCGGATGGCCGAACATCATCGCATAGGCGGATTTCCTTCCTGGGGGTATACCAAGTTCCTTCTGGAGCGGTTCATAGGATGCGGCTGCCATCGCGACAAAACCTGCCCAGCAGGTCCCAATACCAAATGCCGGCGCTGCAATATCGAAATGCGTGAGGGCAATGATGGCGTCGACAGGTGCAATAGGGTTACCCTCCGGTATGTGGGCGAAGAGCATGTGCGGGGCGCCTCGGCAGATGACATCGTATCCCCCTTCCCATGCAGCAATGAGCGTCGGCACGTAGCCGCCCATGGGATGATTCGAGTTTACGAGCGTCTTCATCCATTCGATGGTCCGCCCGGCGATCTTCTTTACTTTTTTCGGGTCGCGGACAACAATCCACTCCACCGGCTGTCCGTTGCTGCCCGATGCGGCGTACCGGGCAATATCGAGGACTTCGAGGATCTTCTCTTTCGGCACCGGGTCTTTTGTGAAATGCCGCACTGAGCGCCGTTTCCTCAGGTAATATCCCATATCATCGGGAGCAATAGTTCCGGCGCCGGCGGGCAAGGGCACTTTCTCATCCGGGCAGACGTTCAGGAGGAGCGCTTGCGACGGGCAGTAGGCTTCGCAGTGCCCGCACCGGATGCACATCCCGGCGTTTGCGTCAGCAACCCGGGGGAGGGTGTTCTCCTCGGCGGGGGTAACAATCGCCATCGGGCAGACAACAGAGCAGATCCCGCACCGGGTGCAGAGATCCTGATCGACAAGTATTGTTGCCATCATTCACGGTCCTTTCCAGGTACCTTTTTGTAACTGCTGCATCAGATTCTTTCCGATACACCATGCTCCCTGGCGTATTTCCCAAAGATCCGGCATCGGTTGTCAGGCTCCGACAGGGCCATGACCTCAATACCTGCTTGCGGGGGGTACATCCTTTTCTGAACCGGGCTGTTCTTCTCCCACATTTACTCCCCGCATACCATCTCCCTTATCCCGTATTCCCGCTCATCTTTCTGCATGGACCCGGTCATTGCACATATACGCGGGGAACTGGAACATCGTGCTGACCCTGAAATCCGGAAGACCTCGCAGAGATTCTTCAAGGAGGCGATCACGTGTTACGGCATGAAGACAGCAACCGTGATCGCGATTGCGAGGAAGTACTGGAAAGAAGTAAAGGGGCGGCCGAAAGATGAGATCTACCGTCTCTGCGAGGAGTTATACCAATCGGGGTACCTGGAAGAGTCCTTCATCGTCTCCGCATGGGCCCATGCTCTCTCAGGACGGTATGAGAAAGAGGATCTCGCGGTGTTCCGGCGCTGGATCGATAGGTACATCACCAACTGGGCGTCGTGCGACGGGTTCTGCAACCACACGATGGGCGACTTCATGGAGCAATACCCGGAATATATCGATGAGCTGAAGCACTGGACGCAGTCGCAGAACCGCTGGATGCGTCGTGCGGCAGCCGTTTCCCTCATCGTCCCGGCCAAACACGGTAAATTTCTCGAAGAGTCTCTCGAAATTGCCGACCTGCTGCTCACGGATGATGACGATATGGTGCAGAAAGGCTACGGCTGGCTGCTCAAGGAAACAAGCCGAATGCATACGGACGCGGTCTTCTCCTACGTGATGGAACACAGGAGGGTGATGCCCCGGACGGCTTTGCGGTACGCGATCGAGCTGATGCCAAAAGACCTCAAGACCGAAGCGATGAAGAAAGACAGGTAGAGTGGTAAAAAAGGTGGGGTCAACGTTATGCCGGTGCAGCGGTATCCGGTACAACGGGGTCTTGAAAGAGAATAACCAGCCACACCGGATGTGGCCTTTAGCGGATGTCCGCGAACCGCTGTCGGAGCAGGCTGATAAGATCTTCAAGTGCCCGACATTGGTTGATCTCCTCAGTACTGATAACCCGGGACAGGTCTTTTCCAGCCTGGACAAGTATGGCGGGAAACGCCGTGAGACCGGTGCCAAATTCTGATGAAAATTCATTCCGGCTCAGGAACCGGGCCGGGATACCAAGATCCTTAATAAAGCGCTTCCATTCTTTTTTCATGCCGATAGGGCTGTTGGTAAGTATATACAGGTTACAGCTTCCTGTCCCAGATGCTGATCCCGGGGTCGCATAATCCTTGATGTTTGGCAATACGCCACTGTCAAGGTTATAGACACAAACAAGAGCTCTCCCAAAGGGCATATAAGAACCCACTCTCTTTTTCAGGGCTTATACTTTGGGATCGGACCGATGGCGTGCCGGGATTTTAGAGGACTCCGGTCACGTTGTATCAGCTGCACCCGGTCCAGCCGCAGTTCTTGCAAATCCCCTTGTTGCAGCCCTCGCCGAAGTCCAGGGGCTCGTGACAGTCCGGGCAGAGATGTTTTTTATCCACTTCGCGGATGTCCCAGTCTTTTAAGGTGGTGATGCTCTGGTTCTTTGCCGAGAGCTCGATACAGCGTCCCACGACATCCGCACAGGAGTGCCCCTCCGAGGAAGGATTCTTGAGGGCAACGATACAGTTGACCTTGGCGAACTGCTTGACGAATTTTGGGTAGGGGACGCCGTTCTGGAGGCCGGTGCTGATCGCCCGACCAAGAGCACTGCTGTTTGCCTCGCAGCCCCCGCTCCCGACAGTCCTGATGAAAACCTCCATGGGTTTCCCATCCAAGAGGTTGACTGTTACGTACAGGCGGCAACACCCGGACTGGCAGAGATAGGTTCTCCCTGAGAGTTCCCGGGGCCGTTTGATCGAAAGCGCCGGGATTTTTTCCGGAACATTTCTGCCGGTATCAAGGAGTGGCGCAGGCGTTATCTCCTTCAGGGTAAGGACCACGTCTTCCCGGCTGCCGGTCCGGTAGATGGTGATCCCCTTGAGCTTCAACGACCAGGCCATGAGCAGGGCTTCCGCGCAGTCCTGCTTTGTCGCTGATGAGGGCATATTGATGGTCTTGCTGATGGATGCGTGGACATGCTTCTGGAAGGCGGCCTGCATCAGGATATGATCCTTCCACGAGATGTCCAGCGCAGTCTTAAACAGTACCCGGAAGTCCTCCGGGAGCCAGCCGAGATCCTGAACGGTCCCGGTCTCATGGACATGGGCGATGACCTCCCCGGTCCTCGTTTCCAGCTCGCCTCCTGCAAGCCCCATGCCGGAAAGCGTAGCCTTCAGTCGGTCGCGGAATACCGGGTTCACGATGACAAATGTCTTGCCCACCGTGTTCTTCCGGGTGTAGGCAAACGAGAAGATCGGCTCGATCCCGCTCGAACACCCGGCAAGGAGGGAGATCGTACCGGTAGGGGCGATGGTCGTCATCGCCGCGTTCCTCACCGGAAAATCCTTCCAGATGCTCCCCCGCCATGCCGGGAACGGACCGATCTTCTCGGCACGCCGCCGGGATTCATTCACGGCAGCATCGGTCACGATCTGCATGATCCGTTCGCACCAGGCCCGGCCGTCAGGAGCGTCATACGCGAACCCGGCCATGAGCAAGGCGTCATGGACCCCCATGAGGCCGAGGCCGATCTTCCGGGTCTTCTTCGTCGCTTCCGCGATCTGGGGGATCGGGAAGACGTTCCGGTCAATGACGAGGTCGAGGAACCGGGTGGCCATGCGTGCAGTCTCTGTGAGTTCCTTCTCATCGAGCGCCCCATGATACACACAGGCCGCGAGGTTGATGCTCCCGAGCACACAACTCTCGAAGGGGAGAAGCGGCTGTTCGCCGCAGGGATTGGTGGTATCGATATCGCCGAGCTGCGGTGTCGGGTTCCGCCGGTTGATCTCATCGTAGAAGAGGAGGCCCGGTTCGCCATTCTTCCAGATCCCGTCAACGATACCGCTCCAGATCTGGCCTACGGTGACGTTCTCTCCGGTACGAGGGTGGGTGATCCAGACGGTCTCAAACTGCTGGCGGGAGACAAGGTTCATGAAGGTATCGTTGACCATAACCGAGATGTTGAAATTTGCAAACTCGCCTTCCTTCGTCTTTGCTGTGATGAACGGGAGTATATCCGGGTGCCAGACATTGAGGATCCCCATATTGGCCCCGCGACGGCGGCCACCCTGCTTGATGACCTCAGTGGCGGCGTTGAAGACCCGCATGAACGAGACCGGGCCCGACGCGACCCCCTCGGTTGACTGCACGGGAGAGCCTTCCGGCCGGAGGTGCGAGAAATTATACCCTGTACCTCCACCCGTCTTGTGGATGATCGCACCCTGTTTCATCGCATCGAAGATCCCATCGATCGAGTCCATGACTGGCAGGGTAAAACATGCGGAGAGCTGGCCCAGTTCGGTGCCGGCATTCATCAGCGTGGGGGAGTTGGGGAGGAAGCGCAGCGACCGCATGACCTCAAAAAAGCGGGTTTCTTCCTCCGGATCCTCGGCAAGGGCCGATGCGACGCGGCGGCAGATATCCTCAAATGAAGTTTCCCCTTTCCGGAGGTACCGTGCGGAGAGGATACTGTCAACAACGGGTGATGCGCTCATACATATCCCTGATTCGTTCTGTCTGGTTCATGAGATTTCCTGGAATGGGGGGCATTTGCCCGTAATGGTATGGGGGTATCCCGGGGAATCCAGCGGTCTTATACCGGGGTCATTCTCTTGTGGATTGTCTCCCTGAATTAAAAGCAGTTTCCGATCAGGCATACGCATTTTTTGGTGCTGGAAGGGATTTGCAATAGACATTACAACCGTAAATGCGGAACACAGCACGTATCAGGATCTTCTCGTGATCCCGAGATTTTTCAGAAACTGCTCGTGAAGCCGGGTATCGTCACTGAGTTCGGGATGGAACGACAGCGCTATGTGTTTTCCCTGCTCCACTGCGACGATCCCCTGGTCGATCCGCGCAAGCACGTTCACATCCGGGCCGGCAGAGGTGACAACCGGGGCCCGGATGAAAACCGCATGGAACGGCCCGCCGTGAAGGCCGTCAACCGCAAGGTCCATCTCAA
>Ga0187861_10002973_pt1 | contig 15428 bp, 10 predicted proteins | sample June2016WEW_10_1_3_FD_132986 | JGI IMG/M metagenome (GOLD analysis project Ga0187861, IMG submission 132986) | Peatland microbial communities from SPRUCE experiment site at the Marcell Experimental Forest, Minnesota, USA - June2016WEW_10_100 | ecosystem: Environmental > Terrestrial > Soil >...
GTGGGCGGGGGACATCCATCCCCGGTTCCGGACGCCGTGGAAGTCAACCGCGATCGTCGGCTTGTGCGTGGCCATCGTGGCGGCGCTCGTGCCGATTGGCGACCTCGGGCAACTGGTCAGCATTGGCACGTTGCTGGCGTTCGTAATCGTTTGTGCGGGAGTGTGGATCCTGCGCGTGCGCCGGCCGGATCTGAAGCGCCCATTCCGGACACCGTGGGTGCCGGTCGTGCCCATCCTGGGCATCATCGTCTCGCTGGGGCTCATGGCGGGCCTGAAAGGGTTGACGTGGCTGCGCTTGATCGTTTGGCTGGTGATCGGGATGGTCATCTACTTTACCTACAGCGTTAAACACAGCCGCGTGCGCAACCCCGAACTGCGAGGCAGATAGCTTCGGGACGGGATTCCCGGCCGGACAAGCAGATCGTTGCGCTGGATGGTCCAGAAACAGGAGACAGCAGACTCGTCGTCCCGCGGCGAATCGGTTAAAGTGGGTGTGCTGTCTCTCCGCTCATGAACGGAAAAGGAAACCACCGGAATTCCTTCTGGAAGAGCCTCGCGAAGCTCGATTGGACCGCTGTGGCTGTGGTCCTTCTGGGGATTTGGGCCGGCTGGTCCGGCAACCCTCTGCAAGGCGACGCGGCGATGCGTTTCTTGCGATTCCTGGCGCTGCTGGCGTTGTTCTATCTCGCGTACCGCGCCTGGAGCCGCTGGCGCCAGGAACTCCTGTGGAGCCTGCGCAATCGCTTAATCGTCGCTTACGTATTCATCGCCGTTGTGCCCATACTCCTCCTGGTCATCCTGGCCGGCCGCGCTAGGCGGATTATCTATGCGCAAGTTGGCTCCTATATGCTTCACGAGGAAATCCACCGCCGCGTGGACTTGCTGGCCGATTCTGCCGCGTACATCGCCGCCGCCGAAGAGACCCTGCCTGCTTCGATGAACCAGAAGACATTGGAAGAGTCCCTTGCTGCGCAGCTTGAAGTTGCGGAAGGCAAGACCCTGCCGGGTTTGATCGTGAACTTTCATGTACCCGAAGACTATTTCCGAAAATTCGCCGGGCCAAAGGCGCGATCGTACGCGGGCCTGGTACAAACCGAGAATCAATTGCGGCTGGCAAGCATGAAGGAAGTGGATTCACCGCGTGGCCAGCAGATTCTAGAACTGAGCGTGCCGGTGACCGCGGAATTTCTGGAGAGCGTTGCCACCGACCTGGGCCCTTTCAACATGCTACTGCTGCACCGCGTGAACGATGGCAGCACCGGGAGTGACGTCACCATCGGCACGGAGAAGTACCGCGTGATCGGCCGCGTCACGACGCATAAGCGCTCTATCCCCCCCGCCGCTTCCTGGACGGATCCCGTGGTGGACGACCTGTCCATCCTGGAGGTCAGTCACATCTCCGCGGACGGCGTTGTGGAGCGTACTCATCCTGTATTCGCTTCCTACGAAGCGCGCATCTCGCAGTTGAATCACCGCATTTTCGGGTTGGTCGGCGAGTTCAGTCTCTCCAAGGTGACCACGCTCATCCTGATTTCCATGGGCTTCCTCCTTCTGGAGCTCGCGGCTTTGATCATCGGCATTGTTCTCACGCGGGCCATCACGCGCACGATTTCCGAACTCTATCGCGCCACGCAGTTCGTCCAGGAAGGCAATTTTAGCTATCGCGTTAGCGTCGAGCGCAAGGACCAGCTCGGCGCGCTGGGCGACTCGTTCAACTCCATGACGAGTTCGATCACCAATCTGATTAACGAGCAGAAGCAACTGCAGCGCCTGGAAAACGAAATTTCCATCGCGCGGGAAGTGCAGGACCAGCTTTTCCCGCGCAACCTGCCGCACGTTGCAGGCGTCGAAATCGAGGCCATCTGCCGCGCCGCGCGCAGCGTCAGCGGCGACTATTACGATTTCATCCAACTGAGTCCCACGCACGTGGCCATTGCCATCGCCGATATTTCGGGGAAGGGAATTTCCGCGGCTCTTCTGATGGCCAGCTTGCAAGCGGCGTTGCGCAGCCAGTTGCTGGTGCCCGGCAGCGAAACCCTGAGCACCGCGGAACTTGTGGCGCGCCTGAATAAGCATTTGGTGCGCAACACCGGGGATGATCGCTTCGCCACCTTTCTCGTCGCCGTGTTTGATACTTCCACGCGCACGCTGCGCTACACCAATGCGGGACACTTGCCCGGTTTCTGCCTCTCCGACGGCAAATCCATTCACCTGGATAAGGGTGGAATCGTGCTTGGCATCGTGGAGGACTACCATTACGTGGAAGGCATCGTGCAGGTGCCGCCGGACAGCGTGCTGATTGGTTACAGTGACGGTCTCGTGGAGCCCGAGAATGCGTATGGCGAGGAATTCGGGGTCTCGCGTTTGGAGGCGGCGGCGCAACGCGTCCGCCATGCCTCTCCGCGGCGCATCGCCGAATCTCTGATGACCACGGCGGAAGAATGGTCCGGGAGCCCCGAGCAGGCGGACGATATGACGGTCATTGTTGCCCGCCTGGGTAGCTGATCAGGAAACGGGATTATCTCCGGGTACGCCGTCCTTCGCTCGCAGCTGGCCGCGAGCCATGGAACCTCCAACTTTTGCACACGCCGGCCACTATTTCGTTTACAGTATGGAGTTAGTCAGGGTCGTGGTGATTCAACGCAAAATGCGGATCGCAGCCAAACTCGTGGAATCCGTGTGCGCTGCGGTTAGGGAGGGCCAATGAAGAATCGGCTTGGGTCACGCAGCAATCTAGAGGGCAAGGTTTCGCGGCGCAAGTTCATAGGGCAAACGGCGGCAGCGGCCATTGGTTTTTCGATCGTGCCGCGCCGGGTGTTGGGCGGCACAGGGTATGTTCCGCCCAGCGACAAGATCAATATTGCGTTCATCGGCGTGGGCGCGCAGGGTTTGCGCGTCATGCTGCACTTTTTGCGCGAACCCGACGTACAGGGCGTGGCGGTTTGCGACCCCAATCAATCCGGCGCGAATTACCCGCAATGGGACACACACGAGTTCTGCAAGTCCGTCCGCAAGTTGCTCGGCGTCGACAGCGGCTGGGACTGGCTCAGCCCCGACCAACCCATCGCGTTGACCCATTCACTCAGCGTGACGAGCGGCGTGGCAGGCCGCGAACCTTGCCGAAAAATCGTGGATGCCTATAACGGCACGCAGCAGCGCTCTAGCCAGTCTCGTGGCTGTTCGGCGTACAGCGACTTCCGCGAGCTACTGGAGAAGCAGAAGGACCTCGACGCCGTTGTTGTGTGTACCACGGACAATCTGCATGCGGCCGTGTCTGCGGCGGCGATGAAGAAGCGCAAACACGTCTTTTGCCAGAAGCCGTTGACGCACACCATCTACGAGGCGCGGCGCCTCGCCGAAATCGCTAGGGAAACTGGGGTGGCAACTCAGATTGCCGTGGGTAACCAAGCATCCGAAGCCACGCGCCAACTCTGCGAATGGATTTGGGATGACGCCATTGGGCCGGTGCGAGAAGTGATGAACTGGTCGAGCCGACCTTACTGGCCGCAAGGTATCGAGCGCCCAAAGGAAGCCGAAGCCGTGCCCGCGGGCTTGGATTGGGACCTGTGGCTGGGGCCGGCGCCGCAGCGTTCTTTCAATCACGCTTACTTGCCTTTTGTGTGGCGCGGGTGGTACGACTTCGGTTGCGGCTCTTTGGGCGATATGGGTTCCTATAGCTTCGACACCATTTTTCGCGTCCTGAAGCTGGAGGCGCCCGTGAGCGTGGAGGCAAGTTCCACGGAGCGCTACGAAGAAACTTACCCGCTGGCCACGATCGTTCGCTACCACTTCGCGTCGCGCGGCGACATGCCGCCCGTGAAATTCACCTGGTATGACGGGGGTCTGAAGCCACCACGTCCGGAGGAATTGGAAGAAGGGCGTCCCCTGAAGGGGGAAGGCGAAGAGGAAGACGAAGGGCTCCTGTTCGTGGGAGACCGCGGCAAGATTCTCTGCGCGTTCAATGGCGGCCATCCAAAGCTCATTCCCGACGCGAAGATGAATAGCTACAAACAGCCGCCCAAAACGCTGCCGAGATCGCCCGGCAACGAGCGGGAATGGCTGGATGCCTGCAAGGGTGGCAAAGAGAAGCCCGGAGGGAATTTCGAGTTTTCGGGCCTCGTTACGGAGAGCTTGCTGCTGGGAAATGTCGCGACTCGCTTGGGCGAGAAACTCAACTGGGATCGCGGCAACCTGAAGGTCGTTAACTCCGAGCTCGCACAGAAGTACGTGCGCCCGGAGCGCCGAAGCGGGTGGGAACTCTAGCGAAAATTTCAGCGCGGTACGGTGGCAAGAATTTGAACGAATCTATAATGCAAACGCCCGCTTGAGCGAAGATGATTTTTTTCGCGAAGGCGGGCAAGGAGGCGTTAATGTCAGCGATTTCGAGAAGAGAGTTTTGCAAAAATGCAGCGGCACAGGCAGCCGTGGCCGGCTTACTTGGCGCGGGCGCATTGGAGCTTCGCGGCAATCCGTTGGGCATGCCCATTGGATGCCAGACGTGGCCGGTCAGGGAGATGATCGCCAAGGACTTTCCCGGCACGATCAAGCAGCTTGCCGCAGCGGGATTTCAGACGATCGAGCTGTGCTCTCCGGTGGGCTACGCCGATTCGGGGTTCGCCGGGCTCGCCAAGTACAAGGGAGCAGAGCTCAGGAAAATTCTGAGCGATGCAGGCGTGAGTTGCGTGAGTTCGCACTTCGGCATCGAGGAACTCCGGAAGAATCTGGGCGCACGAATTGCGTGGGCGAAAGATGTCGGGCTAACGCAAATGATCGTGCCAAGCCTCGAGGGGCCGGAGAAGCCGACGTTGGATGATGTGAAGCGAGCGGCCGAGGAATACAACAAAATGGGCGAGCAGTCGGCCAAGGCTGGGATTCAGCAGGGTCTTCACAATGAGGAATTTGAGATGACGATGGTTGGCGGCAAGCGGACGTATGACATTTTGCTGGAACTTCTCGATGCGAAGCTGGTGAAGTTCCAGTTCCAGGTTTCCACAATCAGCCACGGGTTCGTCGCTGCAGAGTATTTCATGAAGTATCCTGGGCGCTTCTTTTCCATGCACGTACAGGGCTGGTCGGCAAAAACCAAGAAAGAGGTGGCGGTGGGGAAGGACGACCTGGATTGGAAGAAAATCTTTACGGCGGCGAAGACGGGCGGCGTAAAGAATTACTTTGTCGAAATGGACCTGGAAAAGATGAAAGCAAGCGTGCCCTACCTGCGCGAACTGCAGGTCTGACGAACCTGCTGGGTCACCCCGCGGAGCGTCCGGGACGGTCATTGAGCCTGCACGCACACTTCACGTGTGCTCGCAACTCCACCCATTGTTCGCCTAAAGGCGCTCAGCAAATGCTCCGGTGACACACTTCTCCCCCTGGTCATGGCCCCATGCCGCCACGCTCCCCCAGTGTGCTAGCATTCGACAAGCTATCGCGGAGGTCGTGGGTGTTGGTCTCCGGTTGGAAAAGCGGAAAATTCGTACCTCGTCAGCCAGTTGCTCTCGGACTGAGGATTGGCCCAAGGAATGTCGAGCACTTCTTCGACAAGGCTTGGGGTGTCGTCCTTGTGGAAATAGGAGGCGAGACAATCCCAGTGAAACTCAGGAAAACGTTTTGGACTACCTGCCCCGAACTCCGGAGTCCTGCCATCGGGGCGTGGATGCGGAAGAAGGGACTGGTACCTTGGCTAAAAGGCAGACCTCCGGAGATGCGGCTAATCCCAATAGGAGGCAACCGATTCCGACTTGAAGGCTGAATGAGGAATATCTATGTTTTGCTGCAAATGTGGGGCGCGAAATCCCGAAGATGCTCAATACTGCCACAAATGCGGTGGGATACTGTATAGCGAGATGCCAGTACGTCCCGACCAATCGGCCAAGAACAACGTGCCACTGCAACTTAACAATGCCCAGAGCGAGGAGCAGCGTCGGCTCGTTGAGGAACTTCTTTCTATAGACCAGAGACCTCACGAATGCCATGCATGTGGGAGAACAGACAATCTATACAGTTGGGATTTCGGTCTGGGAAAGAAAATCTCATCCAAACGGGCTTGGCATAGAACAGCAGCGTCCGTCGCAATTTCGGCCCTCACAATACCGATTATCGGTGCTGGAGCGTTAGTGTTACCGGGCAAGAATGTGCACTACCAAGTCTTGCGGCTCCGGCTCGTCCTCTGTGGCTCCTGCTGGGAAGGTGAAGCCAAATATGGTTTGCACCCTTGGTGGCAGAAGGCAATACAACTAGGCTATACAGAATTGTTCGACGCTGAAAGACTCAAAAAGTTGGAGTCGCACCCATGACAACCGTGGCTGAGAAAGTGGCGGCGTTTTTGCGCGAACGGAAGCCCAATTCCTATTGCGATGAGTGCATCAGAAATGCGTTTTCCCTTAAACGGCACCAACAGGCTCAACAGGTGACATCGGCAGGAGCAGCAGCTGGTGGATTTGTAAGAGAAGATGGCATTTGCGCTGGATGCCAAAAAGATAGAACTGTCACGCGATCCTCGTGAAAGCCACATTAGCCTGCCACCGGCGGCTGAGATAGGATGGAGGAGCGCAACGGAGTCAGATATACTGGCAGGTTTTGCGGGGAGAAGAATGTCGCTACGCAACCGGGTCGCTGTGGTCACAGGTGGTAGCCGTGGAATCGGGCGGGGCATCGCGCTGCGTTTGGCGCAGGACGGCGCGCGCGTCGCCATCGCCTATCGTGCCAACAAAACCGCCGCGCAACTGGCGCTGCGTCAACTGCAAGCGGTGGGCGCCGATTGCGTTGCGGTGGAGACGGACATCAGCCAGTCCGGCCGCGCCGATCAACTTATCAGCACCGTCGTGGATCGCTTTGGGCGCGTGGATATTCTGGTCAACAACGTGGGCGATTTCCGCTGGGGCACGCTGGTGGAGTCTTCGGCCGGCGAATGGCGCACTGTCTTCGAATCGAATGTGATGACCGTGTTCTACATGTGCCGCGCGGCTTTGCCCGCGATGCGCAAAGGGCGCTGGGGCCGCATCGTGAATATGGGCGCTGTGGGCGCGGAGCGCGCCTTCGGCCAGGCCAAGATTTCGGCGTATGCGGCGGCCAAGGCGGCGGTGGTGGCGCTTTCGCGTTCGCTGGCGTTGGAAGAGGCGAAGAACGGCATTACCGTGAACGTGGTGAATCCCTCCAACATCGACGAGAAGGATTTGACCATTGAAGAAGCGCGTAAATTGCGCGATGCCCGTTATCCGATTGGACGGCCGCCGACGGTCGAAGACGTTGCCGCCAGCGTCGCGTTCTTCGCTTCCGAAGAAGCCGAGTATGTTACCGGGCAGGTGGTGAACGTGAGCGGTGGGTGGATGTTGTAGGTGAAGCCGGAACAGGTTCGGCCCTAGCGTAGAGCACGCAGAGAGAATGGGCGTCAGCCCTGGAATTTCCGATGAAAGCATTGACTGCAGCGGAAATGCGCGAGGTTGACCGTCTTACGACGGAGCGCTTTGATGTGTCCGGCCTGGCGCTGATGGAGACCGCGGGCAAAAGCGCCGCTGAAGTTTTCCTCGAACAATATACGCACAAGAACACCGAACCGCCCGGGCGCGTCTGCGTGCTTTGCGGGAAGGGAAATAACGGAGGAGACGGCTTCGTGGTGGCGCGGCATCTGCGCGAAGAGGCGGAGCACGTGGAGGTTTGTCTTTTCGCGCAACCGGAAGAATTGCGCGGCGATGCAGCAAAGAATTTCGCGCGCTGGCGGGATCAGGGCGGCAGAGTCACGCACATTCAAAACGAGGCGGAGTGGGAGCAAGCCTGGCCGCAGATCGCCGCCGCGGAGGTTATTTTTGACGCGCTGCTGGGCACAGGCATTCGCGGGGGGGCGAGCGGTCTGCCAGCCCAAGCGATCGAGGATTTGAACCGGCTCTCGCAAAACGCTACCGGGGCTCATCCCGCGTGGATTGTCGCGGTGGACACGCCTTCGGGGTTGCCCTCGGATGGGGAAGCCGCCGTCGGCCCCGTTGTACGCGCGCACCTCACGGTGACGTTCACCGCACCAAAGCTGGGCCAACTGATTTCGCCGGACGCGGGGTGTTGCGGACAGTTGGTGGTGCGCTCGATTGGCTCGCCCGCGGCGCTGGTCGAGGAAATCGGGAATTCGCATGTGCGCTGGGCCGGGCCAGACGAGTTTGCCAGTTTGCCGCTGGTGCGGGCCGCGGAAGCTCACAAAGGGTCCTATGGCCACGTGCTGCTGGTCGCCGGATCGGTCGGCAAGACCGGCGCGGCGGTGCTGGCGGGGCAGGCAGCCCTGCGCGGCGGCGCAGGCCTCGTGACGCTGGCGACGCCGGAGCCGGCGCTGGCCTCGGTGGTTGCAGCGCAGGCGGAATACATGACCGAGGCGCTGCCATCCACCGCCTCTGGCACGATTGCCGCCGAAGCCATCCGTTCGGGGCGCTTCGCCGCGGCCTTGCACGGCAAAACCGTTCTGGCGATTGGGCCGGGTCTGAGCACCCATCCGGAAACGCAGGAATTTGTGCGCAGCGCTGTCGCCCACACCGATCTGCCCATCGTGCTTGACGCCGATGGCCTGAACGCGTTCGCGGGCTTCGTGGACCTGTTGCCGAAGCGCAAGAGCGCGCATGTTGTCTTGACGCCGCATCCCGGCGAAATGGCGCGACTGCTTGGCGTTTCCAGTGCCCAGGTCCAAGACAAGCGCGTGCAAACGGCTTTGGAATCTGCGCGGCAGTGGAATGCGCATGTGGTGCTGAAAGGCTTTCACACCGTCCTGGCGTCGCCGGCGGGCGAAGTCTTCATCAATACCACCGGGAATGCCGGCCTGGCTAAGGGGGGTTCTGGTGATGTATTGACGGGGCTGCTGGCTGCTGTCGTTGCGCAATTTGGCATCCGTGATTTCTTGCGCGTGCTCGCCCTGGGCGTGTATCTGCACGGCCTTGCCGCGGAGCTTCTCTCGCAGCAAAGTGACGCCTCCGGCATACTGGCGGGCGAAGTGGCCCACGCCATCCCGTTTGCCCGGCGCAAACTTCTCCAGGAGCTGCAGGAGCGTGCCTGAAGAGGTCATCACCCACTCGGCGGAGGAAACCATCGCCTGGGGACGCCGGTTTGCGGCTCGCCTGAGCGCTCCAGTGCTCATACTGCTCTCCGGGGAACTGGGGAGCGGCAAGACCACGCTCACCAAAGGCATCGTGGCTGGCCTGAACGCTGCGCCCGAAGATGAAGTCACCAGCCCCACGTTCACTCTCCTGCACGAGTACGGCAGCGGGAAGCGGGTCTTCCATGGCGACCTTTACCGCATCGAAAACTTCCACGATTTTGAGACATTGGGCCTGGAGGACGTGTTCGCCGAGCCCGCTATACTGATTTTGGAGTGGTCAGAGAAATTCCCGCTGAAGACCCCCTGGCCCGTCATTCGGCTGCGCCTGGAGCATCTTGGGGGGGACTCGCGGCGCATCGTCGAGTTCTGAGCCTGGCTGGCACCGCCGCTTCGGTGGCCACCTTGGAGTGCGGCGGCTCGCCGCCGCTTTCACGGCCTCATGCGCCGCCACCAAACCACAATTCCGGCACCCGTACCCCCATTTACAGGTTGCGAAAAAACGCCAAAAACCTCTCTTCAGGGGCTAAAAGCCCATTTGTAATGGGCCTTTGCGCCGGGGTTGAAGCCCCGGCCTCCTAATGAAGAAGAGCTCTTATGCCGGGCTTCTGTTCTTCTCCCCGCCCCCCCATCTACCCGTTGCTTTCTCGCCACCCCTGTACCTTGGTTTCCTTGCCCGGTGCCCATACCACTGCTAAGTTGAAAGGTAGCGTGCCCAGGCGGCCCGGATGCCAACGGAACTCTCGAATAATGTGACGGATAGCCAGCGCGGCGAGCTCAAGAGCTACCGCGTGACCCTGCCCATGGGGACGCTCTCCATCGGCGTGGACAACATCCACCACGACGTCTTCCTCAGCCCCAAATTCGTTCAGGTGGCGCGCGACTATCTGTTCGACCTCATTCGCCAGAACACCAGCAACACCTACCTTTCCGGCATCGAGTTCCGCCACACCCGGCCGGTGGACTCGACGACCTTCCGCAAGCTCTTGACGGAACTGCTGCAAAGCTCGCTGACCAGCGCCAAGCACCAGAAGAACATCGAAATCGACCTGCTATTTCGCCTGGCCATCCTGAAGTTCATCACCGGCGAACTGCAGAACCAGTTCGCCAACGTGATCCTGGATTGCAAGGAGTACGTCCGGAAGCGCGGCGAGTATTTTGAGCGCAGCCAGGCGGCGCACGTCATCAAGGCGCGGCTGACGGAGATGCAGTCGGCGCGGCGCGATGTGCTGCGGCTGATCGGGCAACTGGTGGCCCAGATCCTTATTGATATCGAGGAAAACGTCATCGCCAAGACGCGCCGGGCCCTCTTTGGCGAGGAGTTCGCGCCGTACTACGAAATGCTGAAGAACCGCGTGGTCTTCCTGGACGGCGGCAAGGACGACTTCTTCTTCATGGAACATTACGTCTTGCTGGGCAACTATGCGCGCGATCCGGACCGCCAGGAGGCCATGGACGCGCTCTTCCACGAATTCTTGAAGGAGGCCGGAGCGAACATTCCGCACGAGCAACCCTCCGCGCCTGCCGTGGACAGCTACAAGGCCCTGTTTGCCGAAGCCGAGCATCGCCGCGCCGAGGTTGTGGCCCTGGAAGAGCAGCGCGAAGGATTGCGGAAGAAGCTCGAACGCGGCGATGGCCTGCTGAACAAATTCCTTAGCTCGACTGATCCCGGTGAGATGCGCGCCTCCGTCAGCGAAATCGAGACACGGCTCAAGGTGCATCATGCGCGGCTGGAAGAATTGGCGCCGCAACTCGATCGCGCCAAGCAGCAAGTGGATTTCGTGAACAAGGATTATCAGGCAAAAATCGACGATTACCTGAATGAGCCGGAAAACGCCCGGCGGCTCTTCGACGCTTCTTTCGGGGAAGAAGGCGATTGCACCGCGCGCGCCCATCTGCTCGCGCAGTTGGTTAACCGCCTGGAGGAGCGCGAGCTGATCGTGCACATCCTGGCCAGCTATGAGATTCGGCCCATCGCCGGCGATTATTGCCCGCCCGTGCACTTGCAACAACTGCGCAAAGCGTTGGTCTCGCGCGAAGAAGGGAAGCGCGTCGAGGAGATGCTCAAGCAGGTTCCGGCGAAACGCCTGACCATGAAGCCGCTCGAGGAGCTCACGCGCCGCATGCGCCGGTATTCACGGGACGAGCTGCAGGCTGTCGTGCTGCGTTTCGCCATTGACTTTTTCCGCATGCGCCATGATTTGCGCGATGCCGAGCACCTCTCCGCCTGCATGGAGCGCGTTAACTTGGTGACCGCGGAGAAGTTCCGCGAGCTCTCGCGCATGAACAACCGCTTGTACGAGTGCCTGTTGAAGGAAGAGGCCAGGCCAGAGCAGGATCAGGTGGTGTCTCACGTCATCATCAAGGCGGACGTGCGCGGCTCGACCAAAATGACGCAGGACCTGTTGGCGCGCGGACTGAGCCCCGCTTCCCACTTCAGCCTGAATCTCCACGAGCCGGTGAAGCGGCTGCTGGACCGCTTCAACGCCAAGAAAGTGTTTATTGAGGGCGATGCGATCGTGCTGGCCATTTTTGAAACCGAAGGCACCGTCGCCTACGCCCGCGCCGTAGCCAAGGCCTGCGTGCTCTCGCGGCAAATCCTTTCCGTGTGCAATTCCTACAACGACACGGCGGCTTCCTCGCAGCTTCCGGCGCTGGAAATCGGCATTGGCGTGGCGTTTCAGGGCTCCGCGCCAACGTATTGGACCGACGGGGAATCGCGCATCATGATTTCGAAGGCGCTGAATCTTTCCGACCGCCTGTCGGGTTGCGCGAAGCTCGCTAAGCGCATGCTCTCCAAGCAGAGAAGCCAATTCGCGGTTTATCACTTTCTCACCGCCATGAAAGGCGCCTCCGCCGAAGAACTCGACGAATTCCTGGTGCGTTACAACATGAATGGCATCGAATTGAACGAGGAAGGCTTCCAGAAGCTCGCCGAAGAGATTTCGCTGGAAACGCTGAACACCAAGCTCGATCTGCCCTGGAGCAAGGAAGAAGTTTGCCTCTACTATGGCGAAGTGCCCATGGGAGAGTCTGTCGAGTTGCTCGTGCTGCGCAAAGGCCGCGCGCGGGAATTACTGCCCGACGGGAAGATCGGCAAGCCTTCGGATCACAATTACTACGAGGTGTGCACCAGCCAGGCGCTCTACGACCTCGTCGCGGCCCTCAAACGCACGCAAAACGTTGGGATGGAAGCCACGCGCGCCTGAACTTGTTCGGTTTGCCGGACATCTGCCGCACCACTACCCACTTCTCCGCTTACCGCGTTAATCAGGACTTGACCCATAACCTATCCCTCTTAGTTGACTTGTCTTCAAACGCAACCTAAGATGTCCGCCAGATGGCGGAATCCGCATCACTTATCGGACAGATCATCTCGCACTACCGCATCCTTGAAAAGCTCGGCGGTGGCGGCATGGGTGTCGTGTACAAAGCTGAGGACACTCGGCTCCATCGGGCAGTGGGCCTGAAATTTCTGCCTCCCGAAATGCTTCACGACTCCGCTGCCCTAGAACGTTTCCGGCGCGAAGCGCAGGCCGCCTCCGCATTGAATCACCCCAATATCTGCACCATTTACGATGTCGGCGAGCAGGATGGCCAACAATTTATTGCCATGGAGTATCTGGAAGGCAAGACCCTGAAGCACATCATCGCGGGTCGGCCAATGGAACTGGACCAACTGGTCAATGTTGCCATCGAGGTGGCTGACGCCCTGGACGCCGCCCATACAAAAGGCATCGTCCACCGTGACATCAAGCCCGCGAACATCTTCGTCATTAACAATGGACACGCGAAGATCCTCGACTTCGGGCTGGCCAAACTGGCACCCACAGTAAAGCGTGAGAGAGAAGGATTCGGCACTTCTGAACTCGCCACAGTCGTGACGAGCGAAGAGCACCTGACCAGTCCCGGCATGGCTCTTGGCACGGTGGCTTACATGTCGCCCGAGCAAGCGCTGGGAAAAGAACTCGATGCCCGAACCGACCTGTTTTCCTTTGGCGCCGTGCTGTATGAGATGGCGACGGGAAGTCTGCCATTTCGAGGCGACACATCGGCCGCTCTTTTCGACGCCATCCTGCACAAAGAGCCGACTGCGCCTGTCCGACTGAATCCCGTACTACCCGCGGAACTGGAGCATATCATCAATAAGTGTCTGGAGAAGGATCGCGAGTTGCGCTACCAGCACGCTGCAGATACCCGCAGCGATCTGAGGCGGCTGAAGCGCGACACGGATTCCAGTCGCTCGGGAGTGGCGAGCACGTCCCCATCTTCCGCACCATCCGGGACTCAAGTGTCCGGCCAAGCTTCAAGTGGCGCGATCATACTCGATGAAGCCAGAAAGCATAAAGGCGTGGTGGCGGTGGTTGTGGTTGGGCTCCTGCTGTTGATGGGTGCGCTAACCATTTATCTGCCCAGGCTCAAGGCACCTGGAAGTGAATGGAATCTTCAAACGATGAAGATCTCGCGGGTTACTCAGAGCGGTAACGCAGTAAATGTTGCTATATCCCCGGATGGGCGGTATGTGGTCTACGCCCTCAGTGAAGGTGAGAAACAAAGTCTAAACGTCCGCCAACTGGCGACCGGCAGCGATGTCCAGATTCTGCCGCCGGAGGAAGTTCAGTTCTTCGGCATGACATTCTCGCCAGACGGCAATTATATCGACTTCAACCGCTCCGAAAAGAACAACCTGCTGAATACCTATCTTTACCAGATACCAGTGCTTGGCGGAACGCCACGTCTACTTATTCGCAATGGCGTGGACGGGACGGACAGTTATTCCCCCGATGGCACTCAATTTGCTTTTTTGCGAGTAGGCCCTAATAATTCAAAGCTTGATGTTTTGATTGCCAAGGCCGACGGGAGTGGCGAAAGGGTCCTTGCCTCCGTTCCTTACTCTGAGGGTTATTTGGGGCTAGCGTGGTCGCCTACGGGAACGACAATCGCCGCGACAACTTATGGGGGCGATACAAAGGGACTTCGCGGTGTACTTTGGGCTGTGTCAGTCAGCGATGGAACCGTCCGCGAAATCTATACCACACCAAACATAATTGGCCTTCCCCGTTGGCTCCCAGATGGAAGTGGAGTCTTGGTGGCAATAGGGGACCGTACTCAAGCATTCCGCGGCCAACTCTGGTCCATCTCCTTTCCCAAAGCGGAGTCACGGCGCCTTACCAATGATCTGATGGACTACCAGCTTTGCTGCTTGGACTTGACCAAGGGTGGCAGAGCTATTGTGGATACCGAGGTGACAACTGCATCTGATCTGTGGGTTGCGCCCGCTGGAGACGTCACACGGGCCAGACAGATCACTGCGAAGGGACCTCGTATAGGGGAGTTCTCTTGGACGCCTAGCGGGAACATTGTCTATGACAACGCTGAAGGCAATTTGATCGTCATGGAGCCAGACGGAGGGGGACGCAGCACACTGCTGACACCGAGCGAGCATCAGAATTGGTCCCCATCTGTTTGTGGTGACGGACGTTATATTGTGTACTCATCCTACCGCGACCAAAAATTCGGGATCTGGCGCATGGATGCGGATGGCTCAAACACCGTTCGCCTGGCAGACGAAACCTTTGCACTCAGCCCGAGATGTTCTCCCGATGGCAAATGGGTGGTGTATCTGCGGGGCCCCCTCTGGGTTCCGGTGAGGGTGCCCGTTTCCGGCGAGAGACTTCCAGAAGTGCTCACTCAGGACATGGTTGCCCCGGCTTGGTCGGATGTTCAGGTAGAGATCTCTCCGGACGGGAAGCGGATCGCCTATATCACTTGGCCGAAGACTTCGCTCGAAGGCCCAGTCCCTCCCTCTGCATCTAATCCAATGCAACTGACAGTCATCCCCCTCGAGGGCGGTCCTCCCATCTACCAGTTTGACTGGCCGCCGCTCGCAAGTGGTCCCCGTTGGGCACCCGGAGGGCAGTCCATTCAATATGCTCTAACCAAGAATGGCGTCTCCAACATCTGGGAGCGCAAACTGACAGGTGGTCCGCCAAAACAGATCACCAGTTTCAAATCGGATTTGATTTTCAACTTCAATTGGTCGCCGGATGGTAAGCAACTTGCGCTAACACGGGGTAGTCAAAAAAGCGATGTTATTTTGCTTACTGACTTTCGGTGATCTACCTGCATTCCGATTTGAGGTGCGAAGTTGCGCGGTTCGATGGCGCAATTCTGCGCAGTTCCCCTCCATAGGTAGCGCTCGGGCCATTAGTGCCTCGTAAGTCGGCCTGCCGGACATGCGGCTCCTAGTGGCCTGTACCAACTGATTGTGTACTGATGTGGCGCGATGGATCGGCATATTTCCACTTCACGATACGGGGCGATTTGTTGTACTGGCGAATGTATCGCAAGAGCTTCCTCTTCA
>Ga0187861_10002979_pt1 | contig 15410 bp, 16 predicted proteins | sample June2016WEW_10_1_3_FD_132986 | JGI IMG/M metagenome (GOLD analysis project Ga0187861, IMG submission 132986) | Peatland microbial communities from SPRUCE experiment site at the Marcell Experimental Forest, Minnesota, USA - June2016WEW_10_100 | ecosystem: Environmental > Terrestrial > Soil >...
AGGAAGTTGTCGGGGCAAATGCACTCGGTCTGGTAAACCGCGGGTTTGATACATTTGTCTCCCCAAGTCTTGGGGATTCACTGATGGACACCTTTTGCGAATCCTGCGGGATGTGCATCTCCACCTGTCCGACAGGCGCTATCCTCGAAAATGTCATTTTCAAACCGGGACCAGTTCATACCGAACAGGCTGATTCCATCTGTACCTATTGCTCAGTTGGATGTTCCCTCACCTATGAACATAAAAACGGATTTGTCATGGGAGTAACCGGCAGGAAAGGATTGGTGAACAAAGACGGGAACCTTTGCCGGTACGGGAAATTCGGATATAATGTCATGAATCGTACAAACCGTATCCTTGAACCTTTGCTCAAGGAGAACGGGAAATTTCGCCAGATCTCGTTTGAAGAAGCCTTCTCCCTGATAAAAAATAAGATCAGTTCAGTTTCACCGGATGAGAACGCATTCTTTGCCGGTGCAAGGTTAACGAATGAAGAACTCTATCTAATTCAGAAGCTGGCCAGGGCAGGGGCAAAGACAAATAATGTCGGGAGTTTCCATTATCTTGGCAGGGGAGAGGGACTGCATGGGAATACCCGGTTTAACACACCATTTTCAGAAATCGGCGGAGCCAGCCATATTTATTTTGTGGGTACGGAGATCAACATGGATCATGGAGTAATCGGATTCCTTGCCAACAATTTACGGATCATGAAGAAGATCCCCGTGACTATGATCACAACTAAGAAATCCGGCAGTATGGATCATAAAGTTGATGAGATGATCCATATTCAGTCTTACTACCATTTTATCAAAGCAGTCAATTATTACCTGCTGAAGAAAGGGCTGGAGAATGCGCTCTTCCTGCGGGAACGTGCGGATGGATTGGGAACATTCAAGAACCGAACACTGGCACAAGACTTCAAAGGATTATTAAAGGATGCGGGAATCAATGAAACAGTCCTTTCCACATTTGCAGAGACCTATAACAAAGAGATGAACGCAGTGCTCATCTTTTCCGAAAAAGAGATCTCCGGAGCAACCAGCATAGAACTTTTTAATCTTGCTATGATCACCGGTAAATTAGGGAAAATATCCAACGGTCTTGTTTCACTGAAAGAGAAAAACAATTCACAAGGGTTGTTTGATATGGGGATTGAACCCGGAAACGGTATTGGTGGTGTTCCAATCTTTGATCCTGCGCTCGCAGCAAAATTGCATGAGAAATGGAATATAACTGTGCCTCCAAAGATTAATCTACTTGATCTCTTGTTTGAAGAGGGGAAAATCCGTAACCTTTTCATCTTTGGAGAAGATCCTGTGGGATGTTCAGACTCAATTGAAATTAGCGGTTGGTTTAAGAAGTCTGATTTCAAAGTTGTTCAGGATTATTTCATGACCCCTACCGCCGAAGAGGCCAACCTGATCATGCCGGCTTCATTCCCGGCTGAGACGGGTGGAAGTTTCACGAATGCCCAGAAAATGATCCAACCCTTTGAGGCAGTGCTCCCTGTAAAACCGGGTATGACAAACATTGAACAGTTGATCGGTATTCTCAAAAAGTTCGGATTTGCTGGATCGACAGCACCGGAGCAGGTATTTGGAGAACTTGTTTCTCTTTTGCCCGGCGGGAAGGATCATGGGCCACTGAAAATGGAATATACCGCGGCTGACGATGATACCCGTTTATTTAAATTCGGGTGTGATGCGGTAGTTCGGAAATTTGACGAAGATTTTTCAGTAAAAACAAATTATTAACACATGAAAGTATTCAATTCAATTGATGAAATTCTTGATTTTGCTATAAAGGCAGAACAGGAATCAGTGGATTTTTATTTGGATCTTGCTGAAAGGTCGAAGAATAAGCAGATGGAAATAGTATTCCAGGAGTTTGCAGGGGAAGAGATGAAGCATAAATCACGTTTACTGGGCATCAAGGAGGAGAAAACACTGATACTACCCGGCGAAACAGTGAGGGATATGAAGATTGCCGATTACCTGGTGGATGTGGCCCCTAAACCCGATATGACATATTCAGATGCACTCGTCCTGGCGATGAAAAAAGAGAAGGCTGCCTTCCGGTTATACTCATTCCTGTCGGAAGAAACCACTGATCCCATTATGAAAAGGTTGTTCCTGACTCTGGCAATGGAGGAATCGCGGCATAAACTCAGGTTTGAACTGGAATATGATGAGTATATATTGAAGGAAAACTAATTTTTTTTGGTTGCCCTTGTCATTTCCCTTTTCCCTGGGGGGCCGGGCAGTTTCTCCAGGCTAAAACCAGCGGCATTCAGCGCCCTTATCACCGATCCTTTCGAGGAATACGTAACGAGAATGGCTCCTTCTTTCATCGATTGACAGAGCATACGGAAGATTTCTTCTATCCACAATTCAGGTTGCACATCCGGCCCGAATGCATCAAAAAAAACAAGATCATTAGATTTATCCTGCATTTGAACCATGCGCAGGTCGCCTTGCATTTTGTGAAGCGTAAAATGTTCAGATATAAGAATATCCTGTTCCCACGAAGCATCGTGGATTGTATGAAAGACTTTTTCTTTTGCAGGATCCGTCTTCTCAGGGTAATTCATCAAACTGACAAAGTGATCTTCAAGTGGGTATTTCTCAATTGCTGTATAATGGATAGACTTTCCTTCTTTTTCCGAAACCAGGTAAGTGAGAAAAGCATTTAACCCGGTTCCGAAGCCGGCTTCAAAGATACGTGCAGGAAAATTACGAATCTGTTTGTAACCTTCGCGGATAAAGATATGCATGGATTCCTGAATGGCTCCATGGATGGAATGGTAATGCTCATTCAACTCAGGAATAAACAACGTTGTGGATCCGTCTTCCGTGATAACAACCTGTAAGGTCATGGCTTCAATAGAGCGTTGGAAATCTCGCCGGACTGTAATTGTGCATCATCTCATAAATGATCTCAAACACATCTTCAGCATTGGGATTGGAAAAATAATCGCCGTCGGTGCTGTAGGCAGGGCGGTGGTCGTTGGCTGTAAGTGTCCGGGGTTGGGCATCCAGATAACGGAAACCGCCCTGTTCTTCCAGGACTTTCTGGAACATATACGCTGTAGCCCCTCCCGGAACATCTTCATCAAAAAAGACGATTTTGTTTGTTTTTTTCAGGGATTCAAGAATGGTTTGATTACGGTCGAAAGGAAGCAAGGACTGTACATCGATAAGTTCGACCGAAATCCCGAAATCCTTCAACTGCTGAACGGCCTCCAGTGCGATCCTGACACATGCACCATAGGTGACAACAGTTACATCAGTTCCTTTCGTAAGTTTTTCCGGGATGCCAACAGGGATCCTGTATTTTCCGATGTTTACGGGCATTTTTTCCTTAAGCCGGTACCCATTCAGGGGTTCAATAATCAGTGCCGGGTCATCGGAAGCCAGGATGGTGTTGTAGAAACCGGCTGCCTGTGTCATGTCTCTCGGAACCAGCACGTAAATGCCACGTATTGAGTTGATGACCATGCTTAATGGTGACCCCGAATGCCAGATCCCTTCCAGCCGGTGTCCGCGTGTGCTGATGATGAGCGGGGCTTTCTGGCCTCCTTTGGTGCGGTATTGAAGCGTTGCAAGATCATCACTGAGTACCTGCAAACCGTAAAGCAGGTAATCAAAATATTGGATCTCGGCGATCGGTCTGAGGCCCCGCATGGCAAGCCCGATCCCCTGTCCGATAATTGTTGCTTCCCGGATCCCGGTATCGGTGATCCTGAGATCGCCATATTTGGCTTGCAATCCTTCGAGCGTCTGGTTGACGCCTCCGATCTTTCCTACATCTTCGCCGAAAATCAATGCATAAGGGTTCGTGGCAAAAATATGATCAAAATTGGCCTGTAATACTTCACGACCGGTAACCACGCGGGAATCCTCATGAAATTCAGGTGCGACCCCGGCCACATTCAGGGCACTTTTTTTAGATGTGCTATACAGGTGGGAATTATAGCGTTCGGCATTGAGTTTCAGCTGCTCTTCCAGCCATCCGGAGAGATCGGCCTTCATGGGTTTTTTCAGGCTGCAGGTCGTACAAACATCACGCAGGATCTTTTTTCCTGAAGAAATGATATCCTTACGTATGGGTTCGGTGATCTTCTGAAGATCTTCTATGATTTTATCGATCCGTTCCTGTTTTTTACAAGGACAATGCGTTGTTGTCACTGTCCGGATGAGAAGCTCCCGTTCCTGTTTGATCGGGTCCTGAAAGTTTTTCCAGGCATTATCTCTTGCGTCCTTGACCGTTTTTACTGCTCCAGCTTCAATTTCATCCAATTCAACGGTATCGGCAATTTTATTATCCAATATCCATTTTCGAAACTGTACCATACAATCGAATTCCTTTTCCCAATCAAGCTGCTCTTTCGTCTTATATCTTTCCTGAGATCCGGATGTAGAATGGCCCTGTGGCTGTGTGAGACAGGTGACATGGAACAATACAGGAACATGGTTTTTCCGGCAAAGGCTGATACCTTTCTCATACATCCTGCAAAGAGCCGGATAATCCCATCCGTTTTCATGGAAGATCAGGAAACCGGGCTCATTTTCCTTTTGTTCAAAACCTTTCAAGAGCTCGGAAATGTTTTCTTTGGTAGTCTGATATTTTTTCGGGACGGATATTCCCCAACCATCGTCCCAAACGGAAATTGCCATGGGAACCTGCAATACCCCTGCGGCATTGAGGGTCTCAAAAAAGTGGCCCTCCGAGGTGCTGGCATCGCCAATGGTTCCGAAAGCAACTTCATCTCCGTTATGCGAAAACCCGGAACAGGATTTAAGTCCGGGGTTTTTCCTGAATAATTTGGAAGCCAATGCAAGTCCCAGTAAACGGGGCATCTGGCCGGCAGTGGGGGAGATGTCGGCAGATGAATTCTTCTGTTTTGTGAGATCTTTCCACTTTCCTTGCGTATCCAGGGAACAGGTGGCAAAATGGTTGTTCATCAACCGCCCCCCGGTTCCCGGGTTGGCTTTTAAATCAGTATCGCCATAAAGCTGGGCAAAAAATTCTTCCAGGGTGAACATTCCCGAAGCAAGCATAAATGTCTGGTCGCGGTAATATCCCGATCGCCAATCGCCTTCCCTAAAGACCTTCGCCATCGCTATCTGTGCCACCTCTTTGCCATCTCCGAAAATTCCGAATTTGGCTTTTCCGGTGAGGACTTCCCTCCTGCCCAGCAAACTTGCCTGCCGGCTTTCACAGGCAAGTTGATAATCCTTCAGGACTACCTCACGGTCGGTCACCCCTTTTTTTGAAGATGGTTTTATGTTATTTGTCTTGTCCGTTTTGTGGAATTTTTAATCTTGTTCCTATGGGGATGACTAATAAGTTATTTTTCAATGCAAAGACGCAAATTTCTTACCGGATCCATTTACTCTCAGTGCATCTCTGTGCCTTCTCTGTGACCCTCTGTGTAATTCCAATCCGGGAAAAAATTTGTTACACAGAGATCCACAGAGATAAAATGGAGATTCACAGAGGTTTTTTTCGTCATTGTTGTAAAATAATATAATCCAACTTATTAGTAAGCCTCTGAAGGGGGTGAGGTAATTTGGTTAAACTACTTGTCTGTTTAGTAATTTTCTGCCTTCACTTCAAAATACGACATGGGATGACCGCAAACCGGGCAATTATTCAGGGCTTTGGTTCCGAAATGAACATGTCCGCATTTGCGGCAGATCCAGAACACCTTTTCACCTTTTTCAAATACCTGGTTTTCTTCCAAATTCTTCAGTAATTTCAGGTATCTTTTTTCATGATCAGCTTCGATATTGGTGATCAGTTTGAAAAGCGTTGCCACTTTCGGAAACCCTTCTTCCGCAGCAATCCTGGAAAATTCCGGATACAGTTCAGTCCATTCTTCATGTTCTCCACCTGCAGCCGCAGCCAGGTTCTCTGCGGTTGTACCTATTTTTCCCGCAGGATAGGTTGCCGTAATCTCAACCGGCCCGCCTTCTAAACATTTGAAGAATAATTTTCCATGCTCTTCTTCATTTAGCGCAGTTTCTGAAAACAGGGCAGCGATTTGTTCATATCCGTCCTTCTGTGCCTGTTTGGCGAAGAATGTATAACGGTTTTTTGCCTGCGATTCCCCGGCAAAGGCTTTCAACAGATTCTTCTCAGTCTGTGTTCCTTTTATACTTTTTTCCATAGTTATAAATTTTGATCAAAGATAAAAGAAAAATCCGACATTTCTATCATTCTTCAATCTCTACATATTCCTCTTTTTTTGCTTCACAAACCGGACAGGTCCAGTCATCCGGAAGATCTTCAAACTTCGTCCCGGGGGGAAATCCACGGATGGGATCTCCTTCCGCTTCATCATACACATGGCCACAGACCATACAACGATATTTCTTCATATCCAATTTTCTTTATATATCTACCCTAGTGTTTAAAATTCACGGTTCATGGTTCACGGTTCAATATTTTCATCTCACATCTCACATCTCACATCTCACTTCCCTTCTATCCAGTTCACGATCTTGTCTGTCATTGGCGAAGTTCCCGGTGCGACCGTTCCCACAAGATGCCCGTTCTCATCGATCATGAATTTTTGAAAATTCCATTTCACCGGAGCATCCATTACCCCGTTTTCTTCTTTTGAGGTCAGCCAATGATAGATGGGATCCTGATCCTTGCCTTTCACGGAGATCTTAGACATCATTGGGAAAGTAACTCCGTAATTTTTCGTGCAGAATTCCTTGATCTGTGCATTGGTACCGGGCTCCTGGGAGAAAAAGTTATTTGCAGGAAAACCTATGATGATAAATTTATCTCCCCCGTATTTCTGATAAAGTTGCTCAAGCTGCTCATATTGAGGAGTGTTGCCGCATTTCGATGCCGTATTGACAACCAGTACTTTTTTTCCTTTCAGGGCGGAAAGATCAAAAGGTTGTCCGTCGATGGTGGTCGTCTTGAAATCGTAGAACGATTTTTTGTTTTGTGAATTTGCAAGGATTGTCATGGTAATAAAGCTTAAAGTTAAAATTATTGTTTTCATTTGGATTATAATTTGATTTTTTTAACACTTTTTCAAAATGAAGTTGCAAATATAAGGATTTATTGTATTATTTAAAACAAATCTAAATTAAATTCGGGAAACAAATCGAAGATGCTGTAAAACTGATCAGGACATTAAAAGGATATTCAGGGGATGGATGTTTGTTTTATAAGAGGAGGAACCAGTCCGGTCCGCAACAATGAAACGAAAGGCCTTGTAATATAACATTATAAGGCTTTATTATTGCAATATTAATTTGAGTACGTGGCAGAACCTTCAACTTTTTAGTAAGACGATATTGTAAGCCGCTTTCACTTCATTCATCTTTGCCGTAAAAACTCGTTAAAAAAGTCAATGTATTTTCAATTTTTTCTTTAACATCTTGTTTGTCCACTGGCTTGTTATATTGCGCAAAATTCTCTGTGATGCCCTTACTAAAATTCTTATATGCTTCATCATTCAAATTGCCTTTAATAATGCGCAAAACATACTCTTCTGGAAGGTCAAGTCCATTCTTGTATGGTACTTTATATTTTTTGGCAAAAGGTTTTAAAAAATCATCTGTATCATAACCTCTGTGTGTTAATTCGGTTACGAAACTTTCGTCAATAACTGTTCCAGCCCAATGTTGCTGCTCTGCTTTTTCGTGAGCTTTGACCAAGCCCTTACCAAATACTGAGTTAATATTGTAAAGTCTACCAGCACTATTTTTTTGTTTAAAGTCAATATAAACAATTTCTCCGTAAACCAATGAACCTCTTGCTGGGAAGCAGAAGTCAATCGTTTGCCAATTAAATCTGTATGCAACTTCAAGAATTTCTATAAGTGACGCTTCCGAGTCGTCATTAGTCCAAAAGACAACTGTGTCAGAAAAATTTATACAGTTAATATTTGAATTGGTAAGGTCTGCAATAACACCGCGAGGAGCATCTTTTACCTTTCCTTGTCCTAATGCATTTTCAATGTCACGGAAATTATTAACAACTATTCTACTTTGATATTCAAGGTCGTTGTTCTCTATAAATTGTTTAAAACCCAAGTAGTCAAAATAAGCAATAAATTTTTTCATCCCAGTTATTGTTTTAAGGTCGAAAAGTTGGTCGTTTCGGCGTTGTTTATGGTTGTATCCAACTCACCCATAATCATTTTTCTGATAGTCCTGTTCATATGCAGTAACAGAAAGTTAAAACAATCTAAAGCAAATTATTTTTACTTAAAAAATCATATACTAATTTATCTCTTGCAGCATAAATTTCATTTGCATTTTTAACCGACATTGCAGCAACTTGTTTATATCCAAAAAAAGAATGCTTACTAACTCGTAGTTTTACAATATGTTGACCTTGCAAATTGGCACTATTATATATAGATGGATAGTAGTAAGACACCTCTAAATGAATACCACCAATTTTGTACTTCCAAACTTTTCCAATTTCCATCGCTATAACTAAATTTATGATAATTAATTATTAATCTGGACAATATTAATTATTATCTAAATAATCTTCAGCTTGCAAAAATATTTAGTTGGATATTTTCGATTATTTTTGTTGCGACCATAATTGCAAGTATTTACAGTTCAGCATTCTTGATATTCTCTGCTTTGCTTGGAATAGTTATATTAGCACCCATAATTTCTTTAAAAAGTGACCAAAAAGACTTAAAAGAATCCGAAATAGAATTATCTAAGTTATAGGAAGGGAGTGATTAAGATCAATTTTAATAGATATGGAGCTCACTGAAATCGTTTTGCCCCATAATTGAATCGTTTTAATGTTTATTTAACTTTATTATTTCTCCCACCAATATTCGTGGTTCCAATACATAACCCCACCGTGATGTGAGCAAGCGCCACTGCCTGTCGCAGAACTATTCGTCCCATCCCAACAATGACAACCAACCCGATGGCTTGAAGCACAAGTGAAAAGTGTCAATACAATTAGTCCAATTCCAACATATATCCAAAATTTAGAACCGCTTTTATTTGGTTGAGTCGTTTTGTCCATAAATACTTACTAATAAGGTGAATAAGCGGCAAGTAACTGTTTTACTGTTTTTTCTAAAAAATTGACCTATAAAATTATAATAAAAAACTGATACCAGTTATACTTAGCCCAACAATTATTTCGACGTCCATAAGCTTTGTTGACAAATCCTATCAGTTAAAAAAACAAATCAATAAATCGTAGGTGACAATGCCGTTTTTCTTATTATATTCGTTTTTTGATTGATGCCCCCAATATTGAGAGTATAAGAGGGTTATATGCCATTCTAAAACAACGACAATGCGAAAATTATACTTACTACTTAGGACAATTGCACTTGTTTCAGTTACAATTCAATGGTGTAACGGACAGACAACAAATAAACAAGACCCACAGGCGACAACAACAATTTCAAAAGAAACTGCAATAAGTGTTTTCAAAGACCTTATTCGTATTGAACCCATCAATTGCATTGTAAAGACAATTAACAACAAAGAATGTATTATTTGTTTGGCTAACAAAAATGGTGTTGATGGAAAAGATAAAATGTTCTACTCAAATCCTGAAATACTCTATTATAAGTTGACCAAATTTGCCAACTCGTGGAGAATCGAAACACAAAAGCCAGTTTTAAAAGAAGAGTTTATTTATTGTGAATTTTATAAAGCTTTTGAAGTTGCAATTATAAAAAACAAACCATATTTGTATTTTCTCTATGATACAAGCCCAATGGGAAATATGATAGAATACTATAACCTAAATTTTGCATTATTTTCATTGACAGATTTCCAACTTACAACATTAGATTATGGAGGCGATCCTATTTATGACGATAAGCTCAAATTGAAACAAATTAAAGGCGATTTTAAAAACTTAGATAAATTTAATGACAAACCAGAACTTCTTTCATTTCTTGAAGGTAAGGCAAGTAAATGCCCTTTGGTTTACAGAGCAACAAATAGCGATCTTGATATGAACAGTTCGGCTAATTATGAAAAAAAATGGGAAATTGATAATTCAAAAATCAAAAGCGTTTGGGATAATAAAAATAATATCTATGACGAACCTTTAAGAACAACTTATTACGAAAAAAATATTTTTCCTTCAGACCAAGGTTTTATTAATGGAAGGGTTGAAAACAACAAATACATTGTTGTTTCACTATTTAGAAATAACATTCTTGGATATGATAGAGTCAAAAAGAAATATTTCCCAATTTGGGTTGAAAGTTGTACCCACGGTTGCAATAAAACAATATCGTTTGTAAAAGAAACGATATTGCAAATTACTTATTCTGAAGCTGACAACCAAAAAATCTTTGTTGACTTATCAAAAATGACTTATAGTATAATTTTGAAATAGTCGGTTTCGCGGCATAAGGAAAAATGCCATATAACAACACATTTAGAATAGCGCACGTAATCAAGAATATAGCTTACAATGTGATGCTTATGGTGGTAAAGCAAAAATAATTATCATATATGATAATCAAGGTTCACTATATTTATAGAAATCTTTATCCAAATCAACTTCGATATGAATTACACAAAAACCAGTGAAAATGAATAAGATTTATTGTTTTTCCTTGTTATTTTTTATTAGCATTATCGGAAGTTCTCAAAATTTCAAAACAGGAACATTTAAGGTATTTGAAAGCCAGAGATATAATCCAAATGACGAACAAGATAAAACAGAATGGCTTAAAATTGACCGTACATTTATCATAAAGCAGGATTTCATTATTTTTTATTATGGAACTACTGATGAATTGAGGTTAAATTTCAAGTACGTTAAACAAATTAATAGCGAAAAATATTTAAGTCATCAGCTTCGTGGTCTTTCTGGGACAGCTGAATATATAACAGTTACATTTTCTTGCCCGAAAAATGAAAATGCAGACAGTTTTTATATATTAAATGTATGTCCTGAAGGCACTTTTACTAAACAGGCATTAAGATTTAAAATGAGATTTGTTAAATAGTCGCTTAATCAAACAGTTGTTTTCGATTGAAATCCAACCCAACAACTGCAAAAATCAAGGTTTCATTTCCATCTATTCAATTGTTAGGTAATGGCTTTCAGGGGAAGTGGTTCGCATTTAAGATAATCATACAGCATCCGAGCAATGATATCAGTTCCGATCTATTTAATCTTTGAACCAAGCTGTATTCCCCCGAAGTGGGATAAAGTTATAAACAAATATATGACCTTTTGCCTTTTTCCCGGTTAAGGAAAAATTTTTAACCCACAATTACCAAGGAAATGACACAAGAACTTATAAAATCCGATTACGAAATAATGATTTTTACTATTAGGGGAAGGAAAGTCATGGTTGATTATGATTTGGCATTGCTTTATGAAGTTCCTACAAAAACATTAAAACAGCAGGTGAAGAGAAACCATTTCAGGTTTCCTGAAGATTTCATGTTTGAACTTTCAAAAATTGAAAAGAATGAACTGGTCACAAATTGTGACCGGTTGTCATTTCTTAAGCACAGTAGTGTGAATCCATTAGTATTCACTGAACAAGGCTCCCGGTTTCACACTACCGATTGTTCAAAAAAAACTCCTTGAATACTCGAACATTCGATCAACGAGCTTTGAAATAAGATCGGAATTCAGAATTCGTTGATCAATATTCGATTGTTCAAAAAAAACTTCCTGAATACTCGAGCATTCGATCAACGAGCTTTGAAATAAGATCGGAATTCAGAATTCGTTGATCAATATTCGAGTATTCAAGGAGGGCTGTGATCAGAAATGCTCAAAAACCCCCAGTCCGAATAACGCAAAATCATATTTAACGGGATCTTCCGCATCAAATTGCCGAAGGTTGGCTGTCAGCTCTTCAACGGATTTCCAGTCATTCTGTTTCCGCATCAGTAAACCGAGTTTCCGCGCCACGTTTCCGCTGTGTATATCCAGCGGGCACATCAGGATCGAAGAAGGAATTTTTTTCCATAAACCAAAGTCGACACCTCTGTGGTCGTTTCGTACCATCCAACGGAGAAACATCAGTAACCTCTTGGCCGAAGCGCCTCTGCAAGGATCGGCGATATGTTTTTCCGACCGGTGGGGATGATCAATTTCCAGGAAAGTTGACCGGAAGCGGCACAAGGCTCCTTTGATCCCGGTTGCCTCATCCGGGAGAAAAAGTGACTCAAGCCCTTCATGATTCTGATAAATATTTTTCAGGGATTCAAAAAAGAAGATGCAATCTCTTCCATTAAAGGTGCGATGATAAAAAGATTCAAAACGTCCGGTTTCAGTTTGGCCTGAATGAAGAATGAATTCATAAGGGGAAAACTCCATCATCCTGAGAAGTTTATCCGCATCTTTCACAATACTCGGACGATTTCCCCAGGAGATTGTCGCCGTCAGAAAAGCAGCGATCTCGATGTCCTCTTTCCGGGTGAAATGGTGAGGAACCGAGATCGGATCAGTTTCAATAAATTCAGGGCGGTTGTATTGCTCATACTTTGCTTCGAGAAAATCAAATAGTTCCTCATGGGATAATTCCATCGGTTAATTCAATACATTCATGGGCTTCAGCAATCCCTTCCCGATTTCGATAGCTTTTTCGTTATCCGGGATCATGTTGTGGTGCCTTGAAGGTAAGGATTTTTCAAGCCCTTTATGGAGGAATTCGGGTGCAACCAGTGGTTTCAGCTTAAGGAAACCGCCCAGAACGATCATGTTAAAAACTTTCGAAAGACCCAGTTTCCCTGCTTCGTCTGTGGCATCGATGGAATAAATATTAATATCCTTGCGGGAAGGATAACGGGTGATGCCATTCGGGTCATAAATAAGAAGTCCTCCAGGTTTGACGGCTTTCTCGAATTTGTCCATCGATTGCTGGTTGAGAATGATTGCCGTATCAAAGGAATTCAATATCGGCGAACTGATCCTCTCATCACTTACGATGACGGTCACATTGGCCGTGCCGCCTCTCATTTCAGGACCGTAGGAAGGCATCCAACTGACTTCCTTGTTCTGCATCACTCCTGAATAAGCAAGTATCTTTCCCATCGATAATACACCTTGCCCACCAAATCCTGCAATGATTATTTCTTCAGTCATATTATGTTGATTAATCGTTTATTGTTAAAATACGTTCATATCTGAAACCTTTACCGTGAACCGTGAATCGTGTACCGTGCAACGTGTCTCGTACGAAATTTATTCTTTAACCGTTTCGGCTTTTGGTGTGACAAGAGCACCATCAACCTTAATGTCTCCCAAAGGAAAGAACGGGAACATATTTTCTTCCATCCATTTATTGGCTTGTACCGGTGTCATTTTCCATCCGGAGTTACAGTTGGAAACCACTTCGATAAAAGAAATTCCGGTATTATTCTTCTGGTTCTCGAAAGCTTTCCGGATGGCCTTCTTTGTCTTGCGGACAGCCGATGGAGTATGAACTGCCTGGCGTGTCACGTAAAAGGTACCCGGAAGCTGGGCTACCAGTTCGGTTATCTTTAACGGGAATCCCATGATAGCAGTATCTCTTCCATAGGGAGAGGTTGATGTGCGCATGTTGGGCAACGTTGTCGGAGCCATTTGTCCTCCCGTCATCCCATAGATCCCGTTGTTGATAAAGATAATAGTGAAATGCTCGCCACGGCTGCATGCATGAATGGTTTCAGCTGTCCCGATAGCAGCCAGGTCACCGTCACCCTGGTAAGTGAAAACAAAACGGTCAGGCCACATCCTCTTGATGGCAGTTGCCAGTGCGGGAGCTCTTCCATGAGCAGCGCCGAGCATGTCGATATTCATGAAATCATAAGCGAGAACAGAACAACCTACCGGTGAAACGCCAATTGTTTTATCCTGGAGCCCCATTTCTTCAAGGGTTTCCATCAGCAGTCTGTGCACGACGCCATGGCCGCACCCGGGACAATAACTGAGTGGCCGGTCGACAAGGAGATCCGTTCTTTTGTAAACGATGTTTTCGTCCTTGCGTATATCAAGTTTTGCATATTGTTCTTCCATATCAGCCTCCGATTATTTGTTTTTCCATAGCTCTTACCACTTCATCCGGAGCAGGGATGATACCGCCAAAACGTCCATAATGTTCGATCTTCAGGGAACAGCCTGCCGCAAGTCTTACATCCTCAATCATCTGTCCTGCATTCATCTCAACTACCAGCATGCCTTTCACTTTCTTTGCAAGTTCTGCAATCTGTTTTACCGGAAAAGGGAAAAGGGTAATAGGGCGAAACAATCCTACCTTGATTCCTTTGGCCCTGGCAAGATCAATCGATTTCTGGCAGATGCGTGCAGAAAGTCCGAATGCGACAAAAAGGTATTCGGCATCTTCACAAGAGATCATCTCATAACGGACTTCATCATTTTCTATTTGCTTGTATTTCGCCTGGAGTTTCAGGTTTACTCTTTCCTGCCCGGCCGGATCGAGGTCGAGAGAGGTGATGATGATATGATCCCTGTTTTTCGGTTTCCCGGTGGCAGCCCAGGGACATTGTGTGATCAGTTCCGCTTCCGTCCTGCGTGGGACAGTATCAAATAATTCCACTTTTTCCATCATCTGTCCGATGGCTCCATCGGACAGGATCATCGCAGGGTTCCTGTATTTAAAAGCAAGCTCAAATCCGAGCTTCACAAAATCAGCCATTTCCTGAACAGAAGCAGGAGCAAGGACGATCAGTTTGTAATCGCCATGTCCGCCACCTTTTACTGCCTGGAAATAATCAGCCTGTGAAGGCTGGATGGTGCCAAGACCGGGACCTCCCCGTACAACATTTACAAGCAATGCTGGCAATTCAGCGCCGGCCATGTAACTTATACCTTCCTGCATGAGACTGATACCGGGACTTGACGAAGAGGTCATCACCATTTTCCCGGTTCCGCCTCCGCCATATAACATGTTGATAGCGGCAACTTCGCTCTCTGCCTGAAGCACAACCATCCCGGTTGTTTCATAGGGCTTCACCGACATCAGGTATTCCATAACTTCTGACTGGGGTGTGATAGGGTATCCGAAATACCCGTCGCATCCGGCACGAATCGCTGCTTCTGCAACGGCCTCGTTACCTTTCATTAATCTGAGTTCACCCATTCTGATATAGTTTTTATTTCTTTATTCGGTGGTTACCTTTGCCCTGTATACCGTGATCACGCCATCAGGACAAACTATGGCACAGTTCATGCAACCGGTGCAATCGTTGTTTACTTTAATTGCATAATGATATCCTTTGCCATTAACTTCCTTGGTCATAGCGATCACGGAAAAAGGGCAAGAGGTAACGCAAACTTCGCAACCTTTGCATCGTTCTACATTGATAACGATGTCACCCTTGATTTTTGCCATAAATTTTTGAGATTTAAAATGTTTTGTCGGAAACGATAGTACAAAATTATAGAAAATTTATCGGATAACA
>Ga0187861_10002983_pt1 | contig 15394 bp, 20 predicted proteins | sample June2016WEW_10_1_3_FD_132986 | JGI IMG/M metagenome (GOLD analysis project Ga0187861, IMG submission 132986) | Peatland microbial communities from SPRUCE experiment site at the Marcell Experimental Forest, Minnesota, USA - June2016WEW_10_100 | ecosystem: Environmental > Terrestrial > Soil >...
AGGAGCGCGAGAAAAGCGGCACCCACTATGACCAGTTGAACTCGATAAGTTGCGCGTCGCATGCCTGGAATGTTCACACCTCCGGGTTGGAATTGTCCATGGACTGCGCCATCTGAAGTGAACATAATCCTACCCCAAGGGGTGTGGTCGCACAAGTCATTGTGTGCGGCCCCGGCGCCGGATGCTTCCCACCGCCGGAAGTCCCGGGTGGCGCACCCGCCGTACCAGCGCAGGCCGGAAAGCGGCGCACCGGCAACCGCCGCCACCCCGTCGCAGCCCCAAATAACGCTTCGCAGGCTTGGGTTACCTGATAAAATCGCGTCCGCCAGGCTCACCGATTACCGGAGACGAGGAGAATTCCTATGGGAACGAAATTGACAATATTTTCGACCTGGGGCGGGGCTCTCACGCCGATCCTTTTCCTGCTCGCCGCGCTGCTCGGTCCGCGCGCGGGACTGAGCCAGGGAGCGCGTCTGACCGTCACGGTTGGCCCCGCCAACGCCGACGTCATCGGCACTGACCACAGCGCCATCCAAAAGGCCATTGACCGCGTCGCGGCGGCCGGAGGCGGCACCGTGGTGATCAAGGCCGGCACGTACCTGCTCGCCAACTCCGTGCGCCTGGCCAGTCACCTGACGCTGCGGGGTGAAGGGCCGGAGAAAACCATCCTCCAAAAAGCTCCCGGCGTACGCAGCAAGTTGAAGCTCGACGCTGACTACGGCGAGATGCTGGCGACGGTGGAAGACGTACACGGGTTCGCGCCGGGCATGGGCGTGACGGTTCTCGACAAGGTAAACCCCAGCGGCTGGACGCCCAGCGTCCGCACCATTCTGAGTATCGAGGGGAACACGCTCCACTTCGACCGCTTCCTGCAAATGGATTATTCCGTTGCCAACCAGGGCGAAGTTTTCAACACCTTCCCGCTTCTGGCGGGGTTCGACGTCGAAGATGTGCGCGTCGAGGACCTGACCGTGGACGGCACCCGCGCCGGCAGTGGCCTCTTGGACGGCTGCCAGGGGGGCGCCATCTACTTTTTCCATTCCCACCGTATGACCATTCGCAACTGTGTGGCGCGGAACTACCCGGGCGACGGCATCAGCACCCAGTTCGTGGAAGACCCCGTCGTGGATAACTGCGAGGCTTACGGGAATGCCATGCTGGGGATTCACCTGGGCACGGGCGCGGCCCGGGGCATCGTCACGAACAACCGCGCGCACGACAACGGGGAGGACGGGCTGTACCTCTGCTGGCGCGTCCAGCACGCCCGCTACGAGGGCAACCAATCGTGGGACAACGGCCAGGACGGCATCTCCATCGGCCATAAGGACACGGATAATATCTTTATCAAAAATATTGTAAGTGGTAACGGCCGGGCGGGCATCTACTTCCGCGACGAGGCGGAGGCCAACGCCGGCAACCGCAACACCTTCGAGGACAATACGATCGAGGACAACGGCCGGCCCGGCGCACCCGGCTACGCTATCCGCATCGAGGGCGAAACCCACGACCTCAAGTTCGTCTCCAACACCATCCGCTCGAACCGCAAGAACGGCACGGTGGTGCAACCGGTGGGAATCTACATCGGCCCCAAGGCTGACTTCGTCACCTCCGACCGCAACCTCTTCGTCGGCGATCTGAGACAGGCCATCGTGGATGAGTCTCAGGGCGGCCACAACCAACTCGCCCCTCCGGTGGGCAAGTAGCGGCGTACCGGCGGGCCGCACCCGCGTGGAGGATGTGGATGTGCGGGCGATCCGGTCAAAGCTGGGCCTGTCGCAAGCGGAATTCTCACGGCGCTATGCCTTGAGCCCGCGCTCGCTCCAGGAATGGGAGCAAGGGCGCAGGCGTCCCGAAAGCGCCGTGCGCGCCTACTTGACGGTGATTGATAAAAACCCGGAAGCGGTGGAAGAAGCACTCATGAACAAGTCATGAGATGCCAAGGGCATCAGGCATGAGAAAACCCCACGGTTAGGACTACGCTGATCGTGCCTACCCGCTACCGCGACCGCTAACCGCTACTTTGTAATTGGGCGCATGCTACAGGTTGCGTAGGAATTCCTCGGGGGATAGGCCAGCCTGTTTGATGATGGCTCGAAGTGTACCTTTCGGAACAGTCTTGGAAAAGTGGATGGGGATCGTCAACGCACGCCGGTCTGCTTCTCGGAACATCGTGAGGTGACTGCCCTTCTGGCGCCAGCGGGGAAAACCCGCTTTTCCCAAGGCGCGCACAACTTCCCTGCGCGGAAAGCGGGAAGTTCCTTAGACATACGTCGGTGTCACCTGAACGAGCGTTGTGAATACGGGCACGGTCTCGTTATCTTCGGGGATGGGTTCCTTATGGGCGGCAAGGTTTTCGAGATGAAGTTCGATCGCCTCTCGGGCATTCTGCGTTGCCTCTTCAATCGTGCTTCCGTAAGAAACGCAACCCGGAAGCGTCGCGACAAGGACCGTGTAACCCCCTGACTTTTCGGGAATCAGGCTGATTTGATAGGAAAGCAGTTTCTTCTGTTTGCGCATGCCTCTATTATGCCCGCACCGAAAAGAATAGCATAGGGCAACCACCGTGAATCAGTTCGTTGTAGCGGCGGTCGGCGCCCCACCATTTGGCCGCGTCCGAAACACCGCGGGTGGCGCCCACATCGCATTTTATGTCGGCGACCGTTAAGAAGCCGGAACAAGCCACGGATTGGACGCGGTGACAGAGATGTTGCCCGTGTCCGTGGGCGCATACATAAAAGGCATGTATGCGCCACCCGCGGAAGCGGTCGAAAAAGCGCTCATGAACATGTCGTGAAACGCGAAGGGCATCAGGCATGAGGCCGCGCGGTAGCGCAGAGTTATCCCGCCCCGAGCGGGATTACTCTGCGGCCTTTCCTCCTTGGATGTTAACAAATGCGTTGAGTTTGTCATGTTAAGAACCGCAGAGTAAGGCAAACTACGCCTAACCCTGCGCTACCCGCTCAGGGACGAAGTTCTGCTCAAGAAGTACCTAGTGCCCGGCCTGGAAGCGATGGAGACGAAGCTCGCACAGGACAAGGGCAAATTCACCGACGAGCGGGACCTGGTCGCTTGGGGACCGAGACTTCAGGCGCTCGATATGGCGTTCAACCTGAAGGGCTCCTACGCCGCGAAGCAGGGACGCGGGTGGAAGTGGCGGGGGATGGGGATTACGAAGTCGTGATCAAGAAGGTGGAGTAATAGCAATATCCGCAAGCACACCCTCAACTCAACGGGCGCGGCGATCGTCTGTTTCCATGCGGCGGCGCGCCACTGCTATGTGTTTCGGAAAAGTTGGGACCTCACCGAGTTTCCCTTGCCCTTCAGCCGTGCCGCCATGTTCATTGCCCCCCCCATCGTCGTCCCGCGCGAGTCCGATGCCGCCGGGCAGGCCCGTGCGCTCGGGCAGGTGCAGGCCACGCTCGACGAGCTTCGCCGGCGCACCGAGCATTGGCAAAAAAGCAAAGCCTGAGTTCATTGCGCTGCCCCAACAAACGGCATGGGCGTGATCCATGCCAAATGGGCGAAGCGGATGATAAAGTCTAAATTGATATTTAGAAGTTGAGTCTTTTTGAGTGCCGTGGAAGTCCCGAACGGACGTTGCCCGTCGAACACGACCATGCCCGCTTCCTTCCGGCGCATCTGCCTGGCAGCAAAAAAAGAGAGCGGCGCTCAGCCGCCCTCTTCGTCGCATGAGTTTAAACTCGGGGATGCGCTTGTACGCTTATGTGCAGCAACGCGGCTCGTCAGGAGCTAGAACTGCTCACGGCAGAGCCGCGATGATCTTCCGGTATTCGTCTTCTGTAAACGCGCGCAGGGTCTCCGACCTGACACTCCCTTTTGAGCCCGTCGCGAGAGCTACTTTGGCGATTGCGTCATCGTTGGGCGCCTCGGAAACGATCACCATGTCGTACCGCCCCGTCACCGCGTAGAAGGCCTTCACTTCTCCGCCCGCAGATTTAACGAGTTTCTTGAATGCATCGAGGCGGGCGGGACTTTCCTTGACTTTCTCGACGCCTTGTTGCGTCCACCGTGCCAATGTGATGTATGTAGGCATGGCAGTGTCTCCTTCCGTCCGGGATTTCGGTTTTGATTTGCCGACTGACCGATAGCGTACCACTAACCCCTTCCGCATGCAATGCTTCGACCCAGGTTTCGCGGGTGGCGCATAGGTCCCGACGGTTTTTGTCGGGATGTATGCGACCCAGACCCCCTCACCCCCGGCGCTCGGGGCCCCCTCCCTCCTACGTCGAGCACCCTCTCCCGCGAGGGGCGAGGGCTGGAACCCTTACTTCAGCCGCCGTGCTCCTTCGGTCATTCTCACGCAGGCGGGGTTTCGGACAATTAGGCGCTTTACCAGAAAATAATGCCTGCCCGTAGGCAATACAGGTAATAACTCTATTGACAAGCATTGAGTACGGTGCTAGCCTGCAGGGGTAAGTTCTGCGCCGAACAGGGCTCGGCGCCGAGGGTCAATTTGGAAAGAAAGCGCTATCAGGGCTCGGCCTGAGGCGCGTCCCGATCAATTGACCACCTGAGAATCACACCATCCTGATGGCTTCGACCGACGAATACGCGATATTCCTGCAAATAATGGAAGATCCCCGCCTGCGCCAATTGTGGCGGCTCACCTATGTGCCGTTCAAGACCAAGGGGGAGCTGTCCCAACAAAAAGATGTTAAAAATGAAGGTCGATCCGACTATGTGTATGAAAACAAAGGGACAGAGAAAATAAAAAAGGATCGATCCGACGATGTTGATGAAAACAAACAGGTTAATCGATAATCGGGACGAAGCCAGAATGTTGTTGAAAGGAAATGAGATAGTCGCGAGGTCGAGTGCTGGTGTCATTTGGAATGGCATTTCTTTCGAAAAAATGGTCATTCCCACGGGTGGCGCATACGTCTCGACGGTTTTTGTCGGGATGTATGCGGCCCAGGCCCCCCTCACTCGCCCTCCTACGTCGGGCACCCTCTCCCGCGAGGGGAGAGGGCTAGGGGCAATGCTGTTCACTTAAGCTCACTGTTCCCAATTCGACCCCCTCACCCCCGGCCCCTCTCCCCCAAAGGGGCGAGGGGGGCAGTAATCTAAATTTACTGCCCTCGCCCCTTTCGGGGAGAGGGTGGACCGCAACCGGCGTTTTCTTCAGCCGGGGCGGGCCGGGTGAGAGGGTCGCCCAGGAACGAATTGCGAATTGATGTCCTGAAACCCATTAAGTGAACAGTATTGGGGCTAGGGGATTCGAGAGATTGCCACCCCTCGGAGAGGGCTGAGGACTTCGAGAGATTGCGAGCCCTCGGAGACAGCTGGGGATTTCGAGAGACTGCCACCCCTCGGAGGGCGCTGAGGGGTTCGAGAGGCAGCGAGCCGGTCGCGTAACGTGGCGGAGCCGCAAATGAAAGTCAAAACGCAAAGCGCAAAACTCAAAGCCGGGTGTGCGGCGCGGGGGAGCCACAAAAGAAAATCAAAAGGCAAATGGCAAAGGGTAAAAGTGAAAAGCAGGCGTAGCGCGGCCAGTAGCGCAGCGCTGGTCTTTAACTCTGCGGCTCTAACCCTTGGGGATGGAAAAGCCGCAGACTTACACACCAAGTCTGCGCTAACAACTACGAACTGGATCCCCGCCTGCGCGGGGGTGACGACGCAAGGGGCCGCCCCGTTCCGCCCGTGCCGTCATTCCCGCGCCAGCGGGAATCCACCCTGCTCGCCAGGGTCGGCGCCGGGTGGCGCAGAGAAACGGGCAGCCCCACCCCGCCGCATGCCTGTTGGGCCTGCGTGATGCAAATAACAGCCATAACGGGGGGAGGAGTGGCGAGTGCAGGGCAAGGCGACCCGGGGCGCCCAAACCCCTTCTTGATTGCGGGCCGGGCGACTTCGCACTCCGGACCTCGGACTTCCGATACCCCCGCGGCGGCGCGCACTTACACCGATCGCCCGATTCCCCCTGCGCCCGTGACACACTTCGCCATATCGGATATCGGCGGTTCCTCCCATGAGGATGAGGCCACTGCAACCGCCCCCAGATCAGAATCCCTCGTCGGCGCTCGCGGCGTTGACGCGCGGCACGATCCCTTTTTCAGGCCGTCGTCCGGGGTGGTATGGCTCTTTGTTGTACGGCTTGGCCCGCGACCTGTCCCAGATCTCACTGACAACGGCCCCCACCAGACTTCCCTCCCCTGCCGGGAGGCTGGGGCCGCCATCTCTGGCACCCTGAGCGCACCGAAATACCTTGCAGTCGCTTGTGGGGAAAGGTGAACCGCAGATGCTTCGGCCGGCCTGCACACGCAGCGGGACAAGCGCCGGCAGGTCGCTGCATTCCCTCGGATCGGCAGTGTAAACCCTGGCTTAATTCTTCGAGGCAGTGTGTTTCGACCTAAAGAGGAGGACCTGCTCCCCGGTGTAAGGGACCAGCATCGCCAGCGTGGCTCCGAGCGTGTCCAAGCCGCAATCGATCAGAGAGCCGTGCCGGCCGGAAACCGACAACTGGTGGAATTCATCCGTCAGGGAATACAGGGCCGCTCCCACAATAGAGAACACCGCACGCCGCGGCCGCCATAGACGTTGGGTCCCTTCGCCGGGTGGGCCGTAAAGAAGCAGAGCAAAGATGGCGTATTCAGTCAAGTGAGCGAGCTTGCGTAGAAGCGCATGCAACATTTGAAAGCTCCGCGGCGAGACGCGGAGGTGCAGGAGTTCGAGCCCCCAGGCGAGAAACCCTTGGGTGAAGTTGGAGCCAAAGCTTTGGGTGGAAAGATAGAAAATCAGAACAGCCCACGCTACGGTTACCGTCCACCATATCGCGGCGAGAGGCTTGGGGATCTCATTTCCCATGGGTTCTCAGTTTCGGTCCTTTGTCGGCCTGCACTTCGTCTGCATTGCACGAGCTTGCGACGCCGCGCCTGCCCGCCCTACTTGATGTTAAGAACCTTATGTAAATGCGTCAAGTTTTTCTGTTGCGGAAGGTTGGGGCTAGTGCTGCTCGGAGAGAGAGGAGTTGGTGGGAGGATCGACTGCGGGGCCGGGGAAGGCGTCTGGGGCGGAGGGACCATCGCAGGTGTGTGCTGCGGAGTAGGCAGGTGATTTCCGCAGGTCGGAATTCAGGGTGAGCCAGGCACCCAGGGACAGGCAAATCCCCAGGAGGAGATTCCCGAACTGGAAAGGACGCCCACTCACACCCGCAAGGATTCCTTCCTCCAGGAGGGGGGGCAACAAGAGACCGCTCCCCAGCAGAGCCCTGCTGAAGAACGGTGGGGAGAAAGGCTTCCTGGCGGCAAAACCCAATATGATACCGAGGGGCACAAACACCAAGAAATCATACATGGTCCCGTACCCTCGGACGTTATACGGGTTAACCCCTTTGAAACGGCTGAGCAGAATTGCGCCGGGGGTCAATCGCAAGGAGTGCGGAGTTTTTCGTCCATCGACGTAGCCGACCAGATTCATACCGTCGTAGATCAGGATGATCTCGCGAGGCTCCGGGCTCTTGAAAAGGTCCCCTAAACGCAAGTCCCAGCGGGCGCTTTTCCCCAAGTCGGAGGTTCGAAGGGTGAAAGTCAATCCCCTCCCGTGTTGGACGAGATCGAAATCATCAGGTCCGGCGAGGTCCGGAAGGGCGAGAATCACCCCGGAGGCGTTAGCCGAGACATCGGCAGGGGCACAGCGGATTTCGAGCGTGAATTGGTTTGTCTTCTGGATTTCCTGCACCACGCGAGCGGCAGGAAGCGCTGTTCCCGGCGGCGGATCAACCAGACCTTCGCTGTCTTTTGGAAATGGCACTGCAACAATCCCGGGCGCTCCTTCCGAACCTTGCCGGGTGGCTTCCCCTCTCTGTTCCAGCCGCAACGCTTTGCTGGCAAGGTTCACCTCGAAGATGCGACCTCGCCAGGAAGGCCGCCCGCCCAAGCCCGTCCCGAAGCGCAAGGTATCGGCAGGATGCTCATTACGGAAGTGGGTCGACCTTTGCAACCCTGCCGAAACACCACAACCCAGCGCGGCATACGCCACAAATATGGCCACGATTCGGCGCGGGGAAAGGATCCGTTCGAGGCGCCCCTCCCAACGCGACGCGAAAGAAAAAACTCGGTTGCCGATAATCGCAAAAAGGGAATAGCCCCAGAGCGAGCCCAGCGTGTTCGATAAGACGTCCGACCAGGAAGCTTCCCGAGTGGGCAGAAAGAGCTGCGAAAACTCGACGGCAAAGGACAATCCCGCCCCGGCGACGAGCGCCACTCCTGGTCCCCAAAACCGCCCCCAACCCCTCCTGCCGCTCCAGCAAGCCCAGGCAAATCCAAAGGGCACGAAAAGCAGAATATTTTCAACGAAATCATCGACTTCGTCGGGATGAGGGTTGAAGCAGCGCCAGAACGAGCCCAGGCGGCACGTCGCCGTTTCGGGCCGAAAGAATTCAAAGGGAAAGAGGGTGCAAACGAGGATCGCAAGCGTGGCACAGGCCAAGGCGCGATAGGCCCCCCGCTCGGAATTCCGACATGGCACAGGCTGCGCGTTTCCCGGGGCGTGGTCAATCACAGCTTTTCTCTGTTGGCGTGAAGGTGGGCCATTCCGAGGATTGCAGATGAGTACCCACCCAGCGTGGCGGGATCATCCCGCCACCTTCCCGAGGAAACGGCGCTGCAGAACCTTGGCGGCTGCCAGCAGGCCACAGGTGTGCCGCCAGAAAGGTTTTCAAATGAAGAGGAGTAAACCCGCACGCCAGGAAGATGTCCCGACCGGATGCCCCTTCGGAAATAGGGCGCTTCAAGATTTCCAGGGCGGCTAGTAAATTCATCGATTTCCGACAGTGTCTCAGTTTGAATAAAAGACTCTTCTTGACACGACCTTCATAATCTTACTGCGCTGATTCGATTTGCGTTACAAACTTGCGAGAGATCGCGGTTCTCTGCGGTTTTCAATAGTCTAAGAAACTGTTAACCTGACTCCGGCCATCATGGTGCTACCGATTCGGTTAACAGGGGGAGAGCCATGCCGACCCAAATGATTGCAGGTGTCTGATGAGTGTCAAAGAGGAAATTAAATGGTTATTCGAGAAACTGACCCGCACTCACATATACCGCACTCTACCCCGTGGCATTGATCCTTTATACGACATTAAAATTCACTTGCCAAGGCTTCAGGTGAATGTGGTTTTCGATGTGGGGGCAAATACAGGACAATCTGCAAAAAGCTACCTGGAAAGATTTCCCGAATCCAAAATCTATTGCTTCGAGCCTGTAGAAGAAACGTTCCTTCAGCTTCAAAGGAACTTGCAAGGCTATGACAACATTCTTAGCTTCAAATTAGCGTTAGGAGCGGCTAAGGGAACAGGAAAGATGGTTCTCGAAGGAAACTCCGACGTGTTCTTCCTTCTAAACGTCTCTCGCGAACAAGTGAGTGGCACTCCACTTCTTGAAGAAGTGAACTTCGAAACACTTGACGGCTTTTGCCGGAGCCAAAACATCGACCACATCAACTATCTGAAGATAGACACGGAGGGTGCCGACTTCGATGTCCTAAAAGGCTCAGAGGGCATGCTCACGCAACAGCAAATAGATGTCGTGCAAGTGGAAGCGGGGATGAATAGCAAGAACAGGAGGCATGTCCCCTTCGACGTTTTCAGTAAGTTTTTCGAACATAAAAACTACTTTCTTTTCGGTGTTTACGAACAAGTGAATGAATGGCCGACAAAAGAACCCCATCTCCGGCGCACGAACCCGGTATTCATTTCGGATAAGGTTATAAAGGCGAATATCGGACGCTAAAGCTCTGGTGCTCTCAAACTGAGACACTAGCGAATTTCCGCGCCACGTCCGCGCAGACCGGCGATTTTGTTGTGGGGCAGATGCAAGGTCCTCACGCCCGGGGCGGACCCCAGCTTGCATAAACCCATAGGCGCGCGCCGTTCCGCTGGGGTGGCGCTGAAACCTGCCTCGTCAGACAGAGGCGACCCTGTGTCAGAAACCAACCCGCAGGATCCCCTCAGCTCCTAGCGCGGGCACCAAAACTCCTCGAAATGAATTATCGAGCCTACCTTGATACGCGGCTGCAACGCTTTCCTCGCTCATTTCACAAATCATCGGCATAAAAGCAGCTTACCGGCTCAGGTCCTCTTTCCTCATTTCGATGGTTTCGCACGGTTGCGGCCCTGTGAGGCTGACTCGCGACTTGCGGATCACGCCAGCCAAAACCATGGGCCACCCACGCACGAGGAGCTTCGCCGCATCCCAAACCAGCCCAGCTTTGAAAGCTCTCCGTGCATTCCAGAATATCCGCCCGCCGATCAGCGCCTGCCGCTCAAAGCGACTCGCTTTGCCCCCCGCGTATTCCCCTGAGCGTTCGTTGTCAATCCACTTGTGCAACGCGGGGAGACAACGCGCGAGGTTGGCGGAGTTATTGCCGGGATGTCTTCGATAGAAGGTGGTCCGAGGCTCGAGAATCAGAATTGCCCGGACGGAAACGCACAACCTGAGGAGAAGATCCGTATGTTCCATCGGCCAAGTGTCCGGCGACCACCCCCCCCGGACAGCCTGAAATGATTGACGATCGATCACCTTGGCCGAGGGCTCACCAAGGTGTCGGTCTCTTTGCAAGAAATCCTCGTACTCGACGATGCGGATTTCGTGAGGAGCATCTGCCGCCAGGACGACCGGCAACGCCCCCTTAAACGGCCACACGCTGGCCAGGATCATCTTCGGTTTCTTTGCCTGCACGATCCGCTCATAAACGTCCAAGGCCCAGGGCAGAAACGCGTCATCACCATCCAGGAACACCAGATGCTCGCCGGCTGCCAGGGCGGCGGCGCAGTTGCGAGCCGCACAGGCTCCCTGGTTGGTTTCGAGGCAGACCAACCGGATCGCGTCCCCATATTGCCTCAAGATCTCCTGAGTCCCGTCCGTAGAGGCATCGTCAACCACGATGATTTCCTTTTCGGCGGTCCGCTGGACGAGCGCGGAGTCCACCGCGTCTTTTATAAACTCTCGCTGATTATAAGAAGTGATGATGATGCTGAAACGAGTCATCGACATCAAATGCATTCCTCCTCGATGTGTCCCGTATTCCGTCCCGCCCGCGGGTCACAACACCGCCCTTCCCGCAATGATCACGAGGCCCAGATTACATCTTGATTGTTTCGCACGGTTGCCGCCTTTTGAGCACAAATCCCAACCTGCGAGTCACGGCCGCCAAAGCCATAGGCCACCCGCGCGCCAGGAGCTTGATCGCGTCCCAATACAGGCCAGCCTTGGCCGCCTCCCTTGCCCATAAGACCACCAGCCTGCCGATGAATGCTTGTCGCTCAAGACTACGACGTTCACCCCCGGGGTATTTGCCGGAGCGCTCGTTGCCGATGATCTTGCGCAACGCCAGGAGGTAAGGTGGCACGCATTTGTGTTTGAGATCGTTCGCCGCGTGGACACGATAGAACTTGATGGGAGGCTCCAGAATCAGGATTGTCCGGCCGCAGGTGGAGATCCTGAGTAGGAAATCCATATCTTGCATCACCTGATAGTCCGTCGGCCACCCCTGCACACCCTGAAATGCTTGGCGATCGATCACCTGGCAATGAATCCTGGTGAAGTGCCGGTCTCTTCGCAGGTAGTCCTGGAACTCGAGGATGCGTATTTCGTGCGGAGTATCTCCCGGCTGGAGGGCCGGCAACATGCCCTTGAAAGGCCAGACGCCGCCGAGGATCAGCTTGGGTTTCTTGGCCTGAATGATCCGCTCAAAAGCCTCCAAAGCCCAGGGCAGAAACACGTCGTCACCGTCCAGGAACACCAGGTACTCACCCCTGGCCAGGGCAGCGCCGCAGTTGCGAGCCGCGCCTGCTCCCTGATTGGTTTCGAAACAGACGAACCGGATCGCGTCCCCATATTGCCTCAAGATCTCCTGGGTCCCGTCGGTAGAGCCATCGTCAGCCACGATGATTTCCGTTTGCGCGTTCCGCTGGGACAGCGCGGAATCCACCGCGTCCTTTATGAACTCTCGCTGATTATAAGAAGGGATGATGATGCTGAAACGAATGTCCGTCATCGATGAACCTTGCAGAAACCTGTCCTTCCATCCCTTGCCGGGCGGCCGCATTCATCGGCTGAACTGCCAGGTAGATTTCACCGCCGCGAGCCCAGCCTCTCCGTACCGCCGACTGGAGGAGGCTGGCGCCATGAGACGCGTGAAGCTCTACGCCTGCTCTCCAGAAACTCGATCGATTACTCGTTTCAGTTGAGCAACTTAGACCGAGCGGACCGGAAGGCGTTCTACATGCTTTTAGCCCGGATTTCACATCACGGGATTGGAACGGCGGGGCTTCACAGGCTGCGGAAAAACCGCCAAGACTGTCATCCTGAGGAGCCGCAGGCGACGAAGGACCTCTGTATTTGCTTGAAAATTCAAATGCAGGGGTCCTTCGCTTCGCTCAGGATGACAGCATCGGAGTTTTTCCGCAGCCTCTTCAGCCCCGCCCTTCCGGCTTTCCATGCTCAGGAGGGTTCGGCTCGAGGCGCTTGGCGCTGTGCCCTCTCTGCAGCAGGTAAAGAACTGCGTACATGAGCAGCAGGGCCAGCAGGAAGAAACCGATGCCTCCATTCCGGTGGAGATGGCCGGAAAGGAAGCTCGGGTCCACGTAGACGGAGAGCAAGGTGAGGCCGGCAATCCGCAAGCCATTGGAAACGCACACAATAGGCAGGACGAGCAGAATCAGTGCAAGTTTCTTCCAGATGGGGGGCAGAAAAAAATGTCCCGAAAGGAGGCAAACGATGAACAGGGCCAGGGTCGAGTGAATCCCACTGCACTCTCTTGCCACTTCGATTGAGACCGCGGGCAGGGAGAAGACGAACCCCTCCCGGAGAACCGGCACACCGGCCAGCGTGAAGATCAGGGAGCACACCTCCGCCGATCCGTGCTGTACAGCCGCGAGCGGGATATTGAGCAAGGCGCCTGGGATAGGCACGGTCAGGAAGAGAAACAGGAGTGCGAATGCGCCGGCCCGAAAGGCCCGTGTTCCGTAGCAAAGGATGAATCCGGCAATCCAGACCGTGACCAGCGCGAGCACTCTTGCGGAAAGGCAGTTCTCCGCTCCCAGCTGATCCCATGCCCACGCCGCGGAGAAATTCAACGTTAGACCTATGAGCAGCAGAGGAATTCCCCACCGCGGACTGTATTGGACCTTCGTGAAGATTCTCTTCCGTTCCAGGAACACCAATACGATGGTTATGAAGGGGATCAAGAGGATATGCGAGTACTTGTCAAACTCATGCCCTCGGCGCAGGGAGTAATCTACCAGTGTCCTGAGCGGCGTCCAGAATACGAAAACGGAAAAGACTACCCACAACAAGAAGAGCCTGTTCCTTGGTGAGCCCAATCTCGCTCGATGCCCGGCAATCGATGTTGCTCCAGGCTGACGAGTCGGGTCTTGTCCCGGAGGCGGGACCGAAGCACCCAGTAATGAATCCGACATTGGTAAGGACCCCCCTTTGGAAACGATGGCCGACTGCGGAGAAGGCCTCAAACAAACCGTTGCTTAACTTTAGGAGGCTGGTGAAAAAGCCTCGCGCTGACGTCATCCTTGGCCCTTCGCCGTCATCCTGAGCCCTTCGCTGTCATTCTGAGCGGGGCGAAGAATCTCGCCCTGCCCGCTCAGGATAAACTGCGCGAAGGATCTGGCTCTGGGTTTTTGCGTGAAAGGGCCGAACCAAAGCGAGATGCTTCGCTACGCTCAGCATGACAGATGCCCTTTTTAAGCAGCCTGTTAGGGCTCGAATGAGCTGTTCACACGCGCCCCGGGCGCCTGCCCCACTGGCGAGTCGAAGGTATATGAGATCCGGTCTCCGGCCAAGCTGGCATAAGCCAGGCGTGCTCGTTCCCGGCCTGGCCCTTCGATCCGCCATCGTCCAGCTTCGCCGCTAATCTTCATGCGGGCCCGATCTCTCCACCAAAGGTCAACCTCCCTCGGCAAAGCCATCCAGACCTCTCCTTGTCTGCGCAATTGCGAGAGGCGTGCCAGGAGGGCCGTGTAGGTATCGCGGGCTCTTTTCTCCAGGGAATAGTCAGGATGGACGTTAAAGCTGAGGAGGCCGTGGTTCTCCGTGATCAGTTTGATCTGCCGTTGCCAGAGGTCAATCGAATAATCGGAGAAGATATTGAAGAGCGTATAGTCCTGCGCCGTGGTCACGGGAAGCTCCAGCACATTCCCGACAAAATAGGGCATCACGGTGCAGCACCCGCCCAGTTGAGGGTCCAGGTGCCCCACATTCGGAACCGACATGTCGTAGGAAAACTCATATGCGTCATACCAGTCGAGTTTGCGATAAAGCACGCCAGCCCGGAACCCCCGGGCGCCGTATTCCCTGGCATAGTGATTGATCTTTTCCGCCCGCCGTAGGAATTCTTCCCGGTGGTCGTAGAGATGACCGTCATGGTTAAGGTCGTGAACGTTGACCTCAAACCCTTTCGCCCGAACCAGTTCCAGCAGGCCCGGGGGAACAGCATATCGCTTCTCCGGGATGAACTGAAAGGAGGATTTGATTCCGAAGGATTCGTCAATCTCCATGAGCGACGGACAAGAGTCAACGCCGCCCGATTCTTCTACATCGTGTGTCAGGATTGCGCAACTCTTGTGACCGTCCGGCCAAAACCAGATGAAGGGGATACTCTCCACGCGATGCGCCTTCATAGAGAGCGCCAGAAGCTTCTCCAGGATTTGGTCGACGGTGCGATCGACCGGCCAACACGGAAAGCGCCGCTTCTCCCAGCCCCGCAGCCATAAGCGCTGCAAATGCTTGCGGATAGAGACGCCAAGGTGCGGGCGAAGGCGGTAATACAATTCCCACACCAGGGTAGTCGGCTTCGCCCCCCACCCTTTCTTCTTCAGACCTCCCACGTAGCGTTCGCACCGCAAATTGTCAACAACCGCCGAAGGGTTGAAGGGGATGTAGCAGGTCGTCCCTTCAGTCCGGACGTGATAGAGGAGATCACAGGTTGCCTTGGCGGGCGTTTCGGCATAATAGCCCAGGGAAGATTGCCCATAGCCAATGAGCTCAGGCCCCAAGCGGAAGTATCCTTCACCCGCGCAAAGGTCTCCTCGAAGGGCGAAATCCGCGAAGGCCTCAGGGCAGCAATAATAGTCGATAAGCGCTCTATTGAATTGCCGGTTTGGGTCGTTATCGTTCATGCGTATTACGACTCGTCCAAAGCTCCCCGCCCTCCGGAGCTATATCGTGGTTTCTTGTTTTCTTGGCAAATATTTTTCGTCGTGTGTGTAAGGCCACCCCTTGGGGCGGCCCAGGCCGAATCACTCACCACGGGTTTGGAAGGGCGGGGCTTTACAGGCTGCGGAAAAACGCTGGTTTTTTGCTTTCCGGTTCTCTGGCGAGCTGATCGCTGGCCGTTTTGGGCTGATCCGCAGGGATCTGCGAGG
>Ga0187861_10002988_pt1 | contig 15381 bp, 20 predicted proteins | sample June2016WEW_10_1_3_FD_132986 | JGI IMG/M metagenome (GOLD analysis project Ga0187861, IMG submission 132986) | Peatland microbial communities from SPRUCE experiment site at the Marcell Experimental Forest, Minnesota, USA - June2016WEW_10_100 | ecosystem: Environmental > Terrestrial > Soil >...
ATGCTCCTGATGTCCAGTTATAATATTGTGAACGCTATCTGGGTTGTCGGCCTCGGTTCCGATGCACTTGCCGCTGTCGGCTTCATGACCCCTTTGTATATGGTTCTCATGGGACTGGGAACCGGTATCGGTGCGGGGGCTACATCGGCCATTGCGCGAAGGATCGGGGCAAACGACCGCAACGGCGCAAATAACTGTGCAGTACATACACTCCTCATCGCTCTCATCCTGTCAGTTATTGTTACCCTGCCGCTTGTCATTTTTGCAGAGCAGATCGCCCTTCTTTTCGGCGCCGGGAAGACCGCAGGCCTTGCTGTAGCATACGGACAGGTTCTTTTCGGAGGTTCGTTCTTCATTCTCTTTGTCAACATTGCCTACGGCATTCTCCGGGCAGAAGGTGATGCCAGGAGAACGATGCACGCCATGGTGGCCGCATCCCTGTTGAATATTGTTCTCGACCCCCTCCTGATCTACGGGCTGGGCCTTGGCATTGCAGGAGCTGCATGGGGTACGATCATCTCCCTTGCTGCCGCAACGATCGTCCTCTGTTACTGGTTCTTTATCAAAAAGGATACCTATGTGTGCTTTTCCCGGCAGGTTTTCATTCCGAGCCGGAGCGTGGTTTCCGATATCCTGTCCGTGGGAATCCCTGCCAGTGTTGAGTATCTGTTGATGTCGGCACTGAATATCATTCTTAACCTGATACTCGTTATGGTGGCCACCACGGATGCGGTGGCAGTCTTTTCCGTGGGCTTCAGGGTTGTGTCATTTGGGATTGTTCCTATTGTTGCTATCGGTACATCCGTAGTATCGGTTGTTGGTGCGGCATATGGTGCCCGGCATTATGAAAAGATCCGGGTTGTCCATACCTTCTCGATTATGTTTGGACTTGCCATAGCACTCAGTGTCAGTATCCTTACCGGGATATTTGCCTACCCTATTGCGTCTGTCTTCTCCTATTCACAGCAAAGCGCCCACCTCTATCCGGCAATTGCCGCGTTTATCGGGGTCATGTGCTTTTTTTATCCCTTTGTACCGCTGGGTCTCCTGTCGTCTTCCCTGTTCCAGGGTGTCGGGAAAGGACCGACATCCCTTTTCCTGACGTTCATGAGAAGCCTCGTGTTTGCCGCAGTCTTTGCATACCTGTTCGCAATCCCCATGGGCATGGGAGAACAGGGCGTCTGGTGGGGGATAGTCGCCGGGGAAGTTGCCGGGGGTCTGCTGGCATTTGTCTGGGCGCGGTTATACTTGTCAAAGCTGGAGGTCCAGTGGGTCTGCGATGTCAGGAAAAGCGAGACTGTACCATAACGGTCTGGTTCAGAAGGATTTTTGGAGAACTTAAAATGCCTCATGAAAACCCGAGACTTATAATTACCCGGGAAAAAATGCACGGATGTGCGCACGGCTTGGTATTCCTGAAGGGAAAGTACCGGAAAATTTCCGTCAATATACGATACTATTGCCGGAATTACCAATATCGCTTAAATGCACTGGAAATGAATTGGCACACGGGAAACCACACTTCAGATCGATATAAGACTGGTCTCGGAAGATTCGATGCGGGCGGGGGATGAGTGGTTATGTAACTGATAATGAACAGACCCGGCGGCATTGAACGTTACACCCGGTAGTACCGAAACATGAATTCAGGAGAATGGAATAGCAAGTATCGGATTTGGGTTCCCGGGGAGGGCCAACGCCTTCCCGGTAATAATCAGGAGGTGCCGCAAGACACCCCCTTACCCCTCATACCCAGGTATGCAATCTAACCAGGATCACCCTCAGTGTCGTCTACCCGGCACGGGGGATCACCAGCACAACTGATACCGGGGACGAAATTTTATGCCGCCGCATGTGTCGGGTCAGGATCTGCCTGCGATGCTGCTTAGTACAACGGGGCAGGTCGTTTTAAGACTGAGAAAATTCCGCAAACCCGCAAGGGTTCACCCTCCCGTGATGGGAACCGGGAGTTTACCCCGGGATGCATGAAATGAAAAGACGAATCAGAAATATCCGGATTCCGGCAGATCGGGAGAAGAACCGATGATATCTGTAGCCTATGTCTATGATGATTCGCATAGCGCCTTCATGATCTGCCTGCTTTTCCAGCGACAGGGCGGGATCAGGATGCATGCGTTCTCTTCGGCAAGAGATCTTCTGGAAAACATCTCTCTCACTCCGGTTGATGTCATCTTATCAGATTACGATATGCCCGAGATGAACGGGGTTGAACTCCTTGCCACCCTTCGATCTCAGGGAGATCTGACGCCCTTCATCCTGTTTACTCCCCTGGAATTGGCCGAAACCATTGGCCCGGTGGTGGCCAGGTATCCATTTGTCTGGATCCTTTCCAGGGGATTTACTATTCGCGGCCAGCTGCATTATCTGTTAACGGTGATACGTCTGGCAGCACTGCACCCGGCGGTCCGGAAGGAATAATCAGGACCTCGCTTATCCGACCGTTATCCATCGGATTTAGGATCGGCCACCAGCCCGGCTTGACACACCGGACAAGATACCCGGTATAGCCTGAAATGAACGTGCCCTGTTGTGCCCTGCGCAGGAGTTCTTCCCAGACTGCCGCTGTTTTTCTGGTGTCAGTGCGCCGGCATTCCCCTCCCCGGCCCCCGTGCCCCACGCGATCCCCGGCCCGGCCACAGCCCCGGCGCCGGCGGGGATGCGGTGTCGCCCGCTCAACGATGAGCCGGGCCGTCTAGGAGCTGGAGAAAGTCGGACTCGTGGAATGCCTGACTCCGGACGAAAACAGGGACCGGTATTACCAGATAATCGAGACCGGAAAGAAGGTTGCCGAGATTATTGAGGGGAAAGGGGAATAAATTCTCCGCGACCCCCGCCCCCACCGGGCGCTCGCGGAAGCGATCCCGATCGCAAAAGCCCGCGGCATCGTCCAGGTGGCACTGAGCGGACCGGAGCGGATCTTCGACATCGCGATCGTATCGAAGATCCCGGTCACATTCAGCCGGGTCATGTTCGCGCCGGCAATCCTCGCGACAATCCAGCAGCTTGCCGATGAATTCAAAGAAGAGATCGCCCAGCTCCGGATCATTGCCCGGGATAAGGCCATCACGGCCGAGCTCTGGCTCCGGTCCAAGCACGGGACGTGGAGGTTCTTCCTGGTCACGCCGAACTCGCTGGTCGAGATCGACCGCGGGGGGAAGCCGGTTGTGTCGGGACAGATGCTTGCGTGAATGGCCGGGAAGATTTTTTTAAATAACACACTGTTGACTGCGAATTAAGTAAAAAATTGACTGCCAATCATTTCCTTTGAAAAATGATCTCTCAAGAGCAAATTATTGCTCGTTTGCGGGCATAGATATACCTGAGCAGGTGAATGTGCTTGCCTTCTTTGCCATGCTCTTCAGGATCCTCCATCATGCCAGTTGTGATGATCTCAAAACCACGGAACTCAGAAACGAGATCGTCATCAGTATAATAGTGGACTTCACGTCCGGGTTTGCTCTCGAAGGTGTTCTCCTCAACCATTTTACCAGTGCCATAACTAGAATCCTTATCGGAAAAAACCACAAAGAATATTACCCCTCCATCTTTTAGCTGGTCACAGCATCGTTCCAGAAATTCCACTCTATCATTCTTTCGGAACAGGTGAAGAACATTGAAACAGTAGATAGCATCATACACTGAATTGTCTAAGGGCATATCGAGTACCGATCCATAGTGATATCGGACTTCCGGAGATCCCTGCCTCGCTATGGAAAGCGCTGTTTTTGAGATCTCTATACCGGTGACTTCAAAACCCGCCCGGGAAAATGCATCAGCATTGCGACCATATCCGGAGCCCGGTATAAGTACTTCATGTACCCCGGTTTTTTTAAAGAGATCAATTGCATACACTGCGGTCCGGCTGGGACTGTCGCCCCATATTCTACCCTCATCATGGAAACGCTCTTCCCAGAAACTGTTCATATGATATTCCTCGAATCTATCGTCTTAATGTATATGGTGACCCGGAGATTAAGTGTATTTTTAATATATTTCTGCCCTCGGAATTTTTTAATCACACGCTGTTGACTGTGTTTAAGTAAAAAGGAAATTTTGATCTGCCCTGTGACGTATTCTCTATGTGCTGAATTAATATCGTCACCATCAGGATGGGAATAAATAACCAAGTCTTTAAAATTAGCAGATATATTGTAGCTTGAAGTTAGCATGACGCAAAAGAAGTATAACTTACCAATGATGGTAGTCCTCCTTGCCCTTCTGGAGGGACTGGTTATATACCTCAACATGGTGGTACATCCTGATAGTCAGCCCGGCCTCACCATCGTTATCGTCATTCTTTTTGCCATCGCAAGCGGACTCGGTGTCTGGTATAGAACCAGAGTTCGTGGCATGATAATCTCCTGACGAATGCAGGGATCAAATTACAACGGTTTTTTAATTTTTTCATTGCGGATTTTTGTAAATTTTTTTTCGAATTTTTCTCCGGAGGATTGCACGCGGGACGGAAATTTTTTGGTGACCGGTCCGACCATACCAAGCTCGAATTTTTTTTGATCGTCTCAGGCTTTTACCCAACCCGGGAGACCTGGAGACCTGAACCTCCACATCGTACCCAGGCAGGGATCCACCGTCGGAGCGAAGGATCTTTTACCCCCTGAAAACCCTTGGGGGAATTCTGGTACAGCGGAGCCCGCAGCAGGCCCGGTTGTACCTCTTTTCCCCCAACACCCGTGTCCGGGAGGTCATAATTCGGAAAAACGCGGAACCGGGCGGGAATAATTGGGCGGTCTCCGGCGGGAATAAATGAGGTCGTATTTAGCGATGTTACAGGAGCCGGATAAACAAGGGCACGTGATTTTGGACGTGGAGCGTTCCCGGTAGGGGATTTTCCGGACCAGCTCCTCCCGCCCGCGATCACGTGGGGGGGTCGCCCGCTCTAAAAAATTTGAAAGCAATGGAAAAAAGAGTGAAACTAACAGGGCATGGCGGAGCCGGGAACATATCTCCGGACATCGACCTGTGCCCCGCTCTTTGCCATACGTTCCGCGATGGCAAGAATCTCATGGGCAACATGCTCGTCCACGTAATCCTCCCCGCAGTTCGTGCAGATCTGGGCGGGGACATCCTTCACGACAAGGGTCATCCCGTCCCGGTCAAACGTGACGGTTGTCGTGCCCTCTTTTGTCTCCCCATGTTTGCAGATGACGCACTTCATGATTTCCTCCGCGTAAAGTTATCAGACCATGAATCCGGGTCTGGTTCGTATGCTGTGATAACAATTGCTTCACGATCTACATTATTGTATGCCATTACCCTGTGAAGCGGGCGGCCGTTCACCATCCCTGAGATAAGGAAACTGGGATACGGAACGTCATCGGGATACTCTTCTATAATCCTGCCGAGCCCGAGCAGTTCGCGGATATCAGAATCAGATATTCTCCGCTGGAACATCTGGCGTAATGCATGGATGCGGAATGTCAGCCGGCGGTATGCCGGAGATTTTTTATCGTTCATTTCCCGCTCCATGCATGACAATTGCCTTATTCAACACCGGATGTCCAGCTTTTTATAATGTGGTACCGGGGTGTGAAAATAATCAGATCTCAGCCGTCACTGTTTTTTATTCCTCATCCACATGACCCAGGGAAAACCGGGTACCTTTCTGCCGATGCCCAGATCAAATAATGCCAGCCGGATCTTTCTCCAGAGGGACCGGGGCTTCGTGCCGGCAATGATCGCCTCCCGCTTGGCCGGACCGGATGGCGGGACAAGTGCCGGGGACATACCTGCACATTAAGAACTGCGGGACAATAAAATTTTGTGACCCTCGCGCCCGGACCCTTTGGTACGTTCCGTTTTTTTATCATTGCGGGCGTCAAGAAGCATCCTTATCCAGGCTGCCCTCCCACGCATTTCTGCCGGCCTATCAACATCACACTAAGGCATATAACCTCATTCATACAAGAGACCACATCAAGTCTGGTGAATTCCCCCAGACAGGAGATCGCAGATGGGCAATTATCATTTTTGCAGGGATTGTGAATACATCAAAATCAGGATGGTGCCAGGACTCGATGGATCGGCAGTCAAAGAAATGTCCTGCCCGGCCCGGTTCAACCCGTGGGAAGGGAAGTGGATTCCGGTGAATGAGGTGAATCCGCACGAATGCCCGCGGAATGAAAATTTCATGCGAATTCAGAAACAGGCAGATGAACGCAGACTCCGGTGAATGCGCATTATTGTGTGGAAATGCCGTAGTTGATACCCGCTTACGCACCAGAACCCCGGGAACCGGACACGAGGTACGTGCCATGGTACATCATATCGCGAAAGATCACTGCCCGCTTCCGGTCCCGGACTCATCCGGCCGGTGCTCTTTCTGCCCGTGCTCTTCGAGCATCCGGCGCACCTCGTCCTGGACTTTCTGCTTGTCCTGCACACCCGTGAACAGGATGCGGACACCTTCCTGGTCATCTTTGAGATATGCGGCTTCATCGTAGAGGATGAGGACAATCTCGCCATCGTTCCCGAACGTATGCTCTTCGCGTTCCCCCCGCATGTAACGGTCCCGCTGCTCTTTCGTCGGGGCGGAATATTTGCTCTCGTAGCGGAAGACACCCATGACTTTCCCGTATGATCAGGATCTCCGTGAGATATTAAGGATACCGGCATCATTTGTTGCCGTCATCGTGTCGATACGCACAATGTTTTAAATACCGGACTGCCGTTCATATAAAAACTACCAACTGATCCTTCACCATTTTATCCATGAGATTGTGTGAACGTTGTTGGACGGACTATTGAGAACCCCGGCGCCGGATCCTCAGTATGTCGTGTGACAGACACCGGCACCACCCACATTATAACGATATAACTGACCCGAGGATGAAGATAACCGGCAGGATCACCGATCTCTTTGGGAACGTCGGGACCCCTTATACAACCGTCCACTACCGGGGGAAAATGCACAGTACGGCCCCATGAAAAACCCTTCACAACGAAAGCGGCCTCCCCGCAGTATGCCGGTCCCATGCAGCAGAAAATACGAGACAAAAAGATCATCAGTCAGGGAAATGTGAATGCAGGAAATTGAAAAACTAAAAGTCCTCCAGTCTCAGCGCGAATCGTTCAAATCACGAACGAAACAGAGAGAGCAGGAGAAGAACGCGGAAAGCCAGACCGAAACTACCTGTCCGGAGTGTGGCGGCCGGCAGCTGACCCACGACCGTGAGCGGGCAGAACTGGTCTGCCAGAGTTGCGGGCTGGTGATCGATGACGAGTTCATCGACCGCGGTCCCGAGTGGCGTGCGTTTGATACCGACCAGCGGAATAAACGGGCCCGTACCGGTGCACCGATGACCCTCACGATCCACGACAAGGGTCTCTCCACCATGATCGACTGGCGCAACAAGGACTCGTTCGGCAGGTCGATCTCTTCCAAGAACCGGGCCCAGCTCTACCGTCTCCGCAAGTGGCAGCGCCGGATCCGTGTCAGCAACGCGACCGAGCGGAACCTTGCGTTCGCACTCTCGGAACTGGACCGCATGGCCTCCGCACTGGGCCTGCCGCGGAACATCCGTGAGACCGCAGCAATGGTCTATCGTGACGCAGTCGACAAGAACCTGATCCGCGGCCGGAGTATCGAGGGCGTTGGAGCAGCAACGCTCTATGCCGCCTGCCGGCAGTGCAGCGTGCCCCGCACTCTCGATGAGATTGCGGAAGTCTCCCGTGTCTCGAGAAAAGAGATCGGCAGGACCTACCGGTTCGTCTCCCGTGAGCTTGGCTTAAGGCTCCTGCCGACCTCCCCGCTGGACTATGTGCCCCGGTTCTGCTCGGGTCTCACCCTCCATGGAGAGGTCCAGAGCCGGACCATTGAGATCCTCCGGCAGGCCTCCGAACGTGAACTGACGAGCGGCAGGGGGCCGACCGGTGTCGCGGCAGCAGCGATATACATCGCTTCCATCCTGAGCGGGGAGCGGCGCACCCAGCGCGAAGTAGCGGAAGTTTCAGGTGTGACCGAAGTCACTATCCGTAACCGGTACAAGGAACTGGCAGAAAAACTGGATATCGAGATCATTCTCTGATCCCGGTTTTTTATTCTGATCGCGATTCCGGTGGCTGCCTGATCAATTTTTGGACTGCGTGATCATCCATTCATCCACGTGAATGAGCAGGATGGCGGTCTTTAGGGCGCTCTGGTTTGACGGGCACCTCTCCCGCAGGGTATCAGAACCTACGATACCGGCGCGTAAACCGTCAATGAGACGTTTACCCCGATCCTTTCATGCTCGCATAAAGGACAGGATATCCGATTCGCCGGGGTTGACGATCGCCAGCGTGCTCACGGGACGGTAACCACGCACTTATTCCGGGCCGTCCGGCCCTGCATGGGAGGGGGGTCTGATCGCATTTGAAAACAAAATGGAGAGGGGGTTGGCGACAGACCCCCCCCCACTCGTTCCGAGTTCCGCCCCGCTATCCTCACTCCAGGTACGGCACGATCCCCACACATATATACTCCGGCAGATAATCATCGCTCTTGTCCAACATATGACAAGTGCCGGATGGATGGTTCCGGGAGGAATTGAACATGGATAGTTTTACCCTCGTGATTCTTGCAGTAATTCTGGTCGTGGTGGTTGCGATTCTCGCCATGGCGATACGGATTGCCAACCAGTGGGAGCGGGCAGTGGTCCTGTTCCTGGGAAAATTCGTCGGCATCAGGGGACCCGGGCTGTTCCTTATCATCCCGTTCCTCAACAGGGTCCCGTACCTGATCGATCTCAGGGTGATCACCACCTCGTTCACGGCCGAGCAGACGCTGACCAAAGACACGGTCCCGGTCAACGTGGATGCCGTGCTCTTCTGGCAGGTGGTCGATGTAGAGAAAGCTGCGCTGGAGGTCAAGGATTACCAGGGCTCAATCTCGCTGGCATCGCAGACAGCACTCCGGGACGTGATCGGCAAGACCATCCTTTCCGATATGCTCACCGGGAGGGAAGCCATTGACACCGAACTCCAGCGGCTGATCGGGAGCCGTGTGAGCGGGTGGGGCATCAGCATCCTTTCCGTCGAGATCCGCGATGTCGTCATCCCCGGCGCACTCCAGGATGCCATGTCCATGCAGGCACAGGCAGAGCGCGAGCGGCAGGCCCGGGTCATTCTCGGGGATTCCGAACGGCAGATCGCCGAGAAGTTCGAAGAGGCTGCAAAGAGTTACGAGCACAATCCCACCGCACTTCACCTGCGGGCAATGAACATGCTGTACGAAGGGCTGAAGGGGGGACAGGCAACCATCGTTATTGTGCCGTCAACCGCTCTCCAGACCATGACGCTCGGGGATATGACGGGCACGATCGCGTTTGCAAAAACGATCGGGAAAGAGGAGAAAGAGCAAAAGGTTCACGAGCAGCAGCCGCAGTGATTACTCAGTTACTTCCCGTAATTTCCGATGGGGTTCTCGATCTCGCTGATGCGGGCCCGGTTCTGGGCGGTCAGGTTTGCCAGCTCGGTTGCAGCCTGCCGGTCACCGCCAAAGAAGAACCGGCTGAACGTATCCCGGTTATTTATCCGGTTCTCGTACTGCTGGCTTGCATTCGCGGAGTTTTGAACTCCCGGGCAATTACCAGCGACGTCAGGATCCGGCTGAATAGTTACAAATGAAAAATAAAAAAATTATTCGATTTTTTTCCCGGCATTTGGTCCGGGCGTACAATCGAATACTTCCGTGATTTTCAGGATCAGCAATCCCTTTGCAGGATACTGTGGGCCTTTTGCTTTTATCTGCGCCTTGATCTTTTCATACTCCGGACCGCTGGTTTTCACCGTTACAGTCCCCTTGATCTGGAAACAACGCTTCTTTTCAGGATCCCATATATAGAGTGCCATATGGGGGTTTTCCCTCACATTTGCAAGCGTCTTTACCATGTAGTTGTCCCCGATCCAGATTGTGTCATCAGCAACAATCTGCACCGTGTTCATCGGTGCAACATTGGGGATTCCCTTTTTGGATGCTGTGGCAATGGCATAAGGTTTATTCTTCGCAAATACTTCTTTCATTTCCGCAGTGAGTGTCACCATCGTCTTCCTCCCTTTCCTACAGGCATCGAATGCCGTTACCCCCTCATAGTGTTTTGTTAGGCTTATGTTTTGTGTTTGACAAAATCGAGCCTGTCCAATGATGGCCGTGAGGTGTTCCCCCCCTCATGATCCTGGGTTCTGCCCCGCGATCCTCACGCCAGACCGTCGTCCATATCAATCGCCCGGCCTGTTCCGGAGGAGGGAGATCAAATTCTTGTCATATCCGACCGGTCCTTTAATTATTTCCCTGCAAATACCACCATGCACTCCCAAATCCGCCAAAGGACGCCGAAACGATCAGGTCCTTATCGGACGCCTCTTGGGGGAACCTGGTAAATGATGTACCCGTCCCAGGCATTTGATTTACCAAACCGGAGATATGAATTATAGCTGCATCCATTTCCACTCGTCGGATGTGCTATACTCTCAACCCTGGTATATCCATAATCCGAGATACTTATATCCCCGTTTTGTGTCCATGTATTTTCCATTTCCTTGATCGGTTCGCACTTTACATGCTTTGAGTATTCTGAAATCAGGGATCCGTTATATTGTATGGCAAACAATGATGAACTGAAACCCCACATCCTCGGATCATTCGTCTCATCCGTCCCGGGCATCTCCATCCTTACAAATACAAACAGGAATTTCTCGCCCGGGTCCGGGACACGGGGAATATAAACAGTCGTGCCCGATGCAGCATCCCCGCTTTCGTTAAAGCCATCAAAAAACCGGTACCGGTAAACAGACACGTTGACCTTCAGGTCCTTATACCCGCTCACATTCTGTCTGTTGATGATGAACCCCTGGCCAAGATACATACCGCCCGTGCGATGCATATATTCTTCCTTCGTTTCCGGCGTGGTCGGGATTACTGTTGGGGTTACGGGAGGCTGGGTGACGTTCACGATCACCGACGGTATTGGTGTAACTGCTGTCTCACAGCTTGCACTGACCATCTGCTGCGCTGAAACACCGGTTTGTGCAGGATTCAAATTAAATATTGATTGGATATTTGACGGGATTCCATGGGAAGACGTATAGAATACAGCTCCGATGGCTAATAGCAGGATAAGAATTACAATAATCCCCGCTCCGTAAAGAGCTACCCGGGACGGACGATGTTTTCTCTCAATCGTCTTATCTTCAATGTTAATGTCGTTTTTATTGGCATCTGCCGTTGAGTTCTCATATAAGGTTGAATTCTCATCTACCGCTGGTTTCTCATCTGCAATTGATTTCTCATCTACGGTTGATTTCTCGTTCTTATCTACAGAAAACAACTTAATTTCCGCTCCACATTCCGGACAAAATTTTACCTTATCCGAAATTCTCTCTCCACAATTCGGACAAAATTTTGGCATTAAATTTCAATTATTCTTTTTGAGGATATTATTTTCCATTTGATCTCATCATTTCATAGATCTGGAGAAATCATTGTTTTTTGTCGTAGAAGATCGTTGGACTGGCGTGATGGGTATGATGGTGGATACTGAAGGCAACCCGATCGGGTTGTACCGGGAGGGGGGCAATCTTACCTGTGGCGTGAAGTGACCGGGTACCTATCTGGATGAAAATTACGGATGATAAATCGCGGGGCTTATTTTATGAATTGAGAATTTCATATCTGGTGAACGAATTTGTATAAGACACCAGTTTCTCCTTTACCATCTGGCTGATGAAGCGGAGGATTCGGTATGAATTCAAAACAAAAAAAAGATCTGACAATAAAAACGGCCCTGGCGATAATCGTGATAATAGCGGTTGCTGGATTGAAGATTGCAGGAGCGGAAATACTGGCAGCAGTTATTGCGGGTACCGGAGCGGCAGCACTCATAGGCATATTCATGTACCAAAAATTGAGATGTAACAAATAGGAAAAATCGCAGCTAAAACAGACACGATATAAATTTACGCCCCAATATGGGGGAGAGAGAACCCCCTCCGGAAAAACCAAAGCAATGGGGGTTTGGCGGGATACCCTCCCTTCGCACACCGGGTTCCGCCCGGCGATCTTCACCCGAACCAGCCAAAGAGCCCGCGGTCCTGTTTTGCCTGTGTGGAGAGCTGCTGATCAAATGCCACATTCTGCTGCAGTAACTGTAGTTCCTCGTCCATCATGGAGCGGGTATCTGCATCGAGTGCCGTGGTATTCATGAGGTTCTCGATCTCGCTGATGCGGGCTTGGTTCAGGGCGGTCAGGTTTGCAAGTTCGGTTGCAGCCTGCCGGTCACTGCCAAAGAAGAACCGGCTGAACGCATCCCGGTTGTTGATCCGGTTCTCGTACTGCTGGCTTGCATTCGCGGAGTTATTGAACTCCCGGGCAATTGCCGAGACCTGGGGGCCGATGCCTCCCGTGCGGTTTTCCATGGCGAGCAATGTATGGACTGCATCCCGGACCTCGTTCGGGTTCTTTACCCAACCCGGCGGGACCGTGCTCGCATTCCGCAGAGAGGCTCCGTGATCCCCGCCGCTCTGGTTCTTCAGCCCGGGGATTTGTGAGATGTTGCGTGGTGTCTCTGCCGGGTTATTCCTGTTCCTGTCCTGTGCTCCCTGTTGATCTCCCCGGGAGACTTCAAGGGCTGGCGTGGCGGATAGGTTATTGTCTCCAGCCCCGCTTACACCACTCTTGTCACCATGAGACGGGCCGTTATTCTCTGCGGCCCCGACCGTGATACCGGCATGAATCCCCTGCCCTTCCTTCGCTGCGATTACAGGCAGTACGAGGAACGAAAGACACAGTGCGATGATTAATATCGTGTTTATTTTTTTCGTGATCTCCGCCTCTTTTTTACTAACGACAATGCATGGATGGCCGATATAATTTTCTCATCGCTCAAGGGAAAACCCGGTCAGTGAGCACTATGAAATTTTTACATAAGGGAATGGGAGACTTGCTCTCCCGGAACCAAATGGCAAAGGGTGTGCCCTCTCAATTTGCATCGCGGGGTTCCTCCCATCGCTCTCACGCCACCCCATCAGCCATCTCAACTATCCGGCCCGTCACCGGGGGTCTACTCCTCACTTTAATATGTCAGCGATCATCAGTAGTGTTATATATGCGCAGTCGGATGCACAGATTAATTTTTTCGGGTACGAACCCGATCAGCAGGAGAAACTGATTACGATTATGAAAATTTTAGAAACCGGTGTACCGGAAGCCCGGATCGCAGCACTTGAGAAAGAGGTACGGGATATGGAAGCGATGGTCAATGGACTGATCGGGGAACTGCTCGACTTCAAGGCGATCGCCATGACGATGTCCCGGCAGGACGGGGAACGCAGCCGTCAGGAACTTACGCAGGGTTCGTCCGCATCCCCGTCCGGTGCAACCCCCTCAAAGAGCAGCACCCTGATCCGGCCCAGGGGCGCACTCCAGCCGGATGTCCCGGCAGAGCCCGCAATGGCCCGGATCATGCAGGACGATGGTACGATGAAAATGGAGCCACGGTACGGGGACAAGAACCCGATTGACTCATCCGCGGGATATGGGCGCAGCAGGGATAAGGGCACATCTGTCAAGAGCCAACAGAGCCCTCTGATCTACGCTGCCGATGAAGACACGTCAGGCACTGCAAAGAAAAGTTAAAAAATATTCAGTATCATGGAATTTTTCCTCCCCGGGAATTTTTTCCAGCAGGGATTTTCCCGGGTTCTTATTTCTTCGCTTTCCGGATGACCGTCAGGTCGCCAAGGGTGGGGGCAAGGGTGCCGTGCACTTTCTTGTCCGCCTCTGTCTCCGGCGCATCGATCAGCCGGATGCCGAGGACCTTCTCCAGTTTCTTCCGGACGTTCTCCTCGGGGATCAGGTCATGGTTCTCGATCTTCTGGATGAGGTGCTCCTTCTCCTTCATCTGCATGGCGAGCTCCTTCTGGGAAAGCCCCTTCTCGATCCGGGCACGACGGATCCGCTCGTTATAATCGTCGACAATATCGCCTTCGATAAAGTCAAACAGGTCCCGTTTCCGGTATTGGGACCGGGCGGCAACCGGGGCCTTTGCACTGCCCTGCCGGGCAGCGGGGGCCATGCGCACAATATCCGTGCGCCGGACCTGCTGGACCTCGGTGCCGAACTTCTCGCACTTGGCGCAGACCTGCAGCTCGGCCCCCTCGACCCGCACGAGCTTGGGTGCACCGCGAATGGTTTCTCCGCACATTTCACACTGCATAATCTCACAAGAAGGTCGCCTTCAGACTATAAATGCCCACTGAATGCAATGAAACACGAATGACGATTGCCTCCTCACAAACACTTTATATGCAGTTTCCCTATATAGCTAATTGAGGCACGAGATGGCCGACACCCTCCATCAGACCACGGAACCTCAGACGCCCGAAGAGGAGTACCGGTTATACCGTACACTGTCGGAACAGCTCCGCGAGCAGCTCGCTCAGATCGAGAGTGACAAGCACGATCTCGAAGTCCAGATGATGGAGCGTGTCGGCAACCTTGAATCCCGCAACCTCGAGCTCCGGGAACAGCTCCGGCAGGTCGAGGCGGACAAGCGGTATATCGAGACCCAGAAGATCCGGTACGAGCGGGAAGTGCGGAAACTCAAGAGCGAGAGCGAGCAGCTGCGGAGCCCTCCGCTTATCATCGGCACGGTCACGGATGTGGTCGATGCGTCCCGCGTAATCGTCCGGAGCAGCGCGGGCCCCCGGTTCCTGGTCAGGAGTTCGCCCTCCATCAATGCAGAGGAATTAAAACCCGGTGCCCGGTGCACCCTGAACCAGCAGTCGCTTGCCATTGTCGAGCTCCTCCCGAGTTCGTTCGATGCACAGGTCTACGGCATGGAACTGGTGGACTCCCCGCAGGAGAACTATGCGGATATCGGCGGGCTGGAGAAGCAGATCAACGAGATCAAGGAAGCAGTCGAGCTGCCGCTGAAACGCCCCGACCTCTTCCTGAAGATCGGGATCGACCCGCCCAAGGGCGTGCTGCTCCACGGGCCGCCGGGCACGGGAAAGACCCTGCTCGCAAAAGCGGTGGCCCACGAGACCAACGCCCACTTCATGCGGGTCGTGGGCTCGGAACTGGTCCAGAAATACATCGGCGAAGGGGCACGGCTCGTCCGCGAGCTCTTCGACTTAGCAAAGAAGAAGGCCCCGACCATCATCTTCATCGACGAGATCGATGCAGTCGGCGCAAGCCGGACCGAGGCGAATACCTCCGGCGACCGCGAAGTCCAGCGCACGCTCATGCAGCTGCTGGCGGGCATGGACGGTTTCGAGAACCGGGGCGACGTGAAGATCATCGGTGCCACCAACCGGATCGATATCCTCGACAAGGCGCTCCTGCGGCCCGGCCGGTTCGACCGG
>Ga0187861_10002990_pt1 | contig 15350 bp, 11 predicted proteins | sample June2016WEW_10_1_3_FD_132986 | JGI IMG/M metagenome (GOLD analysis project Ga0187861, IMG submission 132986) | Peatland microbial communities from SPRUCE experiment site at the Marcell Experimental Forest, Minnesota, USA - June2016WEW_10_100 | ecosystem: Environmental > Terrestrial > Soil >...
GCCACCCCGCAGTAATCCGCGCCAAGGGACTGTGCCAGTATTCTGATCCGGTTATCGAGGTACATAGGAGCTCGTACGGAAGTGTGGGTTGCCGGAGATGGTGAGTTTAGCGGTTGAAAATACCCCCCAGATTCAGGGTTTGCTGTCCCGGAATGCCGTGGATCTCTGCCCGGCCCGGATCATCACAATCGAGAACAAATAATTGTCCTTTCATTAGGTTTAAGTGATCGGCACGATATGGTGTAGTTAGAGCCATCCCGAGGGATGGACGGAGGTCATCACCATGACGTCTGGTGTGAAGATACCCATCAACTATACAGAGGCTGCCGAGACGCTGAAAAAACTCCTCAAGCTCTCCGGTTCCCCGGTTGCATTCCGGTTTGCCACGAAGAAGGAGGAGATCCCCGAAGGCATGCAGAAACTCGACAAGACGATCCGCCACTGTGCGATGATCGGCCTTGCACGAAAAGAGGGAAAGATCTTTTACGCCCTTGCTGAAAACCATGAATGCAACGGGGGCGCATGGTCGCTCGGGCTTAAGGAGATCACCGAGACGTTAAAGAACGGTGATTTCTATTTCAAACTTGGCAAGTTCGAGAGCTCTGCCGCCTGCAAGCGGACCATCGACCGGGTCGCCCACCTCAATTCCCACGATACCTACGCAACCCTCTATGCGCCGCTCGAGAAGACGCCGTTCGACCCGCAGGTCGTGCTCATCATTGCCACCCCGTGGGCAATGCTTAAGCTCGCCCAGAGCACCCTCTTCCGTGTCGGCGGGAGGATCAATGCCGAGTTCGCCGGTATCCAGTCCGTCTGCGCTGATGCCTGCGCCCAGACCTATCTGACCGGCAAGGTTAATTTCTCGATGGGATGCGACGGTTCGCGGAAGTTCTCCGGTATCGAGGATGGCGAACTGGTCCTGGGGATCCCGGCCGAGATCCTGCCGGAGATCGTCGAAGCGCTCCGCGTGGTTACAACAGCGCCGGGATCCAAGCCCGGTGGGAAATAAATCCCTTTCCTTTAACATTCCTGGATACTGGGCCGGGGGACGATCAGTTCTTTTTTGAAAAAGGGTTCAGCTCAGGTCAACGTCATCCCACGGCCGAAGCAACTTTCCGGCGTTTTCATTCAGGAACTTCGTACCGGCATAATCATCGGCGCTTTTCATACGATCGGTGATGGCAGGATCGTCTAGGGCTGGGTCAGGTTTAACATCAAGTCGCACGTCCGGGGTCTTCTCCTCTTCCTTTGCTGTCAGGGGCGGCATCTTAATCGGCCGGGACAGTTCCTGGCACTCCTCAAATGATGCAGGCTCCGGAACAGCAACTTCCCCCCGTCGTTCCTCGGCAAAAAGCCGGTCGAATTTTATTACGCGTGGGAACGGGTCATCCACTTCCATCAAAGAGATGATAGGTAAGAGAGCTTTGAAATTACTTGCGGCCGTTGGGAGAAAAAAGGAAGCGTTCTGAACCTGAGAGAAGTTCGGATGATTTTTGTGCCCGAGAGATACTCAGAGAAGTTTCGAGCCGGCAGTCGGTCCGGGCTTGCACTCGAAGACCTGTGTGATCTTCATGATGACGAGCGAGCGTGCGGGGAGTTCCGGCTTCTTCCTGTTGACATTGGCCTTCATCTCCTCGTATTCCGGGCCGCTCGTCTTGATGGAGGTCACACCCTTGATCTGGAAGCAGCCCTTGATCTCGGGCCCCCAGATGTAGATCGCGCACTTCGGGTTGGTCCTGAGGTTGGTCATGCTCTTGTTCAGGAAATTGTCCACGATCCAGATCGTATCATCACTGTGGAGTTCGACCATCCCGAGGGGGACCACGTTCGGGATCCCGTCCTTGGATGCCGTGGCAACCGGGAAGATCTTCATCTTGGAGAATGCCTCTTTCATGTCTGCGTTCAGCTTCACCATGGTATCATCACCACTGTTGGCATCCGGATTTTATTTATATATAATTTACTGTTGGATGCCCCGAACCCCGGGATAACCCGGCCCCTTCGGGGAGAGGCGTCCGGCAGTCCTTCCATCGCTTCTCTTATCTCCTGTAGCGTTCCATCTGTCTAGTGTGATGCGCGAACCGCCGGTCAAGAAGGTCCTGTACTGGTGCGATGAGTGCAACGTCCCGCTGATCGCGAAGAGCTGCGCGTGCGGCCGGGAAGGAAGAAAGATCGAGCTCCTCCAGCCCTGGGACCTCCGCCCGGCGCTCTCTGCAGACCGGGCGCTCATCCGGCGGCTCGTGCACGACCAGTTCGGCGAGGTACCTCTCGCGCAAATCCTCCTCCTGAACAAGACCGGCGGCGTCGACCGGGCGGACCTCGTGATCATGCATGGCGAACGGCTTGGCTGGCTCACCTTCGATCCGATCGCAAGGAAGTTTGTTTTCGACATTTCGCCCGAAGCTCTCCCGTTCATCGTCCGCTATGCGACGAACGGGATCGTGGACCTCGACACTTATACCGATGCCCGGAAGGAGCAGGGGCGGATCGGAGGGAAACGGATCCCTCTTAAAATCCCAGTCCCTGACGGTACCGTGATCGTGAAATTCAAGTCTCGGTATGGCACGGGTGTGGTGAAAGAGGGTTCAATCAGGGTAAAGGAACTCATTGCGGTTGAACCCCGCACCCGCCCCGATCCCGGCTGGGACGTGGCGATCGATCGGAACCGGTACCACCTGAAGAACCTGGAGCGGAACGCGATCCGGTCGATAAAACACCACATGTCCGACCGGCCCACCGTGAATGTCTCGTTCTCCGGTGGGAAGGACAGCACAGCGGTGCTCCACCTTGCGAGGAAGGCCGGGGTGACGAAGGCCTTCTTCATCGATACCGGCCTCGAATTTCCCGAGACCCTTGCGTTCGTGAAGTCGCAGGATGTTGAAATAGTCGGTGGCGCCGGTGACTTCTGGCAGGCGGTCGAGAAGGCTGGCCCGCCGGGCAAGGACAACCGCTGGTGCTGCAAGTTCCAGAAGCTGCGACCGCTCAAGCTCTACCTTGCGGAGACCGGTCCCTGTGTGACGATCCAGGGCAATAGGTGGTACGAGTCCTGGAACCGGGCCAGCCTTGACGAGACGAGCCAGAACCCCGATAACCCGCTCCAGCTCAACGTCTCACCTATCCGGAACTGGCGGGCGCTCGAGGTCTTCCTCTACCTCTGGTGGCAGAAAGCAGAGATGAACCCTCTCTACGAACAGGGTATCGAACGCATCGGGTGCTACCTCTGCCCGGCGATGCTCGAGAGCGAGTATGAGGGAATCCGCGTGACCCACCCGGAGTATACCCGGCGCTGGGACGCCTTTGTGGAACGCTGGGCGAAGAAAAAAGGCCTGCCGGAAGCGTATGGCCGCTGGGGGCTCTGGCGGTGGAAGGCGCTGCCGAAGAAGATGCAGGAGCTCTGCCGGACAAAGGGCATTGCCGTGAACGAGGATTTCACACTCCGGGCAGCCCCGCCGGCCCGGCAGGACCATGAAATGGTTGATATCGGGAGAGGAAGAATAGTGGAACCAGCAATGAAGGAACCTGACAGGGATGAGTTGGATGTGCAGGAGATCAGGAAGGATTTCCCTCTCCTTGCCGAGGTCGTCTATCTGGACAATGCAGCGACCAGCCTCTCTCCCGAGCCGGTGATCCAGTCTCTTGTGGAATTTGAACATAATTACCGGGCAAACGTCGGTCGCGGGGTCCACCGCCTCACCCAGATCGCGTCCCAGCGTTACTGGCATGCCCACGAGAAGGTGGCCGGCTTCATCGGGGCAAAGGAAGGTGTCACGGTCTTTACGAAGAATACCACCGAATCGATCAACACGGTGGCACAGGGCTTCCCGTGGAAGGCCGGCGACCATGTCCTCACGACCATCCTCGAGCACCACTCCAACCTGCTCCCCTGGTATCACCTGATCAGGAGAGGGGTGGCAGTTGATGTCGCCGGTATTCGTGATGACTACTCGATCGACCTGGCTGCGTTCGAGTCCGCGATCACCGACCGGACGCGTCTCGTTGCGATCACCCATGCCTCCAATGTGCTGGGCGTGATCACCCCTGTTGCAGAGATTGCGAAGATATGCCACGACCACGGCGCCCTCCTGCTGGTGGATATGGCGCAGACCGTGCCGCATATGCCGGTCGATATCGCGCAGCTCGGCTGCGACTTCTGCGCCTTCTCCGGCCACAAGATGCTCGGCCCCACCGGTACCGGCGTGCTCTGGATGAAGGAGCCGGACATCGAGCCGCTCCTGCTGGGCGGGGGGAGCGTGGAGTCTGTGAAGGGGACGGAATATACGCTTTTTGAAGGATACCAGCGGTACGAGGCCGGGACCGGGAACATCGCCGGCGGGATCGGCCTCGGGGTCGCGGTCGATTACCTCTCGCGGATCGGCATGGACCGCGTCAGGCGGCACGAACAGGCCCTCACGAGCCGGATCGTCGACGGGCTCCGGAAGATCCCCCGCGTCACCCTGCATGTCCCGGACACTCCCGATCTGAGGGTAGGGGTTGTCTCCTTCACGGTGGAGGGCCTGCACCCCCACGAGGTTGCCCAGCGCCTCGATGAGATGGCCGACATCATGGTCCGGTCCGGCCACCACTGCTGCATCCCCCTGATGGAGCGGCTGGGACTGCCTGACGGGACCGTAAGGGTCAGCCTCGGGCCATACAACACCCGTGAGGAAGTGGACCTCTTCCTCGCCACGGTCGAAGAGATCACCCGGTAAGGCAGGTTCCTGCCACCCCCACCCATTCCGGTTGGGAGATGAACGGTCGCTTATTTATTACGATTTAATATGCAGGAATTCCCACTATTGATCACACCGGGGCCACGTTACCCCGCGTTGCGTGATCTTCCATGAAGAAACAACAGCTCTTCGACCTGTTCTCCCTCGTCCGGGAGAAACGCCCGCTTGTCCACCACATAACGAACTACGTGACGGTCAATGACTGCGCGAACATTACTATCTGTGCCGGGGGTGCACCGGTAATGGCGGATGCGGCCGAGGAGGTTGAGGAGATGGCTGCGATTGCCAGCGCACTGGTCCTCAACATCGGGACCCTCAACCGGGTGCAGGTCGAGTCCATGGAACTGGCCGGGAGCATGGCAAACGACCGGAAGATCCCGGTCATTCTCGATCCCGTAGGGGTTGGGGCCACGCAGTACAGGACAAAGACCGCCCGGAGACTGCTGGATGAGCTTGACATCACGATCCTCAAGGGCAATGCCGGCGAGATCGGGGTGCTTGCCGGTGCAGAAGGGAACGTGCGGGGCGTTGACTCGCACGGGCTTGCCGGCAACCCGGTAGCAATCGCACAGGACTATGCAAAAACCGCAGGTCTGACCGTCGCCATCAGCGGGGCGACGGATATCGTGACCGACGGGAAGCATACCCTCCTCGTGGAGAACGGCCACCCGATGATGGGCAGCCTCTCCGGGACCGGGTGCATGGCAGCATCCGTGACCGGTGTCTTTGCCGCGGAATCAAAGGACATGGTCTTCGCATCGGCAGCAGCATTCGCCGCGTTTGGCATTGCCGGCGAACGGGCAGCATCCGGTGCCCGTGGCCCCTTCAGCTTCAGGACCGCACTCTTCGACGAACTTGCCGCCCTCACCCCCGATGACCTTGCACGGGCGGCCCGGATCAGGACCGGATAAACTCCTGCATTCCCATGAAGATTGACCTGTATGTCATCACGGACGAGGTCCTTTCGCAGGGACTTCCGCATGCAGTCATTGCACAGCGGGCAGTTGACGGCGGAGCTGACGTGATCCAGCTCCGGGACAAGCACTGCCCTTCACGGGAACTGATAAGGGCCGGGAAGGAAATCCGCACGATCACCCGACGCGCCGGTGCCACGTTCATCGTGAACGACCGCCTCGACGTCGCGTTAGCCTGCGGGGCGGACGGGGTCCACCTCGGGCAGGGAGATATGCGATGCGACACGGCCCGCCAGCTCGCACCGCCGGCATTCATCATCGGCATCTCCGTGGGTTCGGTTGAGGAAGCCGTGGACGCCGAACGCAACGGGGCAGACTATGTGGCCCTCAGCCCGATCTTCACGACGGGCTCCAAGAGCGATGCCGGGCCCGGTCACGGCCTTCACCTTCTGAAGAAGATCCGGTCTGCCGTGGGGATCCCCGTCATTGCTATCGGCGGGATCGGGCCCGGGAATGCCGGCCGGGTGATTGATGCAGGGGCAGATGGTATTGCCGTAATATCGGCAGTCGTGTCGCAGCCCGATATCATCGCCGCAGCCCGGGGGCTTGCGGGTATCGTGGCGCGGGCGAAAGAGGAAAGGGAGAGAAGACCATGAACAGCGATCAAAAACCCCGGTTTGTTCTGCACGAACACTTTGCCCACCACCATCATTTTGATCTCCGTCTTGAGAAAGACGGCGTCCTGAAGAGCTGGGCGGTGCCCAAAGGGCTGCCGGAACATCCCGGTGAGAAAAGGCTGGCCATTGCCGTGGAGGACCACCCTCTCGACTACATCGGGTTTGAAGGGGCGATCCCCGCGGGTGATTATGGTGCCGGGGACGTGAAGATCGCCGACAACGGGACCTATGAAACCGTTGCGTGGGAACCGGACCGGATAGAGGTGATCCTCCACGGCTCACGGCTCTCCGGGAAATATACCCTTGTACGGTTCAGGAAGGCAGGCGACAAGGAATGGCTGGTCCTCCGGGCAAAGGCCTGATCCTGTTGTCGTCTGCTAAAAAAAGGGAAGACCGGCCGGCATTTCCTGGCTAAAAAAGCCGGGAACCTGTCATAGCATATAAGAAATTCCCGGAACTATGTTCAGACGAACATCTGAGTGCAGGGTTCTTATCGCCCCCTTGCGGTGTAAAAGGTCATGCCCCTGCTCATGCCATAAACGGAGAGGAGACCAAAGGCAATTGCGTGGAACACCTGCGTTGCACCAGATGCACGATGCTCACGTACCTGCGAATCGATCCTGCTCTTCAAGAAAAGGTATGCACAAGGGAGGATGACGCACGCCATCTGGAACGGGAAACGAACTCCCCGGAGAGGGTTATTTCCCTATGAAAATATATCGGGCTTTGAAAAAAAATATTGAATTTAATCCAGGAAGAACTCTCTCTTCCACCATACGAAGTACGTGATCGCCACGACAAGTGCAATTACACCAATGAACACCACCGGATTGTTCATGAGGATGTCGATGAGCCGGACGAACATACTCACATTCGACTGCGCCTGCTGGGTGGCGGCGGGCGCCTCGGCAGTGACCAGACCAAAGAGTGATGTGCCGTTCGGCGAGTCCCCGCGGAAGATCATATTGCCGTCGGCGTCAACGCCCTCATATACCGTGTCGATCAGTTCCTGCTTACCGGTCTCTTCGCTGATCCGGGTAATCCTCACCGCGTCCTTCCCCCCATGCCCGTCCACCCACGATGCCGGGATGGTGAACGTTACGTTCGCCGGGCCGGTGGTGAGGTTGACCTTTTGCACGTTGAGGGTGCAGGCAACAGTGTCCAACTGGAGACCGTTACTGCTGAGAATGTCCTGGAACTGGTTCAGGGTATCCGCGCTCAGGTCCCCCGGAATGGTAAGATTGATGGTGGCCCACCCGGTAAGTGCGGGCAGGGTGGCGTGAACTGAACCGGAGACATTGCCGAGCGCCAGCGTGGAGTTCAGCGGGTCGATTACGAACTCTGCCCGTGGGGCGATGCCCGTGATATTCCCGTTGCCGGTCTTGAAATTGTTCCCCCAGAAGGTGAGGAGCACGCCGGGCGAGTGGTGCTGGTAAACCTCAACGCGGTCAGAGTATATCGTTACGGCTGCAACGGCGTCCCGTGCAGCGCTGATTCCAATGATGAGTGTACCCTGCCCATCGGCATTATAGATGAGCCCCGGGAAACCTATCGGATAAATCTGGGAACTCCGGACGTTTTGACTGGCGGGTTGTCCGGGGAGACCGGGTTGTTGCGGCAGATCGGGTTGTTGCGGCAGTTCAGGGAGACCGGATTGTTGAAGTGTCCCCGGTCCCGTGTACGTATTGCTCCTGCCACCGCCACCCCCGCCTCTCCCGTAATATGGAGCTGGAGCAGGTGGCAGAGTCGGTGCAGTTGTCGGTGCAGTTGTCGGTGCAGGCGGGGCGGTTGTTATGAAGGTCAGATCAGCGCTTACAGCACGGTTACCGGAAAGGTCACCTGATATCACCCGGTAATGGTACACCGTGCCCGGTGACAAGCCGGAGAGGGATATCGTGTGGTCCTTAAGCATGACCCCATCTGCGCTGAGGGATCCATAGTGAGTTGTCGTGCCATACTCGACCGTGCTGTTTGCATTGCTATTGGTCTTCCAGGAAATAGTCGCATGGCTGGTATCGATACCCGTGACCGTGATATGATAACAGACAAGGATGACGTTTCCCGTTATCGACGCTGTCCCGCTGTCCAGAGCACCGGCAGGAACTGACAGAACAACCGGTACCGTAAGAAGACAGCAGCAGCAGATGAGAAAAACAAAAAATTTATTTTTCATTCATTTTCTTTTCCCACCACGATTCCCGGTGATAAAAACGGCGATAATAAGCGACGCGAGAATCACGGTCAGCGGTAATGGAAGACCCAGGATGCCGCCTTTGCCGGAGGTTGAGGACGAGACCATGACAGCCCAGACGCCCATGTGGTTTGTGGTTGCGGTCAGCTTTCTGCTCCCGGTATCTACCTGCGTGGGCAGGATGACCCACGCATTCTTGGCCGCGTCATAGTAAGAGAGTTTCAACTGGGAGGCATCCCCGCCAGCGGCCGCGAGATCGTCTGCCGAATACGTGACCTGGACCGTAGCATCCTTGCTGAGCAGGCCGGAAAGCCCGGTGATCTCAAAACAGGTGGTCCCCAGTTTTGCATCTGCCGGGGCTGCCTGAAGTTTATCTTTGGCGTAGGGTTTCAGGGTCACCACGGCATCACCCAGCACCGCACCCGACGGGAACGAGACCGAGAACCGGCCATCGGGGGACGTCAGGGTTCCCGCACTTCCCGGCGTGAGCGTGATGTTGGATTCTGTCACCGGGGCAATGTAATTCGTCTTTACCGAGAAGGTCGTGGTCTTCTCATCGAGAGCTGTGCCACTCTCCAGGAGAACTTTGGAATCCACGGTGTAGGTCCCGGCCGGAATGTTCTGTAGTTCGGGCGTTATCGTATAATGGACAGTATTTCCCGGGATAATTGCATATATCGCTGGTCGAGTTGAGAAGTTTCCCACGAGGTTCCCGGTTGCATCGCTTATCGCTATCGTGTTCACGGTATTGTAATAATGATAATTTCCGGTATTTTTGAGCGTTGTTGTAACGGTGATCGGCTGGCCCACCGTCACCTCGCCCACCGATAGGTTGGTGATGCTGCCGGTCACGGTCGGCGGGGTTCCGGCAATCGTGATGAGGACGGGGACCAGTACTGCCGTGGTGAATGACGCCCCTTTACTCGGCTTAGCATGGATATAGATGAGTGCATATCTTCCGCCCGGGCCGGTATTTGCGGGGACTGATATTGTTGCATCCACGTTTTGTGCGGCCCCGGGTTCAAGGTGAAAAGAACTGGTACTGAGCGTGATAAAAGACCGGGCAGAATAGGGACTTACATCATTTGCCTGGGTTACGGCCGCATAACCCTGACCTATATTCTGGCCGAAACCGTATACTTCCACCAGAACGTCGGTTGGATTATCGTTGGCACCGATAGTCACCGTCATGTTATGGATATCTGTTCCCCCGGGCTGAATACTGCCTACATACTTTGATCCGGTAACGCCAATCGCTGATACGGCTGCCGGGAGTACCAACAACAGGCACAATGCAATGATCCCGATCATCCGGGATTCACTCCTGAAATTACGCATTCTCAACTCCTTTGTGATAATTAGTAATAGAATACAATATAAAACCTTTTGTAAATTCTCACCACCCGGAATGCCCAGATATGAATGAAAAAGGAGTAAATAGTTTATAAAAAAATTACGGTGTTGTACCGGTTAATGTAACGATAATCCGGTAGACCTCGGAACCTGTCAGGACTGGGTCAGAGTATGCGACCGTCTGTTTAATGGTAAGTGGCTGGCCCATAAATGTGCCAGCACCACCTGCGGCACCATCCCCATTTGCAATGGTCTGATCGGAACCGGATAATGTAACTTCTGCGCCAGTAAGATGCCCTGAAGTAGTAGCACCAACGTGGAGGGCATTGCCCAATGCAATAGTTTTCCATGTACCTGTTCCGGCTGGATCATATTCTAACATAAAACCCGCATTAGTCTTTGCCGCGGGAACACCATCATTATCTAGTGCGTCTTTAGCACTAACATCCCAGCTCCTGTCATTGGATTTCACGTCCATTGTTACGGATGCTGAATTTGTTAATGGCTGACTTGCTGTTGGATCTAAACTCCACCCAGTAATGGAACCGTGTAGCGTGAGATCCATCTTCATAGGGGGATTTCCTGTAATTGTAGCACTACCCGTGGTAGCTGCCATCACCGGCGCAACCACTGCGGCAAATGCGATGACCAGAATCCCGACCAGAATCAATACCTTTGTTTTCATGTGCCTCACATCCTTTTGATTTTAGCACATACTCTGTTATAAACCCATTCTATTTAAATATTTCGTTTTTAAAAAAATCTCAAAGAAATCAGATTGTACACATTTTTCAGGAGGTTTGATTTTATTTGAATAGTATAGTCTGTAAAAAACCTCAATGAAAATTAAATGGTAAGAATTTATCCGGATGAGCCGGCATGATCCTGCAGAAGATCTCCTTTTTTCTGGATCCGGGATATCCGTGATTTGAGATCAGCACCGGATCTTCTTTTCATGACAGAGAACCGGTTTCAACCAGGAACCGTTTTCGATAACTGGGTTGAGTCGAGATTTTCGGTCATCTCTTTTCAAAGTTTTCGCGCTCTTATCGAATAATACTATCCTTGGACGGCTGAACGGGACGTTCAGAGCGCGCACGAAGGTAGTACGGAGCTCTGACCGCGCGATAGGTGCTGAGGAGTTTGCTATCGGAATGCAGACATGTTACAACTACCTACGGCCGCATCAGGGAATCGGCGGGAGGGTTCCAGCTCAGATGGCAAACATCTGGATCAACCCGATGGGGAACCGGTGGGAAACGCTGATCGGGTTGGCGGCAAAATAATCAGGGTCTTACAGATAAAACTCCTTTCTTTTCTCGTGAAAAAAGCTTGAAATTATATCCGGGTATCCAGGATAACCTGCGAACTTCCATCGGTAAAATAACCCGTTACGATAATATTACTCGACCCATAAAAACCATTAGTAACAGAAGGGATGGCAATAACCTGATCTCCAACAATCCCTCCCAGCACACCCTGCGAGCTTTCATCGGAAATAAAATAAGCAGTTATTGTAAAAGTACACGATTCTCCAGAACAACCTGTATTAACAGAAGGGGTTGCAGTAACCTGAGATCCAATATTAGTAGATCTTTGAACCCCGCCAGTAGTATTAAAATATGTCACCGTTTCATTAATGCCGGTGGGGGGAGTAATCGTTACAAGTCCGTAGCTGAATGTTGCAGCATCCGGGCCACCATCATAGGTGATTATAATCTCGTTTGAACTGGGTTTGGATGCCGTCGCCGCAACCATCTTGGTCTTCTGGGGGTTTCCCGCCATACCGAATACGAACCCAGCGATCACTGCTGCGAGAATTATCGTGATGGCGACCATCAGAATGACGCCGATAACCGCTGAAACTGCATCTTCATTCTTTCTTTTAAATGCCATAATTTCAAACACCGTTTATAGCATGCCCCGGGCAAAGGCATAACAATGTACACCCAGACCATTTTATGGTTTGGTATAAATCTATTTGTTATGCAATTTGTAGATTACATAAGATATTAGCAGGATTTACGCCAATTTAATACGATAACTCCTTATGCCGGGAATTTTATCCATCTATTCAGGCTTCTTATCATCGAATTTCCGGGTTTTCATGCGTCCGGTCTGGCGGTGAAACAAGAAGATATGATTCTTCCGGATTAAGAAGGAGAGGGCAATTTGGAAATACATCAGATATTATTACAAGAAACTTGTCACAATACGAGACAAAAAAATTCGTTGAGATACACTATGAGGAGAATTGAGTAACGTCCCGCCCCCCATCACCCCTTTTCAAAAGTCCTGAAGTCCCGTGATCCTGTCAGAACCGATACGAATGAATTTTTTCGGGGAGTATTTCATATCGTCCGCTCATGAGAGCATCTGAAAGAACTGCGAGCTCTTACCAAATATATGATTTAAATCGCTGAAGGAGAATAAAAAAATGTTGCGCCGGGTTCTTCAGAGACTCGTACTTAAACAGTCTGGATGATGAACGACAGGGCAATCCTGTAACTGGAACCACCTGTCAGGTGCGGATCAGAAAATACTGCCGGCTGGGTGAATAACGTGGGAAGATTCTGGTTGGTGACTGCTGCACTTCCAGAATAGAATGTTTGTGGTGCAGATAAGATGGGCGGAGTGATCGTCTGCGCCATTGTAGTGCCGGTAGTGGTTCCGGCCAGCCCAAGAGGCGATGCCAGGTCAGGTCCCCCGCTGTCATACCCAGAACCCGTATAACTTCCCAAATACCCCTGATAGGTACTGCGCCCGGAACTATCTGCAACGGTAATAGCGAACGGAACATTGGCTGTGGTGTTTATAATGAGGCTTGAATCAGTTGCGGAAGAACCCGCGGCTAATCCCAGGGTTATCGAGCCCTCGTTCAGGGTGATATCAACAAATGACAAACTACTGATATAATTCAATTGCGTGGTCGTATTCGTGTAATAAGGATTGGACGCGGATTCACTGACAGTAAATGTACCTCCTGAACTATAGGTATGTGATGCATTGAACGTCTGCAGGGTTGATGTGTTACTGTACGTTCCATCACCCCATGTCCAGTTCACATAGGTCGCATTGTTGGCCATAGTGGTGAGGTTGAACTGGACCGCTAACGGGAAGATGCCGGAAGTGACATTTGCTGTGAACCCGGATACGGTTTTGTTATTGACCGTGATGTAGTTCGACATAACTGTGGTGTTCAGGTAATAGGGGTTCTGGGCAACGAACGTGACCGTGTACGTTCCACCGGAACTATAGGTGTGGGAGGCATTGGCAAGCGAGAGTGTTGTGGTGTTAAACCATGCACTGCCATCGCCAAATGACCAGTTCCACATGGTTGCGTTGTCGTTCGTCGGGTTCGTCCGGTTGAACTGGACAGCCAACGGGAAGAGGCCGGAAGTTGGCGTTCCGGTGAACCCGGAGACGGTTGGATTTCCAACGGTGATGTAGTTCGACATAACCGTGGTGTTCAGGTAATAGGGGTTCTGGGCGACGAACGTGACCGTGTACGTTCCGCTGGAACTATAGGTGTGGGAGGCATTTGCTGCGGTTACTGTTGTAGTGTTAAACCATGCACTTCCATCCCCATATGACCAGTTCCACATGGTAGCATTGTCGTTCGGGACCGTCCGGTTGAACTGGACAGCCAACGGGAAGAGGCCGGAAGTTGGCGTTCCGGTGAACCCGGAGACGGTTTTGTTATTGACCGTGATGTAGTTAGATAGTGTGGTGATATTGGTATACGAAGGATTGGCGGCGGACTCAATGACGGTATACGTGCCTCCTGAACTATAGGTGTGAGTGGCATTGAATGTAGCGGGTGAAGTCAGGTTTGCAACAGACCCGTCACCGAATGTCCAGTTCACATAGGTCGCATTGTTGGCCATAGTGGTGAGGTTGAACTGGACCGCTAACGGGAAGAGGCCGGAGGTGACATTTGCTGTGAACCCGGAAACGGTATTGTTATAGACCGCGATGTAGTTTGATTGTACGGTGGTATTCTGTCTCCCCGGATTCTGGGCGATGAGCGTGACACTGTACGTTCCGCCGGAATTATAGGTGTGAGAGGCATTTGCTGCGGTTACTGTTGTAGTGTTAAACCATACACTGCCATCGCCAAATGACCAGTTCCACATGGTCGCGTTGTCGTTCGGGATCGTCCGGTTGAACTGGACAGCCAGCGGGGCCAAACCGGAAGTTGGCAATCCGGTGAATCCGGAAACGGTCTGGTTCCACAAGTTGTAACTGATGATGACAATACCGGTGCCGCCATTACCACCGCTCCCCGTGCTGCCGCCGCCGCCACCACCGCCGCCTAAGTTTGGAGTACCATTGGTCCCCGCAGTAGCCCCAACACCACCGGCGCCACCGCCGCCGGTACCCCCAAGGCCGAAAGTACCTCCCGTGAAGCCACCGCCACCACCGCCGCCGGCATATGTTCCAGATGTACCTGTAATGAAAGATACGTTGCCGTTGCCTCCGTTACCGCAGGCAGTACCAGCAGCAGCAACCCCGGCAACGGTGCCACCGCCACCGCCACCGCCATAATAGTTAACTGTTGTTGTTATTCCCGCTCCTCCACTCATTCCCTGAGGGGCGGTACCCAATCCTCCCGTACCTCCATTCCTTATGCCACCACCGCCGGAACCTCCGGCTGCTCCGCTTCTGATCGCAAGAGTGCCACTACTGGATCCGCCGCCGCCACCGCCCTTTGACTGTATCCCATTGGTGGGTGTCGTATTCGCAAATGATGAATTTCTTCCGCTTCCTCCTACAGCGGCAGTTGTTGCACCGGTTCCACTGGTACCAACAGTTACGGTATAAGTCGAACCGGATGAAACGGTTAATGTGCCGTTGAGGAATCCCCCGGCGCCACCGCCACCACCGTACCTCCCTCCACCGCCACCACCAGCGACAACAAGATACCAGACATTCGGCATTATCGCTGTTGGTGCAGTCCACGTCATGATACCGGTGGTGTTCCACATCACAAGATTCTGGTTGCCCACCGTTGCCGTCCAGCATCCATTCGCATTTGTCCACGAAGACACCGTGATGTAGTTTGATAGTGTAGTGATACTGGTATACGAAGGATTGGCGGCGGACTCAATGACGGTATACGTGCCTCCTGAACTATAGGTGTGCGATGCATTGAATGCAGCGGGGGAAGTCAGGTTTGCAATAGACCCGTCACCGAATGTCCAGTTCACATAGGTCGCATTGTTTGCCACAAGGTTCATGTTCGTGAGGTTGAACTGGACAGTCAACGGGGATAAACCAGAAGTTGGTGTTCCGGTGAACCCGGATACGGTCTGGTTATAGACCGTGATGTAGTTAGATAGTGTGGTGATATTGGTATACGAAGGATTGGCGGCGGATTCGCTGACGGTATACGTGCCTCCCGAACTATAGGTGTGAGAGGCATTGAACGTCAGCAATGTTGAGGTGTTGGTGACCGCTCCATCGCCCCACGACCAGTTCACCC
>Ga0187861_10002992_pt1 | contig 15348 bp, 17 predicted proteins | sample June2016WEW_10_1_3_FD_132986 | JGI IMG/M metagenome (GOLD analysis project Ga0187861, IMG submission 132986) | Peatland microbial communities from SPRUCE experiment site at the Marcell Experimental Forest, Minnesota, USA - June2016WEW_10_100 | ecosystem: Environmental > Terrestrial > Soil >...
CGGTTTTTCTGATGTACGGCTCGAAAGCCAATGGGGGCGGGCGCGACAGTGGCGCGGAGTATTTCCAACGGTCTGCCCCGCTATACCGCAAGGACATTGACCGGCGCTGGAAGAGCTGCGTGGTCATCTACTCTGCCAGGAACTACATGCAGCAGTCCGAACTCTGGTCGGTGAAGGTCCTGGTTCATGAGTTCGCCCACGCCTACCAGTTGGAACAGTGGCCCGAGAAGCAACCCGACATTTACCAGGCCTGGGAGAATGCAGTCAAGCATGGGCTCTACCGCAAGGTCAAGGATGACAAAGGAGCGATACTCGACACCGGCTACGCGGCCACGAACCAGCTCGAATACTTCGCCGAACTCTCTTGCATGTACTTCGTCGGCTGCAATTACCAGCCATTCAATCGTGAGGAACTGAGGGCCTACGATCCCGTTGGCCACGCCATGATCGAGAAGATGTGGCGGGTCAAGGAGTAGCCGAAGTTCAGTAATCGCCAGGACCTGAAAAGCCGATAAATGAGTTGGTGGAATTCCTGTTTCTTTCCGCCTTGAGCATGGAGCAGAAGACGTTTTTGCGCGGAACTGTCGAACGCATACCTCATCCCCAGCGCGACACGGCTTGGGTCTGGCTCGCCCTGGGCCCGGCGTTCATCGTGCTGTGCGGTATCGGCCTGGGTTTGCTGTTGGTGTCTCTGCGCAAGTCCAACTCTCTCTTGGCCGAGCCGCAACGGCACTACGAAAAGCCGCGGCCGATTGCACAAGACCCGGCGGCAAATCAGGAGTCAACGCCGCTGAACGCCGCGTCTCCAAAGCAGGTGCCCTCTCCACCGGCGTCCCGTTCCGGCGTTCACGCTGCAACCGGACACAAGCTTTCTCTGGAGCTTCTGGCGGGGAAATGGGCGGGCCAGACCGAGGCCGATGGGGTGCTGAACATTACCATCGTCTCGGATGGACGGCTGGGCTACACTTTCAGCGACGGCTGCCGGGAACGCAGCGAAGGGCGCATCCAGACCCGCGAGCAGACGATCTACTACTTTGAGCATGGCGAGCGGCGCCCCGTCTTATGGTGGGGTTTCCTGGATGCCGCCGGTCAACTCCATTTGCAAATGGATGATGACGAGGAAATCTACGTCCTGACTCGCGAGAAATAGCAGGAGAGCGCTTTCATGCATTGTTTGTTGCTCGGCGGTGGTGGCGCGGTCGGCGTGGCCCTGCTCTACCTGTTGCAGCGGCTGGGGTGGTCCGCGAGCGTGGCGGACCCAAAGAAGCCGCGCCATGAAGCGGAACACGCGGAGCTCTTCCGCCGCACGGTCCAGGATTGGGAGGTGCGGAGTTTCTCGCTGGACAATCTGGACGCGCGCTTGCGCGCCGGCAAGTTCGATCTCGTTCTGGACCTCGCCCCCACCGTGGACAAGTTCAAGTCCGTCTCCTTGTGCGACGAGCATGGCGTGCCCCTGGTCAATTCCACAATGGTGGACTGCTGGGCCGACATCCACATCGCGGCTTTCAACTTTATCTGCAAACGTCCGCCGGTCTCGCGCTGCCCTCACATCGTGGCTGCCGGCATGAATCCCGGCGCGGTCAACGCTATGGCGGAGGAGGTCATCACCCGGTTTGAGCAGCCGGACGCGATCTGCTTCTGGGAGTACGACGACACTCTGCCCTGCGACGGCGTGCTGCACGGGCCTGTGACCACCTGGAGCGAGGGCGAGTCGGCGGACGAACTGACCGAGGACTGGACCTTCGAAGTGTTGGAAGAGGGCTCGCTGGTCCTGCATGAAGATGCGTTGAGTTGGGCGCCGGAGCGTTTCCAGAACTGCGGCGCGCCTATGGAAAAGCTGGGGATTCCGCCGGAGACCGAGCCTTTCCTCATTGGCCATGAAGAATGCGTCTACCTGGGGTGGCGCCACGACACCGCCGTCAAATTTGTTTATGCCTTCCACGCCGAGAACATGCAGCACATCCGCCGCGCCGGCTACGGCTGGAAGCCGGAGCTCCTGCTCCAGCAGCCGGGCCGGCCCCTGGTGGGCCGCGACATCGTGGGCGTCTCTTGCCGCTACGACGAGGATCATTCCTGGGAGGGACGATACTGCACGCTGGCGAACTCCCCGGCCATCCCCTGCGACACCAACGCCACCTGCATGCTGGTCGCTTCCGGCATAGTGGCTTCGGCCATGCTGCTTGCGGAAGGGAAACTGCCGGCGGGCGTGCATCTGACCCACGAGTTGCCCGGCTGGATGGCCGCGTTCCGGACCCTTGTCGAGGTGCATGATGTCTGAACCGGAAGCTCTTGCCCAGGCTGCGCTGCCGCTGCTCAAGGTGGTCCGCTTCGTGGAGCGCCTGGAGCCCGGCGCCACCGCACTGCTGGAATTTCACGACCCCTATCCGCGCTGGGCCGTGGTGGATTCCGGGGACATGACCCGATTTCCGGCTGTTTGGAAATCGGGATCGTGTCCCCGGAATCCCCGGGATCCCACGCCGGAAGTCCGCGTCAGTCCCCCCTGGCCGGCGGAGCTCAGCGTGCTTTTCATTCCCCTAAACTTGGAGAACGAATGGGCCGCGAAAGCTGAGGCCTGGATGCAATCTGAGCCAAGCCCCGCGGCGCAGACCGTCCGCGTGCCCCTGGCCGGCGGCTGGCTGCTCTGGCAGCCCGGCCGCGCAGCGGCGCTCTGCCAGCCCGAACAGTCTGAGGCCCTCCTGGTCCTGCTCGCCAGGTTCTCCTTCTACGAATCAGAACTGCGAAGACTCGAAGCTGAAATAGCCGGCGACTGGGCCGTCGTGGAAAGCGACATTCCGTTGACGCACGATGTCAAGGCGGCGGACCTCTGCCGCCAGGCGCAGCTCGGAGAGATGACCCAGCGCACGCTGCAGCGCCGCATGAGGCACGTGCGCATCGAGCAGCATCTGCTCAATCCGGCGGGGACTGGCCCCCTGGCAAAAGTGGCCCGGTACCTGCAACGCAAGCTGCGTATCGCCAACCGTCTCGAAGCACTGGACGGGCAGCTTGAGACCTATGAGTACGTCTACGAACTGGCCAACCAGCGCATGGCCGAGTACGCCAATTTCCGCCGCGAGTATCTGGTCGAATGGCTGATCGTCATTGTCCTGGCGCTGGAAGTGGTCGTGGTGATCGCGGAACTGTTCCTGGCGTACCATGCGTGATTCTTCAAGACTACTTCTTCCACTCGATCCCCGGTTTTTCCTGTGTCACGCCTTGCCCGCCAAAAGAGAATTGCGTGCCCCCCAGCATCCCCAGCTTGAGCACCATACCCTTGGCGTCCAGCCGCGCGACGGCAATCAACGCATCGCTCTTGCCGCCCTCGAACGAACTCGGCTCAGCCGGCCGGCCGTCTTTTTGCGGGTCGTAGCGCACCACCAGCACGTCGCTTGAGCCGTCGTCACGCAGAATGCGCAGGCCGTACGCAGGCACCGGGCCGGTGACGGTGAGCTTCTCAACCGACTTCACAACGTTTAGATCCTTGTAGGGGTTGATCACCGTGGCAAAGACCGTTTCCTTGCAGTGGCGCCGGACGACTATTTCCTGCCGCTGGTCAGCGTTTTCGCCGGCATACACAACGGTTTGCGGCTCGCCCAGCAGAGTAGCCTGAACGCGATTGGCCGGGTGGCCGGTTTGAGCATCCGGCTCGGCAGCGGCGGGGTTCGGCGGGGCCGCGTCCCGGCGCCAGACGCCCGACCAATCTCTGTCCGTCGTGAGCGCCTCGCGCACGGCGATGTGTTTGTAGCCGCGGCTGGTAGGCGGACCCAAGGGGGTGAGCTTCGCCACATCCGCGCCCTGCATGGCATCCAGTGCGCCGCGGAAACAGAGCGGATAATCGTACGTGCGCTCGGCTTTGCTCCAGGCGCGGTAAATGTCGGCAATGTAGCCCCGCATCTGCACTACCGTCCGGTCCAGCCCCACGCCGGCGTACGCGGCAGCGGAGACGCCGCGCATGACCTTCACGTCGCCGGCATCGTAAAACGCCAGCAGCTTGCCGGTCGTCGGCGCCTGCTCGTGCTGGTCTACCGACATGGTCCAGTGCGCGATGGTAGGACGTGTCCATTCGCCGTGCCGGCTGTCTTCATAGCGATAAAACCCGGGTTCTCCGGCCAGCTCATCGCCATCAGCAAACAAGATCAGAGTCAGCTTGTCGGGATGGCCATGACTGCCGCCGTGGGGACCATAGTTCAGCAGCAGGTAGGTTTGCTTGCCTGCTTCGGCGCCACGCAGGATGGCGTAGCCGAGAGTGCCGAAGATAACGCTGCCCATTGCCGCGATTTCTTTCGCCGGCAGCGGGTCGTAGACGACCGTCGGGAAATAACAGCCTTCGGACTGGAAGACTTGCCGTTCGGCGGCGTTGACGATGCCGCCGTAGTTCGGGTCCTGGTAGCGTAGCCAGGCGAAGTCGTAGGCCATCGCGGTCCAGTCCGAGGCCACCGGCGTCCGGCTGGAATCGTGGATGCCCGGCGCGGTGCCGTCGGGATAGGCGTACTTCAACGGCGAGTCCCACAGGTTCTTGACGCGGCATTGCTGGAAGCCGTAGAGGTCGCAGCCGCGCCTGGCGAGCGGCTCCATGCACGCGACCAACGCCTGGCGCGCAAAGAGTTGGTAGCCGATAGCGCCCTCTTTCCACATCCCATCCTCGCCGATGCCTCTGGCGATCATCATTTTGCTGTCGGCCGTGGCTAGGTCAATCCAATCCTGGTCCTGGAGCACAATGCCGGCCTGAAGGTATGCCGCGTTGTAGAAATTGACCCAGTTGCCCACTTGCCCTGGAGCGGCTTGCGGCTCGGCGGTGCGCCAGTTGGGGTTGGCCTTCTGCCGCGCCGCGACTTCTTCCGCCGCCGGGCGCTTCTGATGGATGAAAGTCACCGCACAGCGGATAAGGTCGTTTTCAATCAGCTTGCGGTCTTCGTCGCTCATGCACTTGGCGTGGTAGACCATGTCGTAGGACTGGATCAGCGGCAGCAGCCACATCGCTTCGCTGAGGCGCTGGGCCATGATCTTGCTGGTGTCGCTGTCGTGGACGCCTTTGTGCTCCTTGTAGTCGTTGGGGTAGAGCTTGGCGTAGCCTACCAGGATCTCGCGCGCCTTCTGGGCGTAGCTTTCATTATCGGTAAGTTGGTAGGCCCAACCGAACCAGCCCGCCATTTTGCTCAACATGCTGTGGGCTTTGGCCTGCGCGTCCGAGCGGTCGCGCATTTGCGCGGGAACATTAGGGTCGGGGTGTTCGATTTTCTTGTTGAGCCATTCGTCGCAAGCCGCGAGGAGCTTCGCCAGCATCGCTTTGTCGTGCGAGTTGGCTGCGAGCTGCCCGCGCATCTTGAGGATTTCATCGCGCGACAGGTAGATGCCGGGATGCTCACCCAAGGCAATCGCCGGCGGCAAAGTGACTTTGACTTCCGAGTAATCGCTTTTCGGCGAGCCGCCCTGCACGTAGACGGGCGCGTCGGGATTGTAGTTCTGCACTTCAAGGTAGGGTGACAGGTCGCTGCTGGTGATGACCTCAATCTCTCCGATGCCGCCCCAAGTGACGGGCTTGCCGGTTTCAGCGATGGTACCGCCCGGATGGGAGGAGAGCACCTTGACCTCCAGCCAGTCCAGGTCCTTGCCGATCTTGATCGTCTGCCGCGGCTTGTCGCGCCGGTCCTTCGGGATGATCTTTTCAAGTGTGTGCTGGATGACCGTGCCATCAGCCAGCTTGAGTTCGATGTCCTTGGGCGACTCTTCCAACGCGTAGTCCGAGCATATAAAATTCACTTCCGTGACCGGGAGCTTGTCCACCAGCTCAATGCGAAAGGCATAAGGCACACCCCAGACGACGCAGCGCGAGTGCACGTCGCCGTCCGCGCTTTCATCCGGGCTGTTGCGCTTGTCCTGCCCCACATTCGGGCCGAGGAGCTGGAGCGTGACCCGTCCGCCGTTGTCCAGCCGCGCGGCGTTGTGAGCTTGGATTTCCTTTTCCGCGGCCTGCGGACTTTTCGCTTTTGCTTCGGCGCCGCTGAGCGTCGGGCCGGGCGCGCCAGCCGCCAGTAGTGCCAGGGCCAACAAAGCGATCGTTGGGACCTCGTGTGCTTTCATGGCCAGTTCTCCTTATGCCACCTACGGCGCCAGCGGGTGCGCCCGCTTCTCCAGCGGCAACGGTACGCGCGCGCCGCTCAAGGCCGAGCTATACACAGCCAAAACCATTTCCACGGCCTTCATCCCGTCGCGCCCGGAACAGAACGGTTCGCGCGCCTCGCGGATGGCGGCCAGCAGGTCGTCCACCATGCGGCGGTTGGCTGGAGAGAAAGCGTCTTTCTCGGGCGGCGCGTTCAACGCCGGGTCCTCGGGCACCGGTTCCCAAGCGTCCTCCGGCGCGCCGCTTTTGCGCACGAAGACCTTGGGCGGAATATCGGCGGCGACTTTCGCAACGCCTTTCGAGCCGCTCAGCTCCAGCCCCCAGTGCTCAGTCCTGCCCCGGTTCCCGGCGCTGCTGCCGAAAACCGCTTTCACGGCCTTGGCAAACCCGAATTCCGCGGCGATGTCGTCGCCGGCTACGGGGCCGATGTCCTCGGTGGCGGCGTGCGCGTCGGCAAGCGTGATCTCGTGCCCTTGCTGGCGCACCCGCGCGCTGCACCACTGCGCCGGGCCGGCAAAGAAAATCATCAGGTTGAAGAGGTGCACGCCCAGCACCATCAGGTCTTCGCCGCCGGCGCGGTGGTCCTGCTTGCCGCGCGCGCGGATTTCCTGCAATTCGCCGATCAGCCCGGCATCCAGCATTTTCTTCAGATGCAGAATACCGGGCGCCAGGCGCATCTGGTGTGCCACCGCGATCTTCAGTCCGCTCTTGTTCGCCGCGGCCAGCAGTTCGTCCGCTTCGGCCAACGTGCTCGTAAAGGGCTTCTCGCAGTAGAGGTGCGCGCCCGCTTGCAGGGCGGCCAGCGCCAGGTCGTGGTGCAAGACCGGCCATCGCGGCGCGATACTGACGAGTTGCGGTTTTTCCTGCGCCAGCATCTCACGGAAGTCCGCGTATTGCCGCGGCGCCTTGGCGCGTTGCGCGGCCTTCGCGCGGCCCGCCGGGTCAGGGTCGCTCACGGCCACGACCACCGCGTCCTCGCGGCCGTTGAAGCAGACGTCCAGACCGTGCCCGAAGTTGCCCTTGCCAGTGTGGCCGATGATGGCCGCGCGGTACGGGCGCGCGGGCGCCTTGCCGTCCTCGTCAGCCCGGGAGTCCAGTGCGGCCGCGGCAGCCGTGGCGGCCAGACCGAGAAAGCGGCGGCGGGTTGTCTTGCCCATGAGCTTGCTCCAAAGGTTCTACTTCTCCCCCAGTTCTTTCTTCTCCTGTCCGCAGACTGAGTAGAACTTGCCGTCCTCTATGACCAGGCACATTGCCGGGCCGTGCCGGTAGGTTTTGGACATGCCCACGTCTATCATGATTATGGCCCGGTCCGCCTTGGTCACGATGCCCGCACCCGGGCTTGTCACTGTGTGCCCAATGACAATGTGCTTCGCCTCGTGCTTCTTGAAGATGAGTTCGAGCAATGGCTTGAGCTCGGTTTCGGCTACGATGGCGAGGCCGCGATACCAAAGAGGCCCGTCTTCGTCCGCGGAGGCGCCGGAGGCCAGCGGCGCGCCCAGCGATTTGCTGACCTGTGTGTTGATCTCCGTCAAGGGCAGCCTTCCATAGTCCGACGAGAGGCCGCCGTGCACGAACAGGATGTCGTTGATCTTGATGATGGCAGGGTTGCCCCGGATCCACTTCCCGTACTTGCCTTGGGGTCCCATTGCCTCCATGTACGCCTCCATGCCACCGTAGGCCGCGGCCTCGCTTCGATAGAGATACCTGTAGTCGTGGGCGAGGGCCATGGCTTCGTGGTTGCCGAGCAAGGCATGCACCTGGCCGCCGGCTGCCCTGGCCTGTTGCTCCAGGTCCATGAGCAGGTCGAGCGCTTTCTTGGAGTCCGGCCCGCGATCCAGCACATCGCCGGTCTGGACGAGGTGTGTCTGTCCCGCAATCCACTTGTGGGCATCGTCTATGACGCCAGCAGCCAAGAGGCACTTGACGAATTGATCGTAGTCGCCGTGTACGTCGCCCACGGCAACGATGCGGGCCACGTTCTGCCATTCGTACGTGCGCTCCTGGGCCCACGCGGCCCCTGCGGCGAGCAGGAGCAAGACCAGAAGCGGCGAACAGCGTCGGGCCGGTCTCTTGTCCATTTCGTTCCTCCGGGAACACGGCGACCGCAAATCCAAGCGCTCCCGCATTATCGGCAACGCGCCGGCTTTTTCAACGAGCAGCGTGGTGCGCCGCGTGTTGTCTCTTTATCGTGTTGGTGTAACATAGGAGGTGACTCACGTGGGAGGAGGGTTGGCATGAGCACAAACGGGTTTCACCCTGCGGCGGACGACTTCCGCGCGGCCCGCGAACGGATCAGGCCGTACATCTGCACCACGCCGCTGCTGCGCGCCGACCCGCTGGAACGCGGCGGCAAGCGTGTGTTCCTGAAGCCAGAGAACTTGCAGCGCACAGGCTCCTTCAAGGTGCGCGGGGCTTTCAACGCCGCGGCGTCCTTCAGCCCCGAAACCAAGGCGCGCGGCGCGGTGGCCTTCAGTTCCGGCAACCACGGCACGGCTGTGGCGCTGGCGATGCGCGAGCTGGGCTTGCAGGAACGCGGCCAGCCGTACAAATGCGTGGTCGTGATGCCCGAGGGCGCCAACCCCGTGAAGACCGCGCGCGTCCGGGCGCTGGGGGCCGAGGTCGTCTTTTGCGGGAAAACCGTGGCCGAAAGGCAGGCCAAGGCCGAGGAACTGGCGATGCAAAACGGCTACGGGGTGATCCCCAGCTACGACCATAAGCGCATCATCTGCGGACAGGGCACGCTTGGCCTGGAGATCATGGACCAGTGGATAGCCTTGCCATCGCACCCGGGGCCGCTGCACCTTGTCGCCGCCCCCGTCGGCGGCGGCGGGTTGATGGCGGGAGTCGCGGCCGCGTTGCGCGCGGGCTATTTCGATGGCCGGATCGTGGGAGTGGAGCCTGAAAACGCCAACGACACCTTGCAGTCCCTGGCCCGCGGCGAACGCGTCACCATTGGCGCGCCGGTGACGATCTGCGACGGGCTGTGCTCCACCACTCCGGGCAAACTGACTTTCCCCATCCTGAAGCAGTTCCTCGAAGGCGTCGTGACGGTGAGCGACGAGCAGGTGCGCGCGGCGGTGGCGTTCCTGCTTTCCGAGATGAAACTGCTGGTCGAGCCCTCAGGCGCCGTGGCCGTCGCGGCCTGGATGTGCGGCCTCCTGGACAATCCCCCGCACGCTCCGCCGAGGCAGGAGCAGGCGGGAGACGTTGTCTTGGTCGTCAGCGGCGGCAACGTGGATCCGCGCCTGGCGCTGGCGTGGCTCATGGGGTTTGAGGCTTGAGGAGATTGCGTGCGCATCATTTTTTGCGGAACACCTGAGTACGCTGCGCCGTCGCTGGCACGGCTGGCCAGTCTCGTGCCACGGCACGAAGTGGTGGCCGTGGTCTCGCAGCCCGACAAACCCAAAGGACGATCCGGCGTGCCCACGCCGCCGCCGGTCGTGGATGCGGCACGGAAATTGGGCCTGCCGCCGGCGGCCATCCTGCAGCCGCAGTCCATCAATGAGCCGGAAACCTTACAGCGGCTAGGGGCGCTGGCGGCCGACCTGCTCTGCGTCGTGGCTTATGGCGCGCTCCTGAAGAAGAAGGCTCTAGCGCTGCCGCGCCTCTGTGCCCTGAACGCTCATGGGTCCCTGTTGCCTAAGTACCGCGGCGCCGCGCCCATCCAGGCAGCGCTGCTGGCAGGCGACAAAGAGACCGGCGTCAGTATCATGGGGATGGTGCGCGGCTTGGACAAAGGCCCGTTGCTGCTCCAGCGCGCCATTCCCATCCAACCCAATGACAACGCGGCTACGCTGCACGACAGACTGGCCGCGCTATCGGCTGAATGCTTTGCCGAGGCCATCGCACGCTTCGAAGCCGGCACGGCGGCTTTCACTCCGCAGGACGAAGCGGCGGCCTCATACGCCGCGAAACTGGAAAAAGACTCCGGGCGCATGGACTGGACCAAGGACGCTGCGTTTCTGGAGCGTTTCGTCCGCGCCATGAACCCCTGGCCGGGAGCGTGGACGACAGTGAGCTTGCCTGACGGTTCGCAGAAGCTGCGCGTCCGCGTGTCCCGCGCAGGATTCCGGGGACATGACCCGATTTCCGGCTGTTTGGAAATCGGGATCGTGTCCCCGGAATCCCGGCTAGGCGTCGGGCTGGCTGACGGCTCCGGGACTGACGCAGCGATTCTGGTCGGCTGCGGCGACGGCGGCACGGTTGCCGTGCGCGAAGTCCAGCCGGAAGGCAAACGGGCGATGAGCACGGCGGAATTTCTCCGCGGCGCGGGCAGGAGGTTCGCGGCGGATTCGCACTGGGAGTAGGCAGCAGGCAGCCGGTTGCCGCGGCCAACGGGCAGTGTTAGTCCCCCCGGTTGCGCGGCCTTGACACCGTGCGATAAAGGTATAATTTATACTCCAGGATGGGAACGAGGATCCGGCAGTGGAGTTTGAGTTCGATGAGCGGAAAAGCCAGGCAAACGAGGCCAAGCACGGCATAGGTTTCCTGGAGGCGCAGGCGCTTTGGGAAGACCCTCAGCGAATCGAGATTCCGGCGCGAACGGAAGACGAACCGAGGTCCCTGACCGTGGGGATAATCGGAGAACGGCATTGGTCAGCCGTCATCACCTACAGAGGCGGCAAGGTCCGAATTATCTCGGTCCGACGTTCCCGCGATGAGGAGGTTGCGCTGTATGAAGGCTAAAGAATTCGGCCGTAAGTTCGACCAAGGCGAGGACGTTACCGCCCATCTGGACCTTGCCCAGGCCCGGCGCCCCGGGAAGGACCACCGGCGCGTCAACGTTGACTTCCCGGTTTGGATGATCGAATCTCTCGACCGCGAGGCGAGGCGGCTTGGGGTGACGCGGCAGTCAGTCATTAAGGTCTGGATTGCCCAAAAGCTGAAGCGTGCAACTACCTGAATTGGCGGCCAGAGGAGGTCTGTGCCATGCACAAAGTAACCGCGGTCGAAGTATTGGAGGGCTATCGCCTCAAGCTGACCTTTGACGACGGCAGGCAGGGCGTGGTTGACGTCTCGCACCTTGTGGGCAAAGGTGTCTTTTCGATCTGGTCGGACTACAACGTCTTCAGGAAAGTCCAGATCGGTGAGTGCGGGGAACTGATCTGGAACGACGAGGTTGATATCTGCCCGGATGCGCTTTACATGGAGGCGACGGGCCAACGCCCGGAAGACCTGTCACGTTTGCGCGGAATTCTGCGCCAACAACTCGCACTGCTGTCGGAACGCTAAGGTGTGGCCTCGCTGGGTGTATTCAGCTCGTATGTGCGCCACGAACAGCAGGCCGGCAGCGATTTGGACATCCTGGTCAGCTTCCACGAGACACCAGGTCTGTTTCGGTTCATTGAGTTGGAGAACTACCTGAGCGATCTGCTGGGTGTACGAGTGGACCTGGTGATGGCCGATTCCCTCAAGCCCAGGATCAAGCCCCGCGTTCTCGCGGAGGTAGTGCCAGTATGACCGTACCAGATGAACTGCGAGGGTATCTGGAAGATATCCACGAGGCTGCGCGGAAGGTGGGAGCCAATCCATGCCTGAGGTACCGCCTATGACTGCCCAGAATGACCTAACGCAACTGCGATCGCGCCAGAAGGAGCAGCAGCGAAGGGCCATTGTTCTTTGCATCGTTGTCGTTCTGTCACTCTTCTTCACTGCCTTTTGGAGTTGCGACAGAGCTGGGCTGTTCTATGGCCGTTCGGAGGTCATGGGCCAACTGCTACAGTTTCTCTGGTTTGCCGCTGCGGCGTGGATACCGCTGTCGTTTCTGGTTGCCATCCATCAGACCGACCGGAAAAACTTCGTCTATCTGTTGTCATTGTGCGTTGCCAATCTGAATACTGGCCACTGCCTTTTGGTTGCTGTTATGTGAGGAGATACAGAAAAACTTGACAGACCACTCCAGAGGAAAGCCGCCTTACGTCGTGCGCCCTTGCCGCCGGGTATCAGTGACAGACTGTATGTTCCCCTGTTTGGCCAGTTGCCCGGCCATCTCCTTCTTTTACTCGCTCCATTCCGCCTCCACCCCCGCCGGGACCAGCCCCAGCCTGCGCCCGGAATCCAGGAACAGCCGCACGGCCTTGCGGCCCTTCTCGCCGTAGTCGAGAGTGTATTCATTCACATACATGCCGACGAACTTGTCGGCCTTGGCGCGGCTGAGTCCGCGGCCATATTTCAAAGCGTAGCCCAGCGCCTCCTGGCGGTGTTCCAGGCCCCACTGGACGGACTGGCGAAGCTGCCCCGAGACGCGCCGGATGCGTGCGGCGCCCAGGTCCTTGCGGATGGCGTTGCAGCCCAGAGGCAGCGGCAGGCCGGTGGCGGCGCTCCACCACGCGCCCAGGTCCACGACCTTCTTCAGCTTGCCGCTGGCCGCCTGGTGGTAGGTCAGTTGCCCTTCATGGATAATCAGCCCGCCGTCATAATTCCCCGCCGCCACCTGCGGGATGATCTGGTCGAAGGGGACGGCCACGGTCTGGAAGTTCGGCTGAGCCGTCCGCGTGGCACGGGTTTGCAGCCCGTGGGCGAAGAGGCGCAAAGCCAGCAGCGCGCTGGTGCGCTCGCCGGGCACGGCGATCGTCTTGCCGCTCAGCCATTGACGCGCGCAGACGAACTTGTCTGCCTGCTCGCGCGCCGCCTTCGGCAACTTGAATTGCCGGGCCACCAGCACCGGGCCATAGCCGACACCGAAACTGGCGCCGTGGGGGAGCAGGACGTACTTGCCGGCCACGTGCGCGTACGCATGGAAGCTCAGCGCCGTGACTTCATACTGGCCGCGTTCAGCCGCGCGGTTGAGCGTCTCGATATCGCTCAAGTGGTGCTCGTACACCTCGGGTGCGGTATCGAACTGTCCGGACGCCAAGGCATAGAACATGAAGGCGTCGTCAGGGTCGGGGGAATGAGCCAATCGGATTTTGGATTCTGGATTTTGGATTTTGGATTTGCGATTGCTCATTTACCATCTCCGATGGGCGAACGACGCAATTGTGGGGAGTGGTCGTGGTCTGCGCAACTGCAATTGGGAACTGAACAGGTGTGGCGGCATGAAAAATCGAAAATCCAAAATCGAAAATCTAAAATCGCCCGGGGGTCCGGTGGAAACTTTCCCCAACCGGCACCCGGAGCGGGACTACGAGATCAGGATCACGGCGCCGGAGTTCACCGCGGTTTGTCCGCGCACGGGCCAGCCGGACTTTGCCACCCTGACCCTGAGCTACGTCCCGGACAGAGTGTGCCTCGAACTGAAGAGCCTGAAGCTGTACCTGCAAAGCTACCGCAACCGCGGCGTGTTTCACGAACACGTCACCAACGAGATCCTCAATGACCTCGTGGCGAGTTGCCAGCCCCGGCGCATGACCCTGGTGGGCGAGTTCAACGTGCGCGGCGGGATCCATACGGCCGTCACCGTGTCGTATCCAGCCGGGCGGAGCAAAGCGCCGCGCCGGTAGCGTCAACACGCCCTGTTCACCACAGAGACACAGAGAGTGGCTTCGGGGAACCGCAGATGGACGCAGATAAACGCAGATGAAAAGACAGTTTCTCTCATATCTGCGTTCATCTGCGGTTTCAAGGAAGCCCCGGGGTGGTGGCTGCTCCCGCCTACCCGAACACTGTCGCTGTGCGGCCGCGCCGGCGCCGGTTGGCCAGGACCTTGCGGCCGGACTTCGTGCTGTTGCGCTGGCGGAAACCGCTCACGCGGCGCTTCTTCAGCCTGGAATTACGGATGTTGATCTTCATCGTCTCTCTCTCTTCATCGCCTCTATCCTTGCACGACAAGGGGGCGCATTATAGTAAAGAATTGGAAATTCAAAGTGTAAATCCCTTTCGGTTGCAAATCCGCGCGCCGGCGGTACGTTGACTGCAGGTTTGCCCACAAGTGAAAGAGCAGCGCCTGGAACGGGTGAACGGCAAAGGACCTTCAGGCCAAGGACAGGAGGAGGAAGCTTCATGCGAGTCATAATTCAGCCCAATGCGGACAAGGCCGGCGAATGGGTCGCGGCCTACATCACACGGCGCATCAACAAGTTCAAGCCGACGCGCGACAAGCAGTTTGTCCTGGGACTGCCCACCGGCAGTTCTCCGCTGCCGGTTTACAAGCAGCTTGCGCTCTTGCACAAGCAGGGCAAGGTTTCGTTCGCCAGCGTGATCACTTTCAACATGGATGAGTACGTCGGCCTGCCCGAAGACCATCCGCAGAGCTACCACTGCTTCATGTGGGACAACCTCTTTCAACACATTGACATCAAGAAGAAGAACGTGAACATCCTCAACGGCATGGCCAAGGACCTGGAGGCGGAATGCCGCAGTTACGAGGAACGCATCACCGAGAGCGGCGGCATTGACCTCTTCCTCGGCGGCATCGGCGCGGACGGCCATATCGCCTTTAACGAGCCCTGTTCCTCGCTGTGTTCCCGCACGCGCGTCAAGACGCTCACCGAAGACACGCGCATCGTCAACTCACGCTTCTTTGGCAATGATCCCGACAAAGTCCCCAAACTGGCTTTGACGGTCGGCGTGGCCACGGTCACGGATGCACGCGAGGTGGTCATTATCGTTACCGGCCATAGCAAGGCCCGGGCGTTGATGGAAGCGGTCGAGCACGGCGTGAACCACATGTGGACCGTCTCAGCCCTGCAACTGCATCCGCACGGCATCATCGTCTGTGACGACGCCGCCACCGCCGAGCTGAAAGTCGGGACCGCGAACTACTTCAAGGACATCGAGCGCGCCCACCTGGACCCCAACGTCATCCTGAATGAAGGTTGAGTCGTTCGTAAAAAGCCCTCCCCCTAGCCCCTCCCGCAAGGGGAGGGGGAGAAGCGGCGCCAAGGCGCCGCACTCCAAAACCCCCTCCCCTTGCGGGAGGGGTTAGGGGGAGGGGGCAAGACCACGCCGGGAGAAAGTGCATGGACCTGATCGAAAAGTTCAAAGAGCAAGCGCGTGCTGCCGGGACAAGGATCATCTTCCCGGAAGGCGGAGATGAGCGCGTCCTGGCGGCTGCGCGGATGATCTCAGCCGCAGGCTGGGCCAAAGTGCTGGTGCTCGCCCCGGCCACCCCCGTGCCCGGCGCGGAGGCGCTCAATCCCGAGAGCGCGGCGCTTGTGGCGCGTTATGCCGAGGGCTACCGCAAATGCCGCCCCGATGTTACGGACAAGGTGGCGCAACGCCTGGTCCGCAAACCGCTCATCTGCGGCGGCATGGCCCTGGCCTTGGGCGATGCGGACTGCATGGTCGCC
>Ga0187861_10002998_pt1 | contig 15327 bp, 9 predicted proteins | sample June2016WEW_10_1_3_FD_132986 | JGI IMG/M metagenome (GOLD analysis project Ga0187861, IMG submission 132986) | Peatland microbial communities from SPRUCE experiment site at the Marcell Experimental Forest, Minnesota, USA - June2016WEW_10_100 | ecosystem: Environmental > Terrestrial > Soil >...
TAAGGCGGAGACGGTGGGTGATCTCAAGCGGGAGCTCGACCAGATCTGCGACAACATGGGCAAAACTCGCCCTACGGCCGTCAATCTCTTCTGGGCGATTCACCGCATGCAGGAGAAGTTTGAACGTATTCGCATCCGGCCAATCGCGCAAATCAAGCAGGGGCTCGTGGAAGAGTCGAAGCGTATGCACGCCGAAGACATTGCTGCCAACCAGGCCATGGGACGCCACGGCGCCACGCTGATGCCCAGTGAAGGCGGAGTGCTTACCCACTGCAATGCCGGTGCGTTGGCTACGGCTGGGTACGGCACCGCGCTGGGCGTGATTCGCGCAGCAGTCGAGCAGGGAAAGAAGATTCATGTCTATGCGGACGAAACCCGGCCGTTTCTGCAAGGCTCGAGGCTGACCGCCTGGGAGCTCATGAAAGACGGCATCCCCACCACCGTGATCTCCGACAACATGGCGGGCGCGATGATGAAGCAGGGCAAGATTGGAGCGATTGTGGTCGGAGCCGACCGCATCGCGGCCAACGGCGACGTGGCCAACAAAATTGGAACGTATACGGTCGCCGTTCTCGCCAAAGAAAACGGCATCCCGTTCTACGTGGCTGCGCCGATTTCGACCGTTGACCTGGCGTGTCCTGACGGCGACAAGATTCCCATTGAGCAGCGCAATCCGAGGGAAGTCACCCACATTGGCGGGAAGCAGATGGTCCCGGACGGCGTGTCGATCGAAAACCCGGCGTTCGACGTAACTCCAGCGAGATACGTGGCCGCCATCATCACTGAGCGCGGCATTGTCCGCGCGCCATACCTGGAGTCGCTGCAAAAGCTCGCTGGCACCGAGGCCAAGGTCGAGGTCTAGCTCGAGGAAGGACTTCGGCAGCATTTTCGGCATACAGGGGCGTGACGCCCGTCACATCAAGGCGGCTAAGCCTTGAGTACAGTTTTCGGTAGATAGTCCTCGGGAACCGAGAGGTTGGCAACCCGCTAGCATCTAAATATCCTTATGGTTCGAATGTGCCATGTGGAGCGGGGAGCCTGGTGTGAGAAGATGGCGCATTCTACTGTTCCTGCCGCAGGTCGACGAAGGGTGGGACAGGATGGACCCAAGCGGGGGCCGAGTGCATCTAACGAGACAAGTAGCGGAGGAAGAACCGCTGCTTCGGGTTTGCGGATTGAAGAAGGTTTTCCGGTCCGGCGAATCGGACTTGGTGCTCTTTGAGAATTTGTCGTTTGAGGTGAAGCGAGGCGAGATGCTCGCGATTGTGGGCGAGTCGGGAGCCGGGAAGAGTACCTTGTTGCACATCCTCAGCGCTCTTGATCATGCTTCCGCGGGTGACGTATACTGCGCGCAATTGAAGCTGAATGCGTTGTCAGCAGACGAATCGGCGGAGTTTCGCAATCGCCAGGTAGGCTTTGTCTGGCAATCTCATTATCTGCTGCCGGAATTCACGGCGGCGGAAAACGTGGCCATGCCTCTGCTGGTGGGCGGTCGTAGCTGGGCAGAGGCAGCGCCGGAAGCTTCACGCTGGCTGCGTGAGGTCGGGTTACAGCAACGCGGGCATCACCGTGCGGGAGAGCTTTCGGGCGGGGAGCAACAGCGGGTAGCTCTGGCGCGGGCGCTCATTGCCGGTCCGAGGTTGTTGCTGGCGGATGAGCCAACCGGGGACCTTGACGGACAGACGGCGGAAGCGGTTTTCAAATTGATTGCGCGATTACATCGCGAGCACCAACTCACCTCCCTCATTGCAACACACAGCTTTTCGTTCGCACGACGCTGTCACCGGGTGTTACGGCTGAAGCAGGGGCGCGTCGAGGAAATCAGGCCGGAGTCGCTGCCCGTTTAGTGGTGAGAACGAGCGAGTGAAAGATTAGTAAGACAAAGTGCAAGAAATTGGACTGGCTGGAAGGCGTAAGGGAGATTTCAAAAGGTTCCTTCGGTAACATTATGGTAACGTTTCGGTACTTGGGTTGGATGGCTGTTTAATTGCATAATGAGCTAGTGATGCGGATCAGGACGCAAGACATGAACGACATCGGGCCAGGGTTTAGGTAGGTCGAGCGGGAGGTCGTGCCTTCTCGATCAGAGGGGTTCGGGGGGAAGGGCATTATGTTTGAACGTTATACGGAGAAAGCCAGGCGCGTGATCTTCTTCGCGCGCTACGAAGCAAGCCAGTTCGGGTCTCCTTATATAGAGACCGAGCACCTGCTGCTGGGGCTCCTGCGCGAAGATAAAGCCCTGACTAATCGATTCCTGCGCTCGCACGCCTCGGTTGAGTCTATCCGCAAGCAGATCGAGGGTCACACCACGATTCGGGAAAAGGTCTCGACGTCGGTGGACCTGCCTTTGAGCAACGAGTGCAAGCGCGTGCTGGCCTATGCCGCGGAAGAAGCGGAACGGCTGTCTCACAGGCACATCGGAACCGAACATCTTCTATTGGGATTGCTGCGGGAAGAGAAGTGCTTTGCCGCTGAGATTCTGCACGAGCGCGGGCTACGGCTATCGACCATCCGTGAGGAATTGGCGCGTACCAGCCAGGAAAAAGCGCAGCCGCAACGGCAGCGGGAATCTTCGCTACTGAGTGAGTTTTCGCGCGATTTGACCCAGGCGGCTATGGACAGCCAGCTTGATCCGCTGGTGGGCCGCGATGGAGAGTTGGAGCGCGTGGTCCAGATTCTGTGCCGGCGTACCAAGAACAATCCAGTGCTGATTGGCGAGCCGGGCGTGGGCAAGACGGCTATCGTCGAAGGACTGGCGCAGCGGATTGCCGATGGAGAAGTTCCGTCATTTCTGGCGGATAAGCGAATTCTGGCGCTTGATCTTTCCTTGATTGTTGCCGGAACAAAATATCGAGGACAGTTCGAAGAGCGCCTGAAGACCATCATGAAAGAATTGATGGAGTCGCAGAACTCCATCATCTTTATTGACGAGCTGCATACTCTGGTAGGCGCGGGATCCGCGGAAGGATCGCTCGATGCGGCGAACATTCTGAAGCCGGCATTGTCGCGCGGCGAGATTCAGTGCATCGGCGCAACTACTCCGGGCGAATACCGCAAGTCCATCGAGAAGGACCGGTCGCTGGAGCGGCGTTTCCAGGCGGTGAAGGTTCCTCCGCCGAATGAGGCGGATGCGGTGAAGGTGCTGTTTGGCATCAAGGACCGGTATGAGAAGTTCCACGCCGTCACCTATACCGACGACGCCATCAACTTCGCCGTGTCGCACTCGAACCGTTACATTCCGGATCGGTTCCTGCCGGACAAGGCCATCGACTTGGTAGATGAAGCTGGTGCGCGGGTGAAGCTGCGTCAGACCTCGCAGCCCGAGGAGATCACCGAGGTCCAGAAGCGGATCAAGTTCATCGTGCACCGCATGGAGAACGCGATCGCGAACCATGAGTTCGAGAAGGCCCGTTTCTACTCGGACGAAGAACGCAAGGAGCGCGAGAATCTGCGCGCGCTGCGCGAGAAATATCATTTGGATGAGTCTTCAACGGGGGTTGTGGGCCGCGAGGACATCGAAGATGTGGTTTCGCGCTGGACAGGCGTTCCCATCACTTCGATCAAAGAAGAAGAGACGCAGAAGCTGCTGCGCATCGAAGAAGAGCTGCACAAGCGGATCATTTCTCAGGATAAGTCGATCAGCGCGCTGGCCCGGGCGATCCGGCGTTCGCGCGCAGGGTTGAAGAGTCCAAACCGTCCGATTGGCTCGTTCTTATTCCTCGGCCCGACGGGCGTGGGCAAAACGGAAGTCGCACGCACGCTGGCCCAATTCATGTTCGGCACGGAAAAAGCTTTGGTTCGCTTCGACATGTCGGAGTTCATGGAGAAGCATTCGGTGTCGAAGCTGATCGGCTCGCCTCCGGGATACGTTGGCTACGAAGAGGGCGGCCAGCTTACCGAGCGCGTGAAACGGGCACCGTATTCAGTGGTGCTGCTGGATGAAATCGAGAAGGCGCATCCGGATGTGTTCAACATCCTGTTGCAGGTTTTTGAAGATGGCCAGCTTACCGATGGTTTGGGCAATACGGTCGACTTCAAGAACACGATCCTCATCATGACCTCGAACATCGGGGCGCGGCACCTGCAGAAGCGCGAGGGGTTTGGCTTCCAGTCGACTGCGGAAGATCAGGTTTCGGGCAAGGTTGAAGAGTTGGTGAAGGGTGAAGTTAAACGCACCTTCAATCCAGAATTCCTGAACCGGCTGGATGAGATTATTCTGTTCCTGGCTCTGAGCGAAGCCGACCTGATCCAGATTCTGGAACTTATGGTTACGCAACTCAACCAGAACCTGGCGCAGAAGGCGATCACGGTCACGGTGGCCGATGAAGCCAAGAAGTGGATCCTCAACCAAACCCTGACGGACCGCTCCTATGGAGCACGACCGCTGCGCAGAGCGTTGCAGAAGTACATTGAAGACCCGCTGTCGGAAGCGCTGATTCAGGGAACGATTACCACGCGTCCGGCATTTATCGAGGTCTTCCTGGAAGATAACAAGCTGTTCTACCGTCCGGTGGATGCGGAAAAGACCGAGGGTGTGCTGCTGTACGAGAATAGCTAAAGGTTACTTATCAGCCTCAAGCCGTCAGCGCCAGCTGGCGGCTTTTGCTTTGCCGGGATGGATGAGTACAAACCTAATCGCAGAGGACGCGGAGAGAATCCACGGCGGCGGCGGAAAACTTCTTTTTGCGACCACTTCGGCTCCGAACGAATCTGGATATGCGATGCACGTCAATCGGGGGCACACCATGGATAAGGTTAATCTTGCTGAGAAGTTTGCGAAGATTCCGGAATACTACAAGCCTCACATTGCCGGCGAGCTTAACGGGCAGCAAGTGAAGCTGGTGAAGACTAAGGGCGAGTTCGTGTTTCATCATCACGACAATGAAGATGAGATGTTCCTGGTGGTGAAGGGCCGCTTCCGCATGGAATTTATTGACCGGCAGGAGTGGATCGAGGAAGGTGAGTTTATTGTCGTACCGCGCGGAGTAGAGCACCGTCCGGTCGCGGAAGAAGAATGTTGGATTCTGCTGTTTGAACCAGCTTCGACGCTGAACACAGGAAATATCGTCAACGAGCGCACGGTAACACATCTGGAACACGTGTAGCATACACATCAAGCACACGTAGCAATATACGTATCTACCAAGATTCAACTGAGGTCTATGGAACTTATCCTTTACTCTTCAGCCTGGTGTCCTGATTGCCGCGAGGCCAAACGCTTTCTGGCCAAACACAATATCCCCTATAAAGAGGTTGACATCGAGACCACGCCGGGGGCTGTGGATGAAATCGTCAAGCACACCGGCAAGCGCGCCGTCCCTCAATTCGTGATCGACGGCGAGTGGGTGCAGCCGTATGTTCCGGGAGAAGGTTTTCTCTACGACAAAATGGCGAAGCGGCTGGGCGTCGGGAAGCCTTAGCCTGCTTCTGTTAGCTGGCCGCGCCGAGCTGCCATTCTCACTACACTTTCGATATCCCCTGTACATCATCTTCCGTACCGTGGAAAAGCCCTGCCGGACAAGGCAATATGACCACTCCCCGGCTTTCAGCACGGGTGCGCCTTCCCCTGGCGCCAGGGCTGGAGAAACGGGCGGTGTTCCAAAGTCATGTCCGAACCGGAACTTCCACAGGGATCAAACGAAGTTACTGAGAGCTGGCAGCAGACGGTGCAGGCCGTGCTGGGCCTTGTGCTGTTGATCGGCGCGGTGGCCATGTTCCATTACTACGCTCCCGCCACGGCGCAGGGTCCGCAGCCGGACGATCTGCAGAAGCAGGTGCATGCGCTGACCCAACAGGTGGCGGAACTCGAGAAAGAGCAGGCGATGCCGGCGTTAGTACTCAACCGGTACCGGAATTCCATCGGCTACATTTACGGCGTATATCAGGTTGGATTCGCGAACCAGCCGGCCGCGATTCGGGCGCGTGTGTCTGGCACTGGATTTCTGGTGGGTGACGGACTGCTCGCCACCAACCGGCACGTGGCTGAACCATGGTTTGGCGATAGCGAGGCGGAAGGACTGATGCATCGTGGTGCAACGGCCATGCTGGAAAGTCTGGTCGTGTTCTTTCCAGGTTCGGCGACGCCTGTCAGCTTAATCCCGGGAGCAGTTTCTCCCGTAGGCGATCTGGCCGTGCTAAAGATCGAAGATAAAAATGCGATTCGCGGACTTGCGGTGCTGCCGCTGGCAAAAGGCAACGCTTTGCCAGGCGAACTCGTGACGGTGATCGGCTATCCGATGGGGATTGCGGGAATGGTGGCCAAGTCGCCGAGCGGAATTTATCAGCGGCTGGCGTACCGGCATAACGACATCACGGCTGCGAGTGAGCTGGCGGCGCTGTCGCTGATTCGTCCTTCGACTACATGCGGGCATCTGGGCGACGTGGTGGGCGACAAGCTGATCTACGATGCTCCGACGGCGCATGGAGGCAGCGGGGGTCCGGTATTCAACTCCAACGCGGAAGTGATTGGAGTGAATTCAGCTTATATTGATGGATTTTCCGGTGGCACGCTGGGATTTTCCGTGGACGCCTTGCGGCCGCTGATCGCGGAAGTGGAGAAGCGACCGTAGATTTGGCGTAGAGATTTAACAATCTGATTGAGAAAAGCCGGGAAGCTTAGCTTCCCGGCTTTCGTATTTTAGCCGCGGATCAGAACGTCCAACGCAGAGAGAACTGGATCAGGCGCGGAGTGCCCGTGGTGCTCACAATCTCGCCGAATGGGTCTGGGCTAGTCCGGCTGCCGGATGCCCAGGCCAGGTACTGCTCGTAGTCCGTCACGAGCGGAGTGCCGAAATTTGGGTGATTCCACAGGTTGAAGAAATCGGCGGCGAAGCGGAGATCTTGCCGCTCTGTAAGCTTGATGTGCTTGATGAGGGAGAAATCCCAGTTCTGCTGGAATGGGCCGCGATAGATATTGCGGCCGAGATCGCCGAATCCAGTAGTGCAGTAATTGGAATCCGTCTGGCATTGCGTTGGATAAAGCTGCGGCGCGGTGGTGAAGGCAGCCGGATTCAGATATCCGCTCAAACGCTGCGAGATGCTGCCGGAAGTCATGCCGCTGCCGATGGTGGCGCCGGAAGCCAGACTAGCGCTCACAGGCGACGTGCCGGCTCCCAGGAAAGCGTTGCCGCCGTTGGAATCCAAAACTGAAAACGGCAGCGACGATTGCAGGCTGGTGACGCCGCTCACGGCCCACTCCCCGAGTGCTGCGTGCTTAAACCCGGTGGTGTGAGCGAAGAATGGGAGGTCGTAAACGTAGCTGACTTTTAACACCTGCGGACGGTTGAAATCAGAGATTCCGCGCGAGGCGTTGATCGTACTTTCATCGTTGAAGGCGGTGTTGTTGGCCGTGTTTCCGGTCGAGGTCGCGTCAATGTTCTTGGAGAATGTGTAGGCAGCCTGAATGTAACCCCGCTCCCAGCGCCGCGAGACTGTGGCCTGGAAAGAGTGGTAAATGGAATAGGCGTCATTGGCGAAGATTTGATAACCCGAATAGCCGTTCAGGCCGGGCGTGGGCGTACGCGCAATGGCGTTTGAAAAAGTATTGTCGGTGATTTGATAAGTGTTGCCGCTGGTGTCCGTGACCGTGAATGGATTAGCCGGCGTGGCGTTTACCGACTGGATGGCGTCCCGTGTTTCGCGGAGGTGCGTGCCCTTGGTGCCGACATAGCCAACCTCCAGCACCCACTTGCGGCCCAGATCACGCTGCAGGGTGAGATTCCATTGCTGCGTGTTGGGGACTACGAAATGCCGAGGGACTTCCAGCACAAACAAGTTTTGCGTGGAGTTCACACCCGGTCCGCCGGTGCAGGCATAGTTGCCGTCCGGTATGTTCGGGTTGTTGCTGGGGGCGAAGCTGATGAGACGGGCCAGGCATGGCAGCCAGGCGCCTGACAACTGCCCGGCGGCAGGCACTGCGTTGGAATTGGTGGCTGGGGTTCCGGTGAAGAAATCAGACATGGTGAACCCGGGCGTCGTCCCGAAAAACACAATGGGAATAAACGGCGACTGGAAGCTAAGTTGGTCGACCGCTCCTACGTCTTCTCGAACGTAGAAGATACCGTAGCCGCCGCGGAGGGTCGTGTTGTGATGGCCGAGAACGTCCCACGCGAAGCCAACGCGCGGGCCGATGCCGGTGGAGACGCTGTTGTTGAAGGTTGATCCAGCAGCGTTTCCGGTGAGGCCGGGAACGCCCAGCTTGTTGACGCAGCTCGGATAGATGAACGGATACTGGCCTGACTTGGTGCGGTCCGATTCCATGTTGCCGATGTGGCAGGCATTGTCGCTCCAGGCGCCAAAGAACTCAGTGCGCAGGCCGAGATTCAAAGTCAGGTTCTGAGTGGCTTTCCAGTCGTCCTGCGCGAACACGGCGGAATTTTTCTGGCGATAGTTATGGTTATAGACGCCGCCGCCGCCAAAGCTGAATTCTGGAGTGCCTTGCAGGAAATTCGCAAAATCCGTGACCGTGGAGTCGCCAAAGTAAAGCTGGCCATTGAAGACCTGCGGGAATTGTTTATTGAGGCTGACCGGCGTGAATTCGCCCCCAAATCGCCAATTGTGTTTGCCCCTGACCCACCCCAGCGTCTCTATGAAATTAAAGTTGTTCTGTGCCTGATACTGGTTGGCTTGCGGCGTAGGACCAAACTGAAACCCTGAACTGACGAAGGTAAATTTGTAAATGTTGTCCGTGAGATTGTTGGTGGGGCGGGTGATACCAGCCTGGCTCGCGGTGACGGGCGGAACGTTAATGTCGCTGTTATTGATGCGAATAAAGCCAAGGCGGAAGTCATTCACCAGCGTGGGGGAGAAAATGTGAGTCTCGGTAAGGGAGAAGACCCGATCTTTTACCGGAAGTTGGTAAGGGAAGTTGAGATCTCCGCTGCTGATGCTACCGCCAAGAGAGGCTTGCAGGCCGCCCGCGCCAAAGGGCACGTCCGATTGAAAATTTTGAAAGAAGAATTGGGCGGAGAGCTTGTCCTTGGAGTTGCGGAACTCGCGATCCCATGTCGCGGTGAATTGGTTGTCGGTGTAGCTGCCGGGCTCGCTGACTGTAAATGGGACGACGGTGCCGGCAGCGGTTCCACTGGGGACGTTGGGCAGGGGGTAAAGATAGCCGTTGCCAGCCGCACCAAACTGGTTGCTTTGAAACGCGATCAGCGATGCCGCGACCGGATCAAAGCTGGAGATGCCAAAAGCAGACGCCAGAGCGGCCTGACCGGAGGGTCCACGATCCGCCGCGGGAATATACGGGATGAGCGTGCTGATGATCGTTCCCGGGGAATCGCCGCTGCGCTGGCGTGTTCCCGAATAGTTGACGAAGAAGAAACCGAGCTTGCCGCCGGTGCCGATCGGGCCGCCCACATCCCCACCGAAAATGTTTTGCTGGACCACGGGCCTTGGCTCGCCCGCTCCATTGAGAAAGTAGTCGTTAGCGTCCAGTACGGTGTTGCGGAAGAATTCGTACGCCTCGCCGTGGAACGCGTTGGTGCCTGTCTTCAGAATGGCGTTGATGTTGCCGCCTCCATTGCGGCCCTGGGTGGCGTCGTAAAGCGAGGTTTGCACCTTGAATTCCTGAATCACCGCAGGATTAGGCAGCGGGGTCGTAGTCAGCTCGGCGACGTTGTAGTCCGTCGCGCTGATGCCTTCAATCTGATAGTTATTGTTGTCTTCGCGCTGGCCGTTCACTTCAATCCGCACATTGCCGCGTCCCAACTGCGAGGCGGCATTCAACTCGCCTTGCGCGCCGCTCGATAGCGTGAGCAACTGCTGAAAGTTTTGCGTGGCGAGCGGCAGGTTCTTGATGGTTCCCGATTCAATGGCCTGCCCCGTCGTGGCATCGGTAGTGTCTACCTCCTGCACTTCGGCTTGCACTTCCACCTGCTGTTGCACGGCCTGGGTCTTGAGCTTGGCGATCAGGCGCGTGGTCTCGGTCACGCGCACGACGATGTCGCGGAATGTGGATTCGGCGAACCCGGCTCCATGGACGCTTACCGTATACTCGCCCGCCGGCAGCAACGGAGCGGTGAAAGAACCGTCGGGGCCTGAAGTGACGCTGCGTTCCAGCACACCGGTTTCCTGGTTCGTGATGCGCACTTCGGCGTTGGCCACGACCGCGCCGCTAGGATCCTGAATCGTGCCTGTGATCGCGCCCGTCGCGCCGCCTTGAGCGAAGGCTTGGGCAACAAATGCAGTTGCGAGAAAACTAATCCAGATGAACCTACCTTGTAGCTTCGGCATCGCCTCTCCCTAAGTTCGGAATGGAATTTTGTTTATTGCTGGAACGGGGGTTTGACGAGTGAACAAGCGGATCGACAACAGAAGAATGCGTGCAGCCAGTCTTGTGTGCTCACACGCAGGAGTGGGCTGCGGAGGTACAAAGGTGATCGCTTGAGTTCAGCTATCGCCATTGGATACACGTTTCCCCGCAGAGTGCCTGGACTCTGGGGATTGCGGAAGCATACTCAAAGTGGCGGGCCGTTGGCAATACAAATCCTGCTGCCAGAACTTTTCGGTTAGAGAATGCAGTGACCAGTCCACGTTCAGTCCAGTTCTGGGATCCGGCGCTGGAAGAGGGTTCAATTCTCAGAATTGGGCTGACGGGTCCTGGGAAACCATCCTGGTTCGCGCAAGTTTTCATCGTGGAAGCCGCGGAGTCGGGCGGCCATCACTCCGCTTCGGCTGAGATATCCGATGGTTTTGCGATGGTCGGCGCGATCGACCACGGGCAGGCGTCCGATGTCATACCGCAGCATCTTCGAAGCGGCTTCGGAGACAAGTTCGTCGGGATAGGTAACGATCAGGTGGCTGCTGCCAACTTCCAGAACGCTCATCTCTCCTGAGGGGTCTTGGGCGAGGGCGCGAAGCAAGTCGCCCCGCGTGATGATGCCGGAAAGCTTTCCGGTTTCATCGAGGATCAGAAGAGCCTCGTGCCGAGCGACAACCGGGTCGTGTCGCGCAATGCGCTCCGCTAACGTGCCAACCTTTGTGTCAGCCGGTATGGCGGGTAAATCCCGATCCATGGTTTCTTCAACCTTGGTCTGAGCGAGAACGTCGGCTTCGTAATCCTGATGAACGTGTAACCCCCGGCGCGCCAGTTTTTCCGTCATGATCGAACTGTTAGGCATAAAGAGCATGGCGATGCCGTCGGCGATGACGCTGACCAACATGAGCGGCAAGACTGAGTTGTAGTCGCGGGTGATCTCAAAAGCAAAGATAATGAACGTAAACGTGGCACGCGAGGCCGCGCCGAAAACCGCGCCCATGGCTACCAGCGCGAAAGCGCCGGGAGAAAGGTGCGCGCCGGGAAGGAAGTGATTCGCGATCATGGCGAAGAGGCCGCCCATGGCCGCGCTCCACATGAAGCAGGGCGCCAGCAGCCCACCCGAGGTGCCGGAGCCGAGCGAGACAGCCAGGGCAACGGCCTTGGCCAGCATGACGATCAGCAGAAGTTTCCAGGCGAGCGCGGCATTGAGAATGTCGCCGATGGTATCGTAGCCGACGCCGAGCACGCGGGGCACGAAGAACCCGATGATGCCTAGTCCGAGAGCGCCCACCGCCGGCCACCACATTTCGTCGAACGGGAGTCTGTCGAATTGATCTTCTACCCAGTACAGCAGCTTGCTGAAGCCCACGGCGGCCAGGCCGCAGATCAGGCCTAACACAAGATACAACGGCAGAGCCCGGGGGATGGCGAAGTCCATCGGGTTGACCTGAAACATCGGCCCCAAACCCAGAAGCTGCATGTGGACTGCGGTCGCCAGTGTGCTCGCGATCACAAGCGGGATGAACGAGCGCGACTTGAACTCGAAGAGCAACAACTCGATGGCAAGAATTACGCCGGCGATGGGAGTGTTGAAGGTGGCAGACATGCCGGCGGCCGCACCGCAGGCGAGCAGTACCTTGCGCTCGACCGCAGTCGTATGAAAGGTCTGACCGACGAGCGACCCGATCGCTCCGCCGGTTTGAATGATTGGGCCTTCCGCACCGAACGGACCGCCCGTACCGATCGCGATTGCCGCCGAGATGGGCTTCAGGATGGCCACACGCGGGGCGATACGGCTGCGGTTGAACAAGACCGCTTCCATGGCTTCTGGAATGCCGTGGCCCTTAATTTTCGATGTTCCGTACTTGGCCATAACACCCACGATGAGTCCGCCAATGACCGGGGTCACGATTACCATCCAGCCGAGATGGTTGTGTTGCGCGCTCGTGAAGGCGCTGGACCAGCGATGGTAGAAGAAGAGATTGGTGAACAGGCCGATTAACTTGTAGAGAGCGAAGGCGACTATGCCTGCCACAACACCGATCGCGGCGGAAAGAAGTGAGATCAGCAGCATGCGGAACGGCGCGGGCGGAGGTGCGTCCGCTATCGTGCTCTCTAAGTTTGGGGTGGGGGCGGGCACGGAGCCGGCTGGAACGGATGTTTTCTTGGCAGTTCGTTTGCCGGTGGTACTCATGGATGCTTGGTTGTCTTTCCTTTTTCATGAGGGACGGCAGAATGCTGGGGAGGCGCATCGTTGCCCTCCCGCATAATGCGCCGAAGAGCGGCTACCAGTTCGGGTCCGGCACTGCGAAGTTCCTCATGATGATGAAGCGCAAGCTCGGCGAGCACCTTCTCTCCTTTGGGAGTAAGCATGAGGAGCACTTCGCGGCGGTCGTCGTGCGCCCGCGTGCGGTGCACAAATCCTCCCGCTTCCAGGCGGTTCACCAGCTCTACGGCGCTGTGGTGGCGGATCTCCATGCGATTGGCCAACTCGCGGATTCGCGGACGCACGCTGGCGGGCATGCCCTTAATCGCCAGCATCAGTTGGTACTGGCCCCGCTCCAATCCTGCCTGCTTTACCGCTTGTTCGCTGAAGTGGAGAAACCGGCGGATCTGGTACCGGAACTCTGCCAGCGCCTGGTAATCCGACAAGGTGAGCCTTTTCATGCCGCTGATTGTATCGGGCCGCGATCCACTTCCTTTAATAGAATATCGTAAGGCGATATAATACTCAAAAGGCAAAACTTCGACCATTCCTGCGCACGCTGGCCTCTTTTTCGTACTCCAGTTAGAATCCTCTGTCCCACTTGCATCAGCATCGACAGGAGGCGAATTCGCCTTGATCCCGCGCTACACCCGCCCAGAAATGGGTCGAATCTGGAGTGATGAGAATCGCTTCCGCACCTGGCTGGCTGTGGAAGTCGCTGCCACCGAGACTCTGGCCGAGGCAGGCATGGTTCCCAAGCCGGCGGCCAAGTCCATTCGCGAACGTGCCGATTTCAGTGTGGAACGCATTCACGAGATCGAAGCCGAAGTGCGCCATGACGTGATTGCCTTCACTACCGCCGTGGCCGAGATCGTCGGCCCCGATGCACGATGGTTTCATTATGGCCTCACTTCCAATGACGTGGTCGATACCGCGCAGGCTTTGCTGATCAAGCAGGCCTCGTCGCTCATCGCACAGGATCTTGCACGCCTGGCCGAAGTGCTCGAACGCCGCGCCTGGGAATTCAAAGACACGCCGATGGTGGGGCGCACGCACGGCATTCACGCTGAGCCGATCACTTTCGGGTTCAAACTGGCAAACTGGTATTCGGAAACACAACGAAACATTGCCCGGTTCAAGGCGGCAGCCGAGGATCTGCGAGTCGGAAAGTTTTCAGGAGCGGTCGGGATCTTCGCTCATCTCACGCCAGAAATCGAAGAGCAGATTTGCGCGCGCCTGGGTCTTAAGGCGGCGGCTGTGTCCTCGCAGGTGATCCAGCGCGACCGTCACGCACATTATCTTTCGACGCTAGCCGTGATCGCGTCCACGTTGGACAAGATTGCCACCGAGATCAGGCACCTGCAGCGCACGGAGGTTCGTGAGGCTGAGGAATTTTTCACCGAAAAGCAAAAAGGATCTTCCGCAATGCCACACAAGCGAAATCCCGTGACCAGTGAGCAGATCAGCGGTCTGGCGCGAGTGGTGCGCGGCAATGCGCAGGCCGGGTTTGAAAATGTTGCTTTATGGCACGAGCGCGACATCTCGCACTCTTCAACCGAGCGCGTCATTCTGCCCGATTCCACCACGTTAGTCGATTATTTGTTGAGCAAGACAGCCAATCTAATCGAAACCATGTTTGTGTATCCCAAACGGATGATGGCAAACCTGGAGAGCACACACGGGCTGATCTTCAGCGGTCAGCTCCTGCTCGATCTGGTGGAGCATGGAGTTTCCCGCGAGGACGCCTACCGCCTGGTGCAAGCGCACGCGATGCGCGCGTGGAAAGAAGGTCTGGACTTCCACCAATTGGTCCTTGCCGATAAGGAAATCACGGAAAAAGTTCCACGGAAACAAATCGAGTACGCGTTCGATTTGCCGCGTCAGTTGAAGAGTGTGGATAAGATCTTCGCGCGCGTCTTTCCGAACCCGGCTGCGAGCCGCACGAAATCTACTAGTCATCCGCGGTCCACGCGCACGCGGAACCGTCGCTAACCGCGGTTCACACTTTATTAAACCCGGCTGACCTGACAAAGTTGCGGTCGTCCTTCCCTCGCTGTGCCGTTTCCCGCCCATGCATCTTCTCCCTACATCCGGGCATCGAAGGAATTAACCAATTGGTTAGTTCGTAAAGTTTCGTCAAAACTGGGTCGGAGGTGACCTATGACAATGGTTACAACGAAGAAGGCAGGCTTGCTGAACATTGTGGGTGCGCTGCTGGCAGTGGGATTATGGAGTGCGACGCTGGTCGCTCAGACTGCAGATGCAACCCGCTACGACAATCAGATTCAAACCGCACTAACGATGAAGCTGGGCAAGAAAGATCAGTTCCGCGACGTTCGATCTAGCGTGCAAGACCGCATCGTAACCCTGACGGGTACGGTCGATCTCTACCAGCGCAAACTGGACGCGGCCAAGCTGGCTCGAAAAACTGCGAGTGTGCAGGCCGTGCATAACTTGATCACTGTGGCCGGGCCAAATGTGCCCGATGCCCAACTGGAGCAGAAGCTGGCCAAGAAGTTGCGTTACGTGCGTTCTGGTTACGACATCACGTTTGACTACTTCGCGCTCAACGTGAAGGACGGCGTCGTCATGGTCGAGGGGCAGGATCGAACTGGAGTCGGCCGCGATGAAGCTCTTGCCGATATTTCGAATATGCCTGGAGTGAAAGACGTAATCGCGAATATCTCATTGGAACCGGTTTCGCCGATGGACGATGGTCTGCGATTGCGTGCGGCGCGCGTCATCTACCGCGATTCCGTGCTGAGCAAGTACGCCATGGACCCGGCACGGCCGATTCGGATCATCGTGGACAACGGCCACGTTACGCTTTACGGCTCCGTGGATAGCACCATGGATAAAA
>Ga0187861_10003004_pt1 | contig 15286 bp, 11 predicted proteins | sample June2016WEW_10_1_3_FD_132986 | JGI IMG/M metagenome (GOLD analysis project Ga0187861, IMG submission 132986) | Peatland microbial communities from SPRUCE experiment site at the Marcell Experimental Forest, Minnesota, USA - June2016WEW_10_100 | ecosystem: Environmental > Terrestrial > Soil >...
CGCCGCCTCGCCTACATGGGACAGTTCGGAGGAAGGACCGATGGATCCACCAGCGTTCGCGATATCTCTTTTCGGTACAAAAGGTCGTACTCGTAGAGCCAAGTCTGCCGCCAAATGCCAGCTGCTGTTCCATCCGCCCTGACATATAGAACACTTTTCGCTTTGTCCACTCGCACATCGCTCGGGTATATATAGTCGCCAGGTTTTACGGCCGTCAGTTCGGGACCATCGGGCAAATAATGGATCGTGATAATTCCTGAAACAGAGTCGAATCCCTTTACCTTGACCGCCATGCCGCTGTTCAGGGTTATCTCTGCATCCCAGCCGCGAGTTGGAGTGGAGAAGCCTTTCGAGAGTGTTGGCGTAACACATTCGGCGCTACGATAACGATCAATAAGAATGCCTGAACGCGCTGGTTTTTGGCATGATACACAACAAAGTGAAAGGCTCAACAACAGTAAAGCCATAACCACCTTTTCTAGGCGCATATTTTATCCATCCGCTCAAAGTCATTTGAATCTTGATGAGGTGTTCCGCTCCAGTGTTTGCATCGCGACCGCACTCCAACTAGACTGTGTTAATACGCCATAGATAAGACGCATCACCTTTCGGCAAGAGCTTTCTCACCTTCCTCGCCTCAGCGCTCTTCGCGTCTACCCTCTTGTGCGGGAAGACGATCTTTAGGAGTTTCTTGGGCAAACCTGAGCCCCTTGCCCGTGTCATAATATCGCCGCTTGCCCTTGATTTCACTTACATTTGCAGGAGAAATCGTTGTCAAAGAGCGGGAAGTGGCATTATCGGACAAAACCCCCGCTCTGACGCCGCGCCGCTGTCAGGCAGCATATCCCTTGATCCGGATTTCTCCCTGCGACACGTCGGGAAACTGGTGCCAGCACCGATGTCCTAATTTCGTACTATCGATCCGCATTGTGCGACGCGGCCATCCGGTGATAGGCTCAGATTCATGAAGTTTGGACTGATCGTCCCCTGTTGTTGGATCGTCTTCTTGCTCTACTGGGTCGCCAGTGCCTCGTCGGTCAAGGCCGCAGCAAAACGCCAAAGCTGGATCAAATCACTGACGCACAGGGTGCCTGTCGGACTTAGCTATTGGCTGCTTCTTGTACCAGATCTGCCGGGCCCGCTTCCCGTGGCGGTGATTCCGGATGCGGCACTCGTCAGACCGCTGGGAGTTGCGATTTGCGTTTGCGGACTACTCGGGGCCATCTGGTCGCGCAGAACGCTGGCGGGCAATTGGAGCAGCGATGTCCAGTTCAAGCAAGAGCACGAGCTAGTGAGTCGGGGACCGTATCGATTCGTGCGCCATCCGATTTATACGAGCCTGCTATTGATGGGTCTGGGAACGGCCATTGCGGCCAACCGGCTTGGCGCACTGGCTGGACTTCTGAGTCTATTTGCCGGCGTTTGGATAAAACTAAGGCAGGAGGAGAAACTCCTCCTGCAGCACTTTCCCGACGACTACCCCGCATATAAGGCCCGCGTAAAGGCGCTCGTGCCCTTCATATTCTGATTTGGAATTATGTGGACAGGCTCGAATGGCGCTTAAATGAGGATTCAAAACGAGGCCCTGAAAGCGTCCAGCAGTGAGAGCTGGACTGCCTCGGCCTCCCTTCGCGACCCCCTCCGATTGCCCCAGCGATGCCGGCTCCCGATGAGCCTTTCGATCCGCAGCTATGCTTTCCGTAGGCAGCCGATTGCATGCGCACAGCCGAAGCGTGCAAAGATTCTCGCTGACAAATCATTGTCCGGCGCAAAATATGGATGAGTCGCCGGTCTGGGGCAAATTCCAAGGGTTTGGTTTGCATCACATTACACATCCGAGGCTCTGGGGATGGCAAGCAGTGGGGGAGGGCTGCTGCATTAGGCAGCTTGAACTTCCTATCCGTTCCCTTATTGACTTGATTGCGCAAAATGGGACCGCAACCTTTCTTGTTTGCATACCGGAACGAGCCGATACGCCCGACGGATAGGATCTTTATCCATGACTTGTTTACTTTTGTGCTACGGCGTTGCGATCGAGTACCAGGACACGCATGGGATTTCGCCACACCAGACAGACAGGCGAGGCGGAGCGCGTGAGCAGCGGATCTCTTAGATCGGGAGCAATCAAATAGAGGCGGGTGCCATCGCCGCGCCGGTAGGCATACAGTGGAACAATGGCTGGAGATTTTGCCCAGTCGGCTGGATCTTGTGCGCAAGTTATCATGCCGCTGTCCTGTTTTCCTTTCCACTCACCGGACAGTTTACCGTCACGGGCTTCGACTGCGAAGTGAAAGATCTCCCCTTCGACTTCCGCATCAAATGACAGTTTGCCATTGCCCAACGTGGCGTCCTTTATTCCCTTCCCCTCGAACTCTCCATTGACTGAATCGCCGTGCTGTTGAAGAGCGAGGGTATACTTATCTCCCGCGGCCTGGCAACTCCAGGTGCCTGACAGCGAATCGACGCGCCCGCTCGCCGGCAATGCGTAAAACAAGTTGTCGACGAGAATCGAGCCTTCTCGGGCCCGGCCGGCAGGCAATGCAAAAAACGGGATCTCCACAACGTCTTTCCAGGCTCCGGCGCCGGCAACCTGCTCCCGAAGCGCATAGGTGCCGTTTTTCAGGCAGTAAACCGGAACCGGCAGGAACAGCCGCGGATCGTCAAGCGCCAGGCGGTACATAATCTGGTTGTAGTCGTAGCGCGGCGTTTTCACGCGGCTACCAGAGAAGAAGTCGGTGTATGTGCCCTCGAAATAGATGAGCCGGCCGCCTTCCTGGTCGAAAAAGGGGTGCTGGGCCGGATTATAGAAAGTGTATTTGTTGTGGGTCACGACCTTTGCAGCATAAACCCACGGCCCCGCCGGCGTGTCACCTTCGGCATACCAAATCTCGCCGTTGTCGGAAAGGCCTCTGTCCTCTTCGACGATCATCACCCAGCACCGGCGGAAGTCATTCCAGAACACGGAGGAAGCATGGGGCTTGATCGCCGTGTCCGTCAACACGTCGCGCAGCTGGTATAGACCTTCATCGGGTTTCATCTGTCCGGCCGAGATCAGCTCTTTTTGCTGATCAAAAGTTAGAGAGGAGGTGTTCTTCTTCCAAGAGTAGGCGGGACTGCCGTCCGGCTCACGGTCCAATTGGGATTGGCCTTTCACGTACCGGCTGCCTCCAGCCAGACAGGTGAATCCTTCGTACGCAGAGGGGTTGGCGACCTGCTTCAGTTCTGCCGGCACGCGCAGAGACGGCAGCGCTCCGGCAAAATATAAGAATTGAGCGCCATCGCATGAAACACGGAACGGATGCATGGGGATGACTGGATCAATGCCGGCGTCAAAACGAACGAAAGGCTCGAGTGCGTCCTTTTCATCATTGAAGACGGCAAGGCCGCTCTCGAGAATCTCATCGAGAGATTTCATGCTTCTGTATCTTGCCACGAGGCGCTCGCGGCCCTGCTCGTCCGCGAGTGTGACCACCCAGTAAATCCACTTCATGCCCGGCCCGGGGATGTTGCATATTTTCTTGCAGAAACCTGACTCATCTACGAAATAATTCAGGTCGACACCTGCGCTCGGGTCAAGGCCACCCTTGCCCGGAACCTGGGATGTCGCGCCGGTGGAGGCAAAGGATCCGATCATTGCGCCTGCACGGTTCGTGTCACCCCAGAACCAATATAGCTTGCCCCGGTAAGGCGCTACCATCACGGTATCCTGGCCCATGACTTCGCCGTTTAATGCCGGGTTGTGGAGGGGAACGGAGTCGCCAGTCAGAATGCTGTCGCGATAAATCCCCTGGCCGGTAATTCGATAGAGCCGTTCGGCGATGTTGACTCGCTCCAGTTTCAGCACGATGCTTCCGCCGCGGATTGTTCTTAGCGTCGTGGCACGGCCCGGAAAACGATAGCCGTCACTCCTGATTTCGAAGTAGACGGAACGATCCATCAATCCCGGCTCATTCCATGCAATGATTCCGTTGCTGTCTGTGTAGGAGCTGATTTCGTTGGTCGTGTTCAATTCGACAAGCGGCACCCCGCGGCCGGTTGCTCCGTCAATTATCGTGATCTTGAAATACTCGCCGCGGCCGGTCTGGAGCGCGACAGCTGCCGTCACAAGCAGCATCGGCAGGCATAATAATCGGGACATGGCGTCACTCTCCATATCAGCTATCGAGCATTAGCGGCGGGATCTGAAGGGAGCATACATCATAACTGCCTCGGACGCCGCAGATTATAAGGCTTTACGATGGCGGAGGATACAATTTTGCAAGCTTCTAGCTGGATTAGGTGAGTGGTGTTCGTTCTCACCAAGCGCAAGGACCGTCCATACGGATTCCTTATCGACTATCCTCACGAGGCCGCGGTCGAGCGCCCCAAAACAGAAAGGGGCGTGCAGGCCAAGGAATTACCCTTGGGCGGAGCTGTGCCTACTAAAAACTCTGTCCTTGATGAAAGAATTGCACTTGCGGAATCAGGCTGCTAGCCTCTGGCTCATGCGTGCAATTATGCTTTCGTTGATTCATGCCCTCCTTGGCGTCTGCCGAACACGCCTTGCACTCCAGGCTGAAATCCTCGCGCAGCGACATCAGATCAACATCCTGAGACGTTCTGTTCCGACCCGACCAAGACTGAATTCGTCCGATAGATTCCTGTGGGTTTGGCTCTCGCGCCTCTGGCCAGATTGGCGCTCGGCCCTCGTGATCGTCAAGCCCGAAACCGTGATTGCCTGGCACCGGAAGGGATTTCGGCTGTATTGGAAATGGAAGAGCCGTCGGCGCCGCACTGGGAGACCCGATACCTCCCTGGAGATTCGAGATCTGATCCGGAAGATGAGCACCAGTAACGCAACCTGGGGCGCGCTTCGAATCCACGGGGTATTGCTCAAACTTGGCATCGAAGTGTCGCAGGCAACAGTCGCCAAGTATATGGTCCGCCGCAGCAGGCCACCTTCTCAAACCTGGCGCACCTTTCTTGAAGATCATGTCAAGGAAAATGTATGGAACGACTAATAATCAGTGATCGGTCTATATTTTGGAACCAGCGACTTCATCACGATCCAACCGATAAGGTATGCGACCGCACAAATGGAAAAGATGATGAGGTACCCCGATTTGATTCCTTCGAAACCCAATAATTTCATCTGTGTCATGTCGGCGTAATCGAACAACACGCCAGAACCTTTGTTGATCAGGAACGAACCGATGCCTCCCGCCATACCGCCGATCCCAGTCACGGTGGCAATCGCCGACTTCGGGAACATGTCGCCAACCGTGGAAAAGATGTTCGCCGACCAGGCCTGGTGAGCCGCACCTGCGATGCCGATGATGATAATGGGGAACCAGTAGGAGATCTGTCCCAGATACTGTGCGAGCAGCGCGAGCAACGGGAAGAACGCGAAGATCAACATCGAGCGCATACGCCCCGCATACGGATTCATACCTTTCTTCGTGACGAAATAGGAAGGCAGCCATCCGCCAATGATCGACAACAACGTGATGGCGTAGAGGACGAACAACAGCAATTGAGCTCTGGTGTTGTCGGAACTAAGGCCATACACAGAGCTGAGGTAGGCCGGCGTCCAGAACAGGTAGAACCACCACACGCCGTCGGTCATGAACTTGCCGAAAGCAAAAGCCCAGGTTTGTTTGTATTTGAAACATTCCACAAACGAAAGCTTTCGCATGGGCATCCCCTGAGCATCGGTGGGGTTATGATCATTGTCTTGCTGGATATATTCCAATTCAGCTTTGTTGACCCGTGGGTTTGCATCTGGTTTCTTGTATGCAAAGACCCACCCGCTCATCCAAAGAAAACCAAGCGCCCCGATGATGATGAATGCCATTTCCCATCCGTAATTGGCGGCGATGATCGGGATCGAGAGAGGGGCAACAAGCGCGCCGACGGTCGCACCCGCGTTGAAGATGCTGGTCGCATAGGCACGGTCTTTTTTCGGGAAGTACTCGGCCGTCGCTTTGATGGAAGCGGGGAAATTTCCTGCTTCACCAAGTGCGAGGACAAAGCGTGCGAAGATGAAGAACGCCACGCTCACATTAACGATCATGCCGACATTGTCGACGGTCTTGATGATTTCCCGAGCCCCGTGAAAACCGACTAACCATTGGCCGGTGAGAATACCCGAAGTGCCTATTCCGCAGAACGCGTGGATACACGCACCCACCGACCAGACACCGATGGCCCACAAAAAACCTTTTTTCGTATCCAGCCAATCGACAAAACGACCGGCAAACAACATGCTCACCGCATAGAAGATCGAGAACAAAGCCGTGATGTTTCCGTAGTCATTGTTCGTCCAATGAAACTCCGGAGCAATAAAATCCTTCCAGGTTAACGACAGGACCTGACGGTCCATATAGTTGATCGTCACGCCGAAAAACAACATCATGCAGATAACCCATCGATAATTACCGATCTTCGCTTTTACTGAATTCGCATCTGCCATATTGCATTCCTTTGGTATTGACGTACTACGAAAACAAACGTCTGCTCGCCCCCGCACCTTGTTAGAAACCGAAGTATTCCTTTGTATTCCGATAGCTGATGTCGGCGACAACACTGCCGACCAACGGCAGGTCGTTGGGAATCAGTCCGCGTCCAATGTCCTCCCCTAGCATCGAGCAAAGCACCCGTCGAAAATACTCGTGCCGCTGGTAGGAGAGGAAACTCCGAGAATCGGTCAACATGCCGATGAACCGGCTGAGCAGGCCGAGACTCGATAATGTATTCATCTGACGCTCCATGCCGTCCTTCTGGTCCAGAAACCACCACGCGGCCTATAGTCAAAATAAGCTGCAATATCGACCCGATGCCACCTCGCCTGCGAAGGCGGGCAGCTTCCGATATGGGGCATGTCAACTTCGGGCCGTCTGCCGCGACACCCCGGAACCCGGGACGGCCACAAAAAACATCTTACTGCAATCCGACGTTGCCGCAACTGGCGTTTTGACACGCTTCTTCAGCAAGCGGGAGCGGATTCGTCCCGGCTCAGCTCACGAAAAATCAAGCTCGTCGATCTCACGCTCCGGGAGTACGCGAGCAACCGGAGGTGGTCTGGAAGGGAGGTCGAGGCTTTATTAAACCGGCTATAACATTATGATGTTGTGCCCCCCGGCGTAATTACGGAAGCCGAAGAAGGCCAGTGTATCGTGCTGAGGACGCGGACCCGGCATCCCGCCTGAGTCCGCGTTGCGGGAACGAAGGAACGGAAGCGACGCTCCTCCGCAAAACTTAGACTCCGCCCTTGAGGAGGATGTTGTCTTCGACAACTTGAAGCTGGCGCAGCCGCTCATCCTTAGCTGCTTTGTCAGCTGTTTCTCGGGCTTTACGTTCCGTGGTGTAAGGTCTTATTTTAGAGCGAATGTCTACTCCACCCGTGCTGAGGGCGCGCCACGCGGATTCAATATCTTCGACCAACTCCGCGCACGAAGTGAGGCTGTCCAAGGCATTTTGGCGCTCCGGCAAAACGATTTCCTTTTCCGCTTTGGCCAATGCGGCTTGGATGCGTCCGTCTTCAATTTCATTTTTCCAGGGGCGATGGTCCGCTACTAAGGAAGCCAAGTAGATGACCGCTGATCCTCAATCGTCTGCCGTCGCTGGGGAAGGCTCCTGATGATATCAAGCAGAGGACGTTGAAAGCGCTCCGGCTGCTGAAAGGGCGCACCGGCAAAGCCCTAGCCTCCCTCTGGGAGGCTTCCTGAATCCACCCGCTCTGCGGGTGGAGACTCACACTCAGCCAAATCCAGCAATTGCATTACTGAATTGGCAACGCCGGGAATTTGGATTAGGCTTAACATCAAAGAGTCAGATGCGGCAATCAGTCATCGATCTCTTGCCACCTCCGAAAGGAGAGATTCGATTGGTCTCGCTGGCCAGGAGCATCCAACCATGAAAATGCCTTCGCCTCCTTCGCGCCGGTATTTCTTTATCGGCGGTATTTGTCTTTTGCTGGCGTTCTGGTCCGCCGCTGCCTACACCCAGCCACGCGTGGTCGCCATTGGCGATGTCCACGGCGCCTACCCTGAATTTGTGAGGATCCTGCAGCGTACGGGATTGATCGATGCCAATCGCCATTGGATAGGCGGTTCGGCCACGTTGGTCCAGCTCGGGGATGTTGTGGATCGTGGCAAGGAAGGACCTGCATGCCTCGACCTGTTGATGGACCTGGAGCGCCAGGCGGCAAAAGCGCGCGGACGCGTGATTCCGTTGCTGGGCAATCACGAGGTCATGAACATCATGGGCGATCTTCGCTACGTACCACCCGAGATGTGGCGAAGTTTTGCCACGGACCGATCCGAAAAGGTGCGGGATCGAGCGTATCAGGACTATCTCAAATTCCTCTCTGCCGACCGGAATCATGTGCTCGCGGCCGCCTCCGCGGATCCCGAGTCGGAGCGCAAAAAATGGATGGAGGATCATCCCCCGGGTTTCTTTGAATACCGGGATGCGTTTGGTCCGGACGGCAAATATGGGCGCTGGCTGCGCCAGCATCCCGCGATCGTGCAGATCGGTGGTGGCGTGTTCGTGCACGCCGGCTTGAATCCATCCCTTCAATTCCGCGATGTCGCGGAATTGGCAGCAGGGGTGCGAAAGGAATTGGCCGCGTTCGATTCCCTTTGGCAGGCGCTCAGCGAAAAGCAGGTGATCTGGCGCTACATGAGGTTTAATGAGGCTTTGGATCGCCTCACAGAGGAGGCCGCCCGGATGGAGTCGCATGAAGGCGGAGGAGATCCTGAAACGTTGGCGCAAATCAAGACTCTACTCGGGCTCCGGAGTTGGCTTTGCGTTTCTTCAGACGGACCGCTGTGGTATCGGGGCCTGGCAGTGGATCCGGAGGAGACGCTGGTGAGCGGCGTACAGACGATGCTGGAGCGGCTGAAGGCCCAATACCTCGTTGTCGGCCACACCGTCCAGGCGAATTCGCAAATCGGGCAGCGTTTTGATCATCGCGTATTCCTGATAGATACCGGCATGAATGGCGAAGCCTTTGGAGGAACGGCATCCGCGCTCCAGATTGAGGGCGGCCGGTTCACCGCCTATTATGCGAATCGGGATCCGATTATCCTCATCTCCCGGCGTCCTATCTGCAATTTTCAGGAATTTCCAGCGGGTTATTCGTGGTCATGCTTTTTTGCACTGTCTGAAGCATAGAACAAGACCATGGACAGGCTGGCCAAAAAGCGCGCAAAAGCGTAAAGTGTTGCTTCAATAGGCTTCTCCTAAAAACCCAAAGGAGGACTTATGTCCCTCTTCAGATTCCGATTGACGATCTTGTCAGTGCTGGTTTTGTTGGTTTCTATAACCTGCCTGCCAGCGCAAGAAGAAGCTAAGCTCAGCGAACAACAGATGAAGGACTTCCTGCTGCATGCCAAGGTGATAGCCAACAAACAAACGTCAAAGGGCATTACATCCCCCTACCGGCTCACATTAACCGATGGCACGATTACACATGATGCCGGTTTCAATTACGTGAATGAAACCAAGAACAAAATGGAATTTGCCGACGGCCACATCGAATATAACTTCAAAGACTCTTATAAATACGACATCGCGGCCTACGAACTGGCCAAGCTGGTTGGCCTCAGCGATATGATGCCCGTGTACGTGGAGCGCAAGTGGAACGGTTTGATAGGTGCGGCGTCCTGGTGGCTATCGGTGATGATGGATGAGGCTACACGCTTGGCCAAAAAAGTTGAGCCGCCCGACTCGGATGCCTGGAACAAGCAGATGTACAAGAAAAGGATTTTCGCGGAGCTCGTCTACGATACCGATCCCAACCTCACCAACGTCCTGATCTCCAAGGATTGGCACCTGTGGATGATTGACTTCACACGTGCCTTCCGTCTTCTCAAAGACATAAGAGATCCCAAAAACCTGACTGAGTCCAAGTGTGCGCGACAGCTGCTTGAGAAATTGCGCAAGTTGGACCGCGCCGAACTCACTCTAAAGACCAAAGAATACCTCTCCAAGGGCGAGATCGATGGGGTGATGGGGCGGCGCGACAAGATCGTGGCACTCTACCATGATCTGATTGCCAAAAAGGGCGAGAATGCAGTGCTGTACGATGATCCCGCCGTCAAGTGAGATAGAGAGTGGCGGGTGCAAGCGCAGCTTAGCCCGTGGTGTGGCTTGTCATGTGAAGAGAAGCCCTTCCCTCCACCCTCGAGGCATCGGGTAGAATTGCGATGATCAACCGGATCGGGAGAATGCTCAGCGTCCGTCGTGACGAGGCGGGTCCCGCAGCGCTGCTGTTCTTCTACCTTTTCATTGGAATGGGTGCCTATCTGATGGGGCAGGCAGTAGGGGATGCCCTGTTTCTGCAGGAATTTCCCAGGCAACTGCCCTACGCGATGATTGGGTCGGCATTAATGGCGGGGGCCTTCGTAGCAGTGTATTCCCGGCTTTCGACGCGGATGCGCCTGGAGTCGCTGATTATTGCCTCCTTGATGTTTTTCTCGCTTTCGTTTGCGTCATTCTGGTGGTTGACGCAGTTCCACATCAAATGGGTCTATTGGCTGGTCCTCGTCTGGGTGTATACGGCGGGCGCCATTTGCCCGATGATGGGCTGGACGCTCGCCAATTATACGATGACCTCGAGAGAAGCGCGGCGGCTCTTCGGCTATATCGGCGCCGGGGCTCTCCTGGGCGGCGCCATCTTCAGTTTTACCACGGCTGATATGGTGCATCTGGGGCACCTGCATCCGCAAACCGCCTTGTTGGTGGTCGGGGCCATGCTGGCAGTCTGTGCGGTGCTCGTGCGTCTTTTATTCCGGAGCGCCGGGACGCGACTTGCCTCTCTGAGCCAATCCCCCGCTGCCGGAAGAGGGGCGCCCCAGAGCTTCGGCGAGAGCTCGAAACTGATTTATGGATCGCGCTACTTGCTGATGCTTACCGCGCTGATCGCCTTGGGATGCCTTGCCACCTGCATCCTGGGCTATCAATTCAAGCTCATCGCCAAAGCTACCTACGACGGGAACACGGAGGGACTCGCGGCCTTCTTTTGCCGCTTTAACGGCTATATGGGACTGGCCGCGTTTGTTTTCCAGTTGGCGCTGACCCCGCTGTTACTCAGCACCTTCGGCATACGCGTGACCCTGTTTGTAACCCCCGCAGCCCTGATGGCAACCAGCCTCGGGGTGCTGGCGGCCCCCACGCTGACCATGGCGACCATTTTGAGGGGCAGCCATTACATGCTGCGCTTTTCCCTGGACAAGTCATCGACAGAACTCCTCTATGTGCCGGTTTCTCCGGAGGTGAGGAGCCAGGTGAAATCGTTCATCGATAGTTTTATCTACCGCTCGGCCGATGGTGTCGCGGGGCTGATCCTTTTACTTTTTGCCGAGGTGCTGAAGTTTAGTCCTAGTCGGGTCAGTCTGGTGAACCTGGTTGCCCTGGCCTCATGGCTCTACATCGCCAACCAGGTACGCCACGAATACTTGAACGTTCTGCGGCAGGCCATTGAGCGCCGGACTTTAGATCCTGAGCGGACCGCGGCGCAGGTGCTGGATTCCACGACCATCGAAGTTCTGGCCCAGGCCCTGGAGCGTGGCGGTGAACAACAGCTTATGTATGGCATGAGCCTGTTCGAGATGAGTCGCCATACTGGTTGGCATCCGGCGCTGCGGCGCCTTCTGGAACATCGCTCGCCCGCGGTGCGCCAGCAGGCGCTGCGCCTGCTCGGCGATGCCGGGGACCGTGAGATCGTACCTTGGGTGGAAAAGGCGCTGGGGGATGAGAGCCTGGAGGTGCGTGCGGAGGCGTTGCGTTACCTGGTGGTGCATGCCGGACGCGATCCCCTGACGCTTTTGAACACGGCGAGCGGCCTGCCCGCCTATGTCATCCAAGGTGCAGTCGTGGCCTACCTCGCCAGGGGCGCGGAAGTCGACTATTCATCGGCGGCCAGGCTGATCCTGGAGAGTATGCTCGCTCACGCCGGACCGGGCTCCGTGCCGGCGCGTTGCGAGGCGGCGCGTGTGTTGGGCTTGATACCCCCGCCCTCCGAGCTGCACGATCGGCTGCTCGGACTCTTGCATGACGGCAACCTCGAGGTCGCGGAACAAGCTCTCCTGAGCGCCGGGAAGACCCGAATTCGGGAGCTGTTGCCAGTCGTCATCGAAAAGATGGGACAGCCTAGACTGGTGGCTGCCGCGCGCGCAGCCTTGATCCAGTATGACCTGAGAGCGGTCGGCATACTCGAATCCCACCTGAATGACGAAACGGTGCCGTTGCCCGTCCGCAAGCAGATTCCGGCGACTTTGGCGTGCATTGCCGCGATCGAATCAGCATCGGCACTGGCTCATAGCCTGGTGCAGCGCGATCCCGGGCTGCGCTTCGAAGTGTTGAAGGCTTTGAACAAACTGCGCGATCGAGATCCGTCGCTGATTCCCCACGACGTGGACTATTCCAATCTGGTCAACGTCGAACTGATCGGGTATTACCGCTCGTTTCAGATTCTCGCCGCGCTCAATGAGGCGGCAGGAGATGAACCGGCGCACAGCAGCGAGCGGCTGCTCAGAAGGGCTTTCCGGGAACATATGGAGCAGGAACTGGAAAGCATCTTCCGGTTGCTGGCGCTAACCTATCCTCCGCGCGATATCAAAAATGCTTTCTTCGGCCTTGCTTCCAACCAGCGGCGACTCCAGGCGAACGCCCTGGAGTTGTTGGAGCATTTGCTGCAGCCGGAACTCTTCCGGCGTCTGTCCAGCGTGCTGGATCCGGAGGCCGAGCCCCAACAGCGGCTGGCCTTCGCGCGCCGCCTCTGCAACACGGAAGTGGGTTCACGAAATGAAGCCCTGCTCATCCTGCTGCACGAGGAAGACTGCTGGATGCGCGCGTGCGCGCTCTATGTAATCGGCGGATTGCGTTTGCGTGATCTCGCCACAGAATTAACCAGGGTTCCGTGCGACAGCGAACCGCTGCTGGCAGAGATGCACAGTTGGACCCTGGCACGATTGTCGTTCTCGGCTCAGGCCTGAGGTGCTATCGCGATGCTGACTATTCTGGAAAAAGCGGATCTCTTGCAGAGCGTTGAGATTTTTTGTGACATCAGGACGCAGAGCCTCGCCCGCGTTGCTGCGATCGCCCAGGAAGTGCACTTTGAGGCGCGCCAACGGCTCTTTAGTGAAAACGAGGCTGCGGATGCCATGTTCGTCATCCTCGAGGGAGAAGTGAGTTTAACCCGCGGTGGAATCCAGAAGGGCAAACTGGGCCAATTCCAGATCGCCGGAGCCCTGTCCCTCGTTGCCGATAAGCCGCAGGAAGAGACCGCAGCGGCCAACCAGGCGGTGCACGCGCTCCGCATAGACCAGCAGGATCTCTTTGATGCCATGACCGAAGATTTCGGCATCACCAGGGGAATCCTGCGCTCGCTCGCCGGCAAAGCGGCCGGCACATGAGAAGTCTTTCACTTTTTGGGTAATTGGGTTTAGTATAGATCAATCAAGATCATGACCAACCTTTCACGGAGGCCCTATGAAGAGAAGTATTTCCTTAGTGGCAGTGCTGATGCTGATTTCTTCTCTGGTGCTGGCGCCGGGCTTGTTCAGCCAGATCAAGACGGATGCCAAGTCCAAGCTGGACACCATCGAAGGAACAGTGCAGTCAATCGACAAAGCGGGGATGACGATGGTAGTTCGGGAGAAACCTACCAGCAACCTCGATTACACAATTATTTTCAATGACAAAACGACCTTTACCTACAGGAACGGCCCAGCGAAGCTTTCGGATGTGAAAGAAAAGTCCCGCATCGTTGTTTTGGGCAAGGCAGACGGTGCCACCAAACTTAACGCTACCAGGATCGATATCCGGCAGAAGTAGGGCATGCAAAAAAATCCGCAAGGTTATCGGGGCGGTCAGGGTTTCAGAGTGCCCCTTTTGTGCCGGGAGCTTTCCGTGCATTGAATCGCGCGGCGAGGCATAGCCGATACCAAACAATCTCACCGCGGAGAACCAAAGTTGGCGGGGAACCGCGGACGACGGATAACTCCCGGTTCCTCTCCGCACCCACTTGACGTCATAGACATTCGGTCTTTTCCTTTTCCTGCCATTGTTCCCAGACAGCTCTGCACCGCTCTGGATGAGCATGATCCCGAGGTAATTGCCTTCGACGATAGGGATAAGCTTTTGGAACCCTGCTAATAGCGTCGGGGCACTCGCACAAATACTGTGAATTCAGCTACCCAGAGACACGTTGGCCGACTATAATCGCGGCAAATTCACGTCTTTCTGATTGCAGCGCGCGAATTGCCAGTGGTGGGATTCTCCATGATCGGCAACACCATCTCGCACTACCGGATCATTGAAAAGCTCGGTGCTGGAGGAATGGGGGTTGTCTACAAGGCGGAGGACACCAAGCTCAAACGCACGGTCGCCCTCAAGTTTCTGCCCGAGCAGGTATCCAAAGATCGCCACGCCCTGGAGCGGTTTCAACGCGAGGCTCAGGCCGCTTCTGCATTGAATCATCCCAATATATGCACGATTTACGACATCGACCAATTTGAGGGCCAGCACTTCATTGCCATGGAGTATCTGGAGGGCAAGACGCTGAAGGAGCGCATCCTCGGCAAACCGCTCGGCACGGACGAGATCCTGGACCTGGGAATCCAGATTGCAGAGGGGCTGGATGCCGCTCACGCGCAGGGGATCATTCACCGCGACATCAAGCCCGCCAACATCTTCGTCACGAAACAGGGTCATGCCAAGATCCTCGACTTTGGCCTGGCAAAGCTTGCGCCGGAACGCGCAAGGGCCGCCGAAGCCGCCCCCGCGACGGGCACCACCGAGACGGCCGAAGCTTCGCTGACCAGCCCCGGCGCGGCCATCGGCACCCTGGCGTACATGTCTCCCGAGCAGGCGCTTGGCCAGGAGATCGATGCGCGCACGGACCTCTTTTCCCTCGGGGTCGTGCTCTACGAAATGGCAACCGGCATGGTCCCCTTCCGTGGATCCACCAGCGCGGCGGTATTTGATGCGATCCTGCACAAGGCTCCGACCTCCCCGGTCCGCATCAATCCCGACCTGCCGGAAGACCTGGAGCGGATCATCAACAAAGCCCTGGAAAAGGACCGCAAGTTGCGCTACCAACACGCCTCTGACATGCATGCCGATCTCCAGCGGCTGAAGCGTGATTCCGATTCGGGCCGCTCCGCCGCGGCTGCGGGCAAGGACGCAGGCAGAGGAGCCGCAGCCAGGCGGTGGAAGTGGATCGTTTCCGCGGGCGCGATCGCCGCGATTGTCGCAATCGCAGGCTTCTGGTATTTCGCTCCCCGTGCGCCCGCCCTGA